>MDTC01223414.1_pt1 | contig 10190 bp, 9 predicted proteins | sample 811181 | NCBI WGS metagenome assembly MDTC01 (sample SAMN05326644, study PRJNA326480) | marine metagenome | isolation source: seawater | place: Pacific Ocean: North | collected 2011
TATTTAGATACTCAGCCTGCCGCTCCAGAGTTTTCTTCCAACTATCAATCGCTAAATCAACTCTACCAGTTTCATAATATAGATCACCCAGCTGCTCCTCAATATCATCTCTCTGAAATCCATCCTTATCAGAGACGGCCCTTTCCATATATTCGAGAGCTTTCTCTTTGCTGCCTGTCTTTATTAAAGCCTGGGCAATCCCATAGTCCAAGTTAGCATTACTTTCAGTTTCTTCCGAAAGCGAAATAAGGAACTGTCCAGCTTCTTCCGAGCGCCCCTTTTCAGCGAGAACTCCCAAAAGCTCTCCAATCATTGCTTCGTTTTCAGAGTTGACACTTAAAGCCCGCTTGATGAAGGGAAGAGCACCATCAGGGTCATTCTTGTCCAGTATATGCAGCATAGCTAGCTCTACAAGAGCCGCCTCATTATCTGGAGAGGCTTTCAAGACATCATGCAATATCTTCTCAGCAGCCAGCCAATTTTGCGAGTCTACCAGATTTATTGCTTCGGATATTTTTTCTTCTACATTTTCCTCTATAGATAAATCCACCGGCTCAGGCTGCACTTCCGCTACTTGCCTCTCGGTCTTTGCCGGAACTTTTATACTTCTTTCGGAAGGTTTAGTCGGATTAGATTTCGAAGAAACTTCGTTCACCGGGATAGATAGCCCTGGAGTCTTACTTTGAGCTATCTGTTCCTCCCCACTAGAACGGACATTGGTCTCGGTAGCTATCAGAGGAGAAAAAATCACATCCTCAGGCTGCAACATAAAGAAAGCAAAAAGCAGCAAAGACAGTACAACACAAACTGTCAGTACGAACTCATTAATCACCTTACTTGCACTCGACATAGCAACTCCCTTACTGCCATTCTTAGCCGACATTGCTCCATATTTCAACACGGAAGTAATCTTATTTATGTTTTGAACACTACTCCCCCCACTTGTCGATATTTATAATCTCCTAATTTTACAAGTAAGTATATATTATCTCTCATTTAAGCCAAATGAATGACCGACACCAACCATTGGGAGGGGTAAGTTGCGGATAAATGTAACAAACAAAAAGAGATTTGGCGAAAGACTAGCTGCGCAGCATCAATCTGTGAACCGAGGGGTGCCTATTGCCAGGGTTTATGAGTCCCTAGAAAAGGCTACCCAAACCCGTCCATTTCAGACACAAGAGCAAAGATCAGTGAGCAGAATCAAAGCAGTTCTATACGCTCTAGATCGAATCGAAAACTTAGGTGACAGAACAAGTGAAAACTTCCGCATAGCTGTGCGTGATAAGCTAAAGATAAATCAAGAGTTTGATTACCTGCAAGAGCGAGTCGCTAAGCTTATATCGGATTCGATATATGCTACTCCCTTGAACATCGATGACCTCGCTAGCCAAACTCCCATAAAGAACATCGACACATTAATCCATAGAATGAGCCAATTGATGAATGCGATCTACAGCGGTGAATACCATATCGCTAACAATGAGCAATTATCAGATTTTTTTCGCAAAATTTCCCTCGATACTTTTAAGGGCGATATACAAAATGATTTAGCCATAGAGTTCAAAGGCCCAGCAGGCTTATACACAAAAGGAATACCCCTGGTAAGAACCATTATGGATATCAAGGAGCAATTGCAAGATATCGCAGTGGATGTGCGTAGCACTTCAGGCGAGGATTGGTTAAATGCTGTTACAGCACGCACCACTAGCCAAATTGTAAACAATCCACACCGCGCCCTAGCTACACAAATTGAAGGAAAAAATCACACGGGCCGAATCGTAATTTCACTTTAGAAAACCTATAGGAAGGTAGTAATAAAAGACTCCAGCTGGCCCTGTGACATCAAACCTTCACGAAAGGCCTTCCTCTTGCCATTATTATCAAAAATTAAAAATGCCGGCAAACCACCCGACCACTCAGCATCAATACTAGGGATAAATATATGCTCTGGCTCTTTTCTAAAAAAGACTCTTCCAACATAACCAGAATCAGAGAGAACTTTAACAGCACTACCATAGGCATCCGGACCATCTGTCGTCAAATAAGCAAGGCTCACGCCTCGTGCCCTTAGCTTTTCAGCAACTTTCTGTAACATTGGAATTTCCGCTATACAAGCATCGCACCAGGTAGCCCAAACAGCCACAACCACCAAACGGCCATCGTAACTTTGTGCAAGATTCGATAGGCTTTCAACCGAGATCTGCTGTGCTTTTTGTGAATTATTCGAAGAAAATAAATGATGACAAAAATAGCCAATATTTACGAATAAAAGTATCCCCATAGCAAGTTTCTTATATTTCAAAGGGAATGCTCCCCTGTATACCAGCTATGAGCTCTGGTAACTGTAATATTTGCTTTAACCCGATCCCAATGATAGCCATTTGTATAAATCGAAAATGGTGAACCCACAAACCTAATGCTGAAGGGCACCACCACACCACTCACCACCCTGAGATCCTGGTAGATAACCTGTCCGCGGATTTCATTCGCAGTATTCACATTAAAAACATACTCCACAGAACCCACTAAGTTTGTCAAATGGTGAACCCATACTACAAATCGATCTTGCCTAAAATCAGCGGTTACCAAGTGATACCGATCACCATTGATAAAAGACTCGCCGACATATGACAAAGAAAGTGCTTCTTTCAAGACAAAAGGCATTTCAAATAGTGGTATCATTTGGGCCTTGAGACCAAGGTTCCCTTGATATTTAAAGTTGTCACGAGATATTCCCAGAAAGATTTTTTTTGCTATGCGCTCGGAAAAGTCACCATTTATAAAAAGACTAGTAAAGAGGCTATTCTTCAGCTCATGCCCCTCATAAGCAAAACTCTTAACCCGATGCCACGAATGGCTCCCCCCATGCGCAGCGATAGCTCTGGCAACCAGAGACCTAGACTTCTTCGGCTCAAGTAAGCTGCCATCCTTGCCCAAAGTATGCACATCCCTAATAACTTGATGTGAGCACCCCATAAGAAAGGCGGTCAAAATAAAAAGACACTTTGTGCTTTTTATCAAACCTTCAACTAACAAATAGACCTCAAATCAAAATGACGTTTGTCATAGAATACCATTAGCCCTTAGGCAAAAGTAACCAAAGGGCAAAACCTACTTACTGACTTTCCATGATAATAGAAAATTTTTCAAAATGCGCCTAGACTCTTCTGCATCCATATTAAAATGCACAGCAATAATATCAGCCCATTCCGTAAAATTTTTGCGACGAGCTATGCCAGCTGCAGAAGTGTCTCTAAATTCCGCCATCAGAAGAGTAAGTGGCTGTCCGCAATGACAACGACGTAAATCAGAACAAGAGTATTCCATCTGATCGTTACTAATAGGTTTTAGACAGTGAAACATTTCATATGATGCATAGAATTTATTACAAGCGGGGCACCCTTGAGGAAAACTCAAAGCCCGACAGTAACGGGACCAACTTTTATTGCCTGCTGCAAACGCTTCAACAGCGTCTTTACCTGCACGCTCAACAAAAAAATCTAGGACCTCAGTCTCTATGGATTCTTTAGTCGCTAAAGTTAGCAATTTTTGATTATTCATGAAATGCCATCTACAATCTAATAACCACCCCGAAGGGATGTCGGTCAGGATGCTAAATTAATGAGGTTTTTATTTTTACCCATAAATACCGAGTATTTACGTTACGATTTCTGGCCTTACCTATGATGGCAGGTTTTGCTCTTATCAATAGCCAAAGACTAGCGGCCAACCAACTCCCTCCTCCTCTGTTTATTGGTAGTTCGCAGCTTGCCCCCGGTAAAGAGGGCCTTGTTACTATAAAAACATCAACAAAAAACTATGATGTTATGAAAACAGCCGACCACCAAGATCTCGATATGGATTTCAAAACTGAAAGTAATGAAATAACCACCCTGGTGCAAACGATAGCAAGCGGTCTGAGCTGTGGTATACGGTATGCAACAATCAAATCAAACTCGAAAAGCACTTACTTAGGAAAAATAGTAAAGCCTTCATTCAGCAATATAGCTACAGAATATCGCTATGAAAAGATGGAACCGCTGCTCGTATACCAAAACCACCCTAACTTCAAAGTGGCTGCCGGCTTCGAACATATTGCATATCGTGAGACAACCAATATCATCTACTCTACAGGGGATAGCTCTGGAGCAATCATCAGCAAAATGGCCCACCTTCGCACTAATGTTAGCTTTACCTACGGAGAACTATATCCTAATTTTAGCATTTCTTACTTACAGAGTTATCAACAAAAAAACGCTGGATCCAACTTTCAAGATCCGCGAACATTTCGAGCTTTATCCATCAGCAAAGTGACTGAAAATATGTTTTTAAGCTTAAAAGGCCGCCACAGATCTTGGAGCCTCCTCCGGACATCTGACAAAAACCTATTTGAACTGGAAGCTGGAATAATAATAGGAAGCGAGCTAAAAGATTCATACAGCATATTTATCAAACATCAACCACCCTTTGCCATCGATGCCAGCAACGTCACCTTGGCCAATCTAGGCAGAAACTCGGTAACACTTGTAACTAACAAAGTCATTCCCAATTGGAACCTAAACTACTTTATTCAGGCTAGCTATACTAGAGGAACAGGCTCAACAAACGTCACTATCAACGGCGGATCTGACCAAGTTCTAACTTATGACCAAGAGATCAAGATCATGAGTTACCAAGTCAAACTCGGCCTAACACAAACCTTATAAAATTAACAGAAACCCTATTAAAAACAACCCTGGAGCCAATAAGATCCATAAAACTCGACCGGGATCATCAACCTTTGCCCAATAGTGTTGAGTATAAAACTCAGATATGACATAGTCCAACAGCATAAAGCAGTCATATAATAGAGGGCTCATTATCATGATATTAAAATTAATATTACCGTCCTTGCTAATCCTAAGCACCAACACGCAAGCTAATACCGAAGAATTACGAGACTTTATAACCAAATCTTGGTCAGAAGACCTTAAAGACTCGCCTGAGTTTGCTACTTCCATTGGTGAAAAAGGCTTTTCTGCAAAATGGTCTGACTATGGGTTAAACGGCATAAAACACGAAAAACAAAAAATCAGCACTCGCTACAATTTTTTGAAAAGTCTGAATACTGAATCCCTCACCAAGAACGATAAAACTAACTACGACCTCTTGCTATTCAAATACAAATTAGCTATGGAGGGTCTAAAATACCCCGACGAGTACTTCGCCATATCTCAGCTCAACGGGATACACACAATGATCCCATCGCACTTGGCGAAGCTACCAGAGAAAACTTTGGAAGATTTTGCCAACAGACTACGAAAGTTAGCCGACATACCGATAATAGTCACCCAAACAACCCAACTATTAAAAAAAGGTATAAATCAAGGAATCATGCCTTACCGAACGAGCATAGCAAAAGTACCTTCACAGCTAGATGGTTTGCTTTTAGATTTTGAAAAAAGCCCAATTACAATGGTATATCGCAAAAGGCCAAAGTCGATAAAAGATAAAGACTGGCGAGAAATAAAGCTCAAAGCAAAAAATGTCTATGATGACCAAATAGTGCCATCTCTAAAAAACTTCAAAAAGTTCTTCGTCCAAAAGTACCTACCCAAATCTAGAAAAAAACCTGGACTATCAAGCCTCACAAAATATCCTGGATGGTACCGCCATAGAATACTTGCGAATACTACCTTACCGCTTTCGGCCAAAGAGGTTCACCAGATTGGTCTAAGGGAAGTAACAAAGCTCAAGAAAAGAATGAAACAACTAATGTCAGCTGCCAACTTTAAAGGAACCCTAAAGGAATTTATAAGGCACTTAAAAACCGACAAAAAGTTCTTCTTTAAAAAGGAGGCCGACCTTCTCGACAACTATATGGTGATTGCAAAGAAAATTGATATGGGGATGCCTAAACTGTTTAAAGTGCTACCCAGATTACCCTATGGCATCAAAAAGGTCCCTGACTATAAAGCACCTTCAAGCCCCACTGCCTACTACGACTCAGGTCACCTAAAATCCGGAATACCCGGCATATTTTATGCGAATACCTACGACTTGTCCTCCAGGCCCAAGTGGGAAATGACAGCTCTAACACTCCATGAAGCCGTTCCAGGACATCATCACCAAATATCAATAGCCCAAGAACTCGAAAACATCCCACCTTTCAGGAAGTATATGCACCACACTGCATTCATCGAAGGCTGGGCTCTGTATGCCGAAACTCTTGGACACGATATTGACCTTTACAAAGACCCTTACTCCAGATTCGGACAATTAAACTACGATATGTGGCGTTCGATTCGCCTAGTTGTCGACACAGGTATCCATGCGCTGGGCTGGTCTCGCCAAAAGGCTATCCAATACTTTAAGGAAAATAGTGCACTGACAGATACAAACATTGCCGTTGAAGTTGATCGATACATCGCTTGGCCAGGCCAAGCTCTAGGCTACAAAATTGGGCAACTTACCTTCCTAGAACTAGTGCAAAAAGCCAGACAAAAGGCTGGTGACAGCTTCGACATCAGGGTTTTTCACAGCCAGTTACTCGAAAATGGATCAATACCATTGGGGTATTTAAAGAAGTACATGCGAGGTAAAGTTACTGCCCCTCCATCCTAGGAATTGGTAAGGTGGCAAAAGGGCTTTGACAACCTATTTGGCTATTTTTTGAAATACTGAGAATCTCTATGACAAAAATCAATCTAATGAATTGGAAAAGACTTCTTCTATTTTTAATCACTACACTTGGCTGCCATGGTCTTGCTGCCAGTGAAACCGAGACCCCAGCTAAAAAAAAGCAAAAGAACATCATCTTCATATTCAGCGATGATCACTCGGTTAATTCCATCAGCGCTTATAGATCTATCTTAACTGAAAACACAGCCCACTCTACACCCAATATCGACCGGATAGGATCAACGAGAATATTTAGCAAATCCTTTGTGACAAACAGCATTTGTGGACCATCAAGAGCTGTAATTCTTTCCGGAAAACACTCCCACAAGAATGGCTTCTTAAAAAATGGGCACCGTTTTCGTTTAGATCAAGATACATTTGCTAAGCAGCTTAGGACTCTTGCAAAAAACAAGCAGGGTGCAAACCTCGCTTCATATCAGACTGCGATCATCGGAAAATGGCACATGGGCAGCCTGCACCAGAAGGCAGCCAGGCTTCAAATGAGCCAGTCCTTTTCCCACTGGGACATCCAAAGCAGCACCGATATCGCCGGCCAGGGATCTTACTACAACCCAATCATGCGCAATCATAGCCACCAATCCGTGAGTGCAAGCAATCAATACGCCTGCCCTAGCGAAATACTATATAGACCAAACCAAAGATGTACTACTGCCATTATTAATAACCGCAGTCACTATATAGAGCATCGACCAAACCATGAACGCAAGATTTTCGGCCATAACTCTGAGATCATGGCGGACCTTGGTATCGAGTTTCTCAAAAACCGTCCTTCCCAGTTCCCACTAATGTTAATGCTGCAATTTAAAGCACCACACAGAGAGTGGGAACCAGGGTTTGGTTTTGAGGTAAATGAAGCCAGGATAGCCGGGTGTCCCACACATAAATATGGCTTCATTGGCTGCTATCATGGTCATGAATTCCCAGAGCCGAAGAGCCTATTCGAACGAATAGATCCTAACATTGGGCGCTCGCGAGGTAAGGCTTCTCATGAGCAAAACTTAGATCTACTTAATACATTTAATATTAGAGATGCCAAGCTAGTTGATACAGATAACTTAGTCGCAGATAAGCTCATTTCTGAAAACCTGTTTTGGCGATTTCCTTTGCGGGAAGGTGAAGGCATAAACATCTATGCAAGCCTAGGTGGGAAACTGCAACACATTTACACCATAGGCAATCCAACGGAGGATTTAGAAAAAGCGCAGAAGTTACCCATATTCTTCATGGCAGATATAGAGAACCGCCTTCAGCTAGACCCGATGTTTCGGCTGGATAAGTTAACCAAACTCTTTTCCGCCGCTAAACTCTCTACTAATGGTCACTTTAAAAACGACCGCCTCATTAAGATGATGCGAGAAATCTATTCTGCAGCAAAAATAGGCTCTGTTAATGAATTTGAGAAAATACCCTTTATCAAATGGCTAAATTATTTTGGTAAAGTTAGGGCCAGATTCTTCCGTGACCTTCTGGCTGGAAGCTTCGGAAAGCTTACAGTACGGGAATTCCGCCGGTGGCTGACATTTGAGCACTGGGACAAACGGAATAAACCTGAAATACATCGAAAGTGGCAACAAGCTGTCGCTGATTTTTGGCAAGCCAAGTACGGGCTGGCAATCCTTGATAAAAAACCAGATGAATTCGCCGTCGCAAAAGGTAGCTCAAATACCCAATACAAGAAAAAAAAGATACTCTCCTGGAAGTATCAGAGATATATGCAAGACTATCTAGCCAGCGTCAAACAGCTTGATTATAATATTGGCCGCGTTCTCACCTACATCGAAAACGATCCTAACCTGCAGGATAATACGGTAATCATCTACGCATCTGACCAAAGCTTTTTTCTTGGGGAACATGGTTTCTTCGATAAAAGGTTTATGTATGAACCAGCATTACGTTTCCCGCTGCTGGTGTGGGAGCTTGGTAATGAAAGTGGCGAAGCAAATCGACTAGACGATAAAAACATTGTCTCGAATCTTGATTTAGCTAAAACGTTTCTATCTTATGCAGGCCTAACAAACTCTGAAATAGATAGTATCAATGATCCGACAAAGCTGATGATAAATGGCAAGTATCAGACAACAGGAAAGCTACAAGGCATTAACCTGCGACCTCTAATTGATGGAAACAAAAGTATTAGAGGCTTCCGAAAACTTATTAGAGGCGACGAAAATCAATACTTTTACTACCAATATAATATGCACGATTGGAATAGTCAGTCGAGAACCTACTCGGGCACCCACGGAGTTTATAGACACTATGGCCTAAGAGATCAACGGTACAAGCTAATAAGGTTTTTTTATGACCGTGGACAATCACCCTATGACTACTATGAATGCTATGACCTCACCACAGATCCGGAAGAAATCTACAATCTAGAGGCGCAAGATAATATCTCAGCAAAACAACGTACAGCCTGCAGTCGATTAAAAAATAACCTTGAAAAGATACGTATCCATTATGGGGCCCAGACAGTCAACGTACTTAGAAATAGAGACGGTTTATAAACTATCAATATTTTATAAAAACCATGCGAAATAGGATTACCATACTCATTTGGCCTTTTTAGACTGTTCCGCTGCTTCTTCGGGTCCTGCAAGGCTACCCACATTGAACTCTTCTGAAATGTAGCTTTCTCCACCACATACTTTACAAGGAATCGAAGTATCAGATTCAATCAAATCATAAAGGTCATCTACAGGGTACAAAACCTCTTGCTCTCCACCACAACTTTCACAAGACCAGGAAAGCATCACCGACACAACTTCACCCCACGAAAAGATCTCTGGACTCCAGCTATTTGCTTTAACCATAGCCCAACTAACTTCTTCAAACTTAAATGTACGCATTTTATCCTGAGAGAGTAGAAAAAACATCTCCCACCATGAGCGAATGCCCATGCTGTTAATATGGTTGACGCCGCGCAGATTAAACACACACGTCGGCTTCAGTTGTTTTTCGATATCTTTGGCATTCTTTAGGAAATGGATATCCACTGACCCAATAAAAAATATATGGGATAAAGTACCTTGATTTTTAATCTGATAGTTAAAATGCATTGAAACCAAAAAAACTCCCCACTAGCTCGCATATAGTATCGTCTAGTATCGTCAAAAAAAACCAAAACCTTGAACTCTTCGAGGCCAGCAACCAATTGGAGTAATCTCCAGAAACTAATAAAAGACTAAAACGCCCAATACAATACACCCAATATCTTAATGATTTCTGGAGGGGTCTCCCCAAAACCTTCATCAGTCTTGACTTCAACTCAATTTCAATATGGCCTGACTTATTTTTGCGAGTAAATACCCACCATAACGCACTGTTATTATTGATATACGAGCCCTGATGTAAAGATATCCTCAACAGCACCGATCCCCCCTCCATGAAGTTTTATTTTTTACAAATTTTACTTATAATGTCTTTACAAGCCGTTACGTTGGCCTCATGCAGCAAAAACGGTGATGATGAAGGAACTGAGCCTAGTGGTATAGATAGCTATGTTAACA
>MDTC01272434.1_pt1 | contig 10189 bp, 15 predicted proteins | sample 811181 | NCBI WGS metagenome assembly MDTC01 (sample SAMN05326644, study PRJNA326480) | marine metagenome | isolation source: seawater | place: Pacific Ocean: North | collected 2011
AAAAAGACAAATCAGAAGTCTTTTAAAACTTCACCAGCTTACAAATTTTAAGGAAATTAATGATTTATCTGGATTACCACGTTTAGTAAAAGTTCGTTTATGATAGCAATATAAATAATTTTTAAAATATTATCACACTAAGGATTTTGTATGAATGCGAAGGAATTCATTGAGGAGACTATCTCCAAAAACAATATTGTGCTCTTTATGAAAGGAACTGCTCAATCCCCTCAATGTGGTTTTTCGAGTAATGTTGTTGAAACATTGAAAAAAATTGGGGTTAATAATCTAGCAACTGTAAATGTTTTGGATGACCAGGACGTTCGACAAGGTATTAAAGATTTTTCAAACTGGCCAACAATTCCACAACTGTACATAAACGGCGAATTCATAGGTGGCTCTGATATCATCAACGAAATGTTTGAAAACGGAGAATTAAAAGAATTATTGGAAAGAAAAAACTTATTGGTGCCGACTATCTGATTTGAACAGATGACCTACCGCTTACAAGGCGGTTGCTCTACCACTGAGCTAAGCCGGCGAATTACTTTATGATAGTTAAATGATTTGGATTTGTTTTTTTCTTTGATATTTGTGATTTTTTTGATGTTTTCTTATGTTTAGGTTTTGCTGGGTTTTTAAAAGGCTTATTTGAATCATTTTTTGAAATAAGTTTTAATGAGGTTTTTAAGCTTATATTGTCTGATTTTTCCACGTGTTCAGTGATTTTACTTGAGGATGCTTCAAAAGAGATTCCTTGACCATTTTCTTTGGCAAAAATAGCCAAAACATTAAATATTGGAACAGAAACTTCCTGAGGTTTTCCAGCAAATCTGCCCACAAAATTGATTTCTTGCTTTGAAATGTTTAGCGCATGTGTGGCTAATTGACCAATGTTCAAAACTATCTCTCCATTTTTGACATAGTCACTCGGAACTCTCACATCAGGAGTAACCAATACAGACAGGTGGGGGGTAAAACCACAGTCAGTGCACCAATCAAAAATTGCTTGAATCAGGTAGGATTTAATAGGTGGTAATGCTTCACTCATAATTTTTTACTTAAAGTTGATAACTACTTTCTCATAACTTTTTCTGAAGGAGTAAGTGCCTCAAAGAAAGCCGGTCTGGAAAAAACTCTTTCTGCATACTTTAGGATAGGCGCCGCTGCTTTTGGAAGCGTAATCCCATAAAAATCTAACCTCCATAATAATGGCGCCAATGCAACGTCAATCATCGAAAAATCCTCACCTAACATAAATTTAGATTTTGCTATTATTGGAGAAAGTTGACACAAGCGATCTTTAATACTTGTGCGCGCTTGATCAGTTTTTTTACTATCTTTTTTTTCTAAGTTATCAATTTGAGAAAAAACCTCTCTCTCAAAGTTGAATAGTAGAAGTCTTGCTCTAGCTCTTTGGACAGGATCGGATGGCATCAGTTGAGGGTGAGGAAAGCGTTCGTCAATATATTCATTTATGACATTTGATTCATATAAAACCAACTCTCTTTCGATCAAAATAGGAACTTGACCATAAGGGTTCATTAAAGAAATGTTTTCAGGCTTATTGAAAAGATCTACGTCCCTGATTTCAAAATCCATTCCTTTTTCATACAATACAAATCTACATCTGTGACTAAATGGGCATGTTGTTCCAGAAAAAAGAATCATCATTACAAAAAAACTCCAAGAAAAAACGGGTTTAAATAAATTTGAAAAAATATTAAATTTTACTTCTACACTGAAGAAATAGGCTTTAAAACTTAAAACAAACTTAAAGCCAAGAATTTACTTAATATCTTTCCAATAAGCAGCGTTAAGTCGCCATGCAACAAAGGCAAATAAGCTTAAAAAAAGTATAACCCATACTCCTAGGCGTTTCCTGAATTGTCCAGATGGCTCAGCCACCCAAACCATGAATGCAGTTAGATCAGCAATATTATTGTCAAATTCAGCTTGTGACAAGCTCCCGGGAGTCACAGGAACAAACTTATCGAATACAGTTGTTTTTACACCATGATCCTGAACTTCTATGTAAGAAGCTTTTTTTATTCCTTGCATCTCCCAGAGAACATGGGGCATGCCAACACCTGGATAAACTAAATTATTCCAGCCGGTTGGTTGATTTGGATCTTTGTAGTAGCTTCTTAAATACGTGTAAATCCAGTCTGCTCCTGTTCCCGCGCCAGAGGCTCTAGAACGAGCAGTTAAAGAAAGATCAGGTGGTGCTTTTCCAAACCACTCTTTTGAATCAGATTTTTTCATGGAAGCTAAAATTGGAGAAGCGAGAGTTGAATTATTATTGAGAACCAAATTGTTCTTAATTTGATCTTTATTTAAACCAAGGTCTTTGAGCCTGCCATATCTTACTTGTGAGATACCATGGCATCCAGCACAGTAGTTCATAAATAATTTAGATCCATTTTGAAGTGCTGCCATATCATTGAGTTTTTTTGTTGGAAATGTATCCAATGAAACCGAGGACTCAGCAGAAAAGCCAGGCCCAGAAATGAGCAAAAAGGATATAAAAAGTAAGGAGTAGGTTCTTATATTTACAACGATATTTTTCATAATGTAATAATATTTTTTAATGGGGTGAAAACGATACTCTGGATGGTACAGGTTTGAATTCCCCTAATTTTGTCCATATAGGCATCAATGCAAAGAATCCAAAGTAGTAAACTGTACCAACTTGTGAAACCAATTCTCCGACAGGCGATGGAGGCAAAACACCCAGATAACCCAGGACAAAAAAGTTAACAACAAAAATTCCGTACATCACTTTATGCCAAAGTGGTCTAAATCGAATTGACTTTACAGGCGATTTATCTAACCAAGGAAGCAGGAATAATATTAACACTGCTCCTCCCATCACAACCACCCCCCAAAACTTTGCATCAAATATTCTGAAAGTTGCCGCAAGGATCAAAGCCGCAACTAAAGCAACACCTTTGTAGGTAAGTTTAATACGAGAAAAGATGATTCCTATGGCAAATGCGCCAACACCTGCAACCATGACCCATGTGAAAACATCATTAACAGCTCGAAGCATGGAATAATAAGGCGTAAAATACCACACCGGTGCTATATGTGAGGGAGTTACAAGTGGATCAGCTGGTATGAAGTTGTTGTACTCTAAAAAATAACCGCCTAATTCAGGGGCAAAAAAAACAACTCCAGCGAAAATTACCATAAAGACTGATAAACCAAAAATGTCATGAATAGAATAGTATGGATGAAATGGAATTCCATCGAGGGGTATTCCCTTGGAGTCCCTCTGTTTTTTTATTTCGACGCCGTCCGGGTTATTAGAACCAACTTCATGCAAAGCAATAATATGGGCAGCAACCAAGCCCGCTATTACAAACGGAATAGCAATTACGTGAAAAGCAAAAAAACGATTTAGAGTAGCGTCACCTACAACAAAATCCCCACGAATCCAAACTGCAAGATCAGGTCCAATGAGCGGAACTGCGGCAAATAAATTTACAATAACTTGTGCACCCCAAAAGGACATTTGGCCCCAGGGTAATAAATATCCAAAAAACGCTTCAGCCATCAAGGATAAGAAAATCAAGCAACCGAAAATCCAAACCAACTCACGAGGTTCACGGTAGGAGCCATATATAAGACCCCTGAACATGTGAAGGTAAATAACAACAAAAAATGCCGAAGCTCCAGTTGAATGCATGTATCTTATTAACCATCCAAACGGTACCTCTCTCATAATGTATTCAACACTTGCAAATGCCACTGGAATGCCAGCGCTATTGAGAGAGGCATCTGGTTTGTAATGCATTACCAACAATATCCCTGTGACAATTTGAAGTGCTAAAATCACAGTAGCCAAACTACCAAAAAAATACCAAAAGTTAAAATTTTTGGGTGCGTAATACTCAGCAAGATGATTTTTTAAAAGAGGAGTTAATGGAAATCTCTTATCTATCCATCCATACAACCCTTTTGAATTAACAACTCTATCTGATGCCATAAAATTTTCCTTTTCTGCCCAATCAGGCTTCTCCGTTCTCATCTTGGCCGATCACCAATTTGGTATCCGACAAATACATGTGGCGCGGCACTTCTAAATTGTCAGGTGCAGGTTTGTTAGCAAATACACGACCAGCAATATCGAAAGTGGATCCGTGGCAGGGGCATAAGAAACCTCCAGGCCACTCGTCTCCTAAATTAGCAGATGGACCAGAAACAAATTTTGAAATTGGAGAACAACCCAAATGTGAGCATATTCCAACCACTACGGAAATTTCAGGCTTGATTGACCTGTGTTGATTTTTTGCGTAATCAGGGGTTGGTATTTGCTTACGGTCCGAATTTGGATCAGCTAGTTTAGAGTCAATCTCATTCAAACTTTCAAGCATTTCTGGAGTTCTTCTAATAATCCATACTGGTTTGCCTCTCCATTCAACGGTTTTAAGACCACCAGGAGGGATATCTGCTAAGTCAACTTCAACAGGAGCACCTGCAGACCTAGCTCTTTCAGACGGACTCATTGAAACTGCAAATGAAACTGCTGTTGAAACAGCTGCAAGACCACCAGTTGCCCCACAAGCAATCAGCCAAGTTCTTCTGGTTGATTCAGACGGTGGTCTTTGAACAAAGGAGTCTCCGCTGTTAACAACTTGTTCAGAATTTTTAATGTTATTGTCTGCCATAAATACCCCAAATTATAAACTCAGACTAAAATTTATTAATCTTTACATAATTCAACTTTAATAGAGATGTATTATGTGTATAAAGTTCAAGAAAATCCATTGATCATACCATGATATTTTAAAATTAGAGGTTAACTAATCTTGTCAATTCTTTTGAAACTTTGGTTGGTATTTTGCCAAACCACAACTGTTTTGGTTGCTTTGTTTTTTGTAGTTTCTACACTTAAACCTTTTTGGTTAGAGATTATGTTCAAAGATAACATCAATCAAAAGCCGTCAAGCGTGGTGGAAGAAACAAATAATTCTTTCATTTCGTCTCCCATCAATAATGAAGCTACCAACAACTACTACTCATTGAGAAGAGCTGCTTCCGTAGCAATGCCCTCTGTGGTTCACATATACACTACACAAAAAAAAATTCGTAATTCTGATAACGTGCTATCGAATGACCCTTTTTTTAGGAAATTCTTTAGTGAAAATTTTAATTTTGAAAATCAAAACTCTCAGCCAAAAACTGGCTTAGGATCTGGGGTTATAGTGAATCAAAGAGGAAATATAATTACTAATCATCATGTGATTGAAGGAGCTGATAAAATTGAGGTTGCTCTCTCAGATGGTAGAAAAGCAACTGCAATAGTTATTGGTAACGACCCTGATACAGATCTTGCAGTCTTGCAGATTAAACTAAAAAAATTAAACAATATCATCCTTGGTGATTCAAAGTCAGCATTCGTAGGGGATACAGTGTTGGCTATAGGTAACCCGTTCGGAGTTGGCCAAACCGCTACCCAAGGAATAATCAGTGCTTTGGGCAGAAATAAGCTAAACATAAATACTTTTGAAAATTTTATTCAAACCGATGCGGCTATCAACCCGGGTAATTCAGGTGGTGCTCTTGTCAATGCCAGAGGAGAATTAATCGGAATCAATACTGCAATTTACTCTCAATCTGGGGGAAGTGTGGGCATAGGATTCGCAATACCCACTTCAACTGTTAAGTTTGTTTTGGACAATATTTTAGTCAACGGAAAAGTAACTAGAGGTTTTTTGGGGGTGCAACCTACATCTATTACAAAGTATATTGCTCAAGGTCTAAGACTACCCAAGGAAAACGGAGCGTTCATCAGTAAATTGATTACCGGTGGGCCTGCTGATAAAGCTGGTCTTCTTCCAGGGGATATAGTAACAAAAATTGATGGAAATACCATAATAGACAAGGATGACTTATTAAAAACTATTGCAAATATTAAGCCCGGTACAAGTATAAGTATAGAAATATTCAGAAAAGGAGAAAGACTGCTAATTCCCACAAAAATAGGTGAGCGTCCAAAATAAATATTACTTATTGCATAATTTTGTTATTTTTTTTTGTAAACCACACAGAAAGCCAAATACCTAATTGAAAAAGTAAACACAATGGAATTGCCAGCATCAGCTGAGATATTATATCTGGGGGAGTTACTATTGCTGCTATTACAAAAGAAATTACAATAAAAAAAGGTCTAAATGTAATCATTTTATCTATCGTGACAACCCCCATTTTTACCAAAATCATTTGAACAACCGGAGTTTCAAAAGCAAGACCAAAAATAAAGAACAAAGAAATCGCAAAATTAAAGTACTTATCAATATCTGTGGCCATTTCAACATTTTCCGGTGTGTATGATGAAACAAATCCAAAGGCTGCTGGAAAAACAACAAAATAGGCAAATGACATACCAACCAAAAATAAAATAAAACTACTTAATACGATCGGAAGTGCAAGTTTTTTTTCCCCTTGATATAGACCAGGGGATACAAACATCCATGCTTGATATATTACGTATGGAAGGGCCAAAACAAAGGCAACCAACATAGTGATTTTTATTGGTACGAAAAAGGGGGCTGCAACATCTGTGGCAATCATAGAACTGCCAATTGGTAATACATTTATTAACGGAAGAGCAAAAATCGTATAAATTTCAGGTGCCCAAAAAACAATTGAAAAAAAAACAATTAAAACCATTGATAAGGATTTAATTACACGATTCCTAAGCTCTATAAGATGTGAAGTAAACCCATCATCATCTACTGCATCTTTTTTTGAATTATTCAATATTTTTTTCTGTTTTTTAATAATCGCTGCCTATTTCTCTCTCTCAAACGGTCACGCAATTTAACATATGAATTTTCCTCCGGCCAGGACAAAGTTGGAGAACCAATAAAAAAACCACTTTTTTTTTCAGTTTGTATGTTTTTCTGTTCTACACCCTTTAAGTCTGACAACTCTCTATTAAAATTAGAAATTTCATCTGATACGCTACTGCTAAAATCCGAAATAGTTTTCGTTGTTTTGGACAAATCCTCTAATTCAATTTGTTTTTTTATATCATCCTTGACGTCAGAAACATAACTTTGAGCTCTGCCGATCAAACTCCCGATGGTTCGAAAAAAAAGCGGTAACTTTTCAGGACCAAGAATAACTAAGGCCATAGATGCAACAACAATTAACTCAGTGATACCAATGTCAAACACTTAGAATCCAACCGAAAAGGCCATCTAAATTAAGACTTGTCTTTAGCTTGAACATTAATTGTGTTGTCGGAAGTTTTCTCAGGAACAGATAACTTTTCTTCAACTTTTTTCTCATCCAGTGATTCAGAATTATTACCATCTTTAAGACCTTCTTTAAAACCTTTAACGGCACCGCCAATATCAGAACCCATATTTTTGAGCTTCTTGGTGCCAAAGACAAGAACAACAACCAACAGAACAATTAGCCAATGCCAGATACTGAAAGAACCCATAAAAACTCCAAATTAGTTATGTAATTTCGCCTCTAAAAACCAAATCCACCTAAGGGTTTTTGACCCCCAAGAACATGCATATGAAGATGATATACCTCTTGCAAACCAATTTTCCCACAATTAATGATTGTCCTGAACCCATTAGTTGAACCATTTTCCTTTGCAAGCTTAGGTGCTAAAAGAGTCATTCTACCAAGCAAATTTTCCTGGCCATAGTCAACATCATTTAATGTGGCAATATGTTCTTTAGGAATAACCAAGAAATGAAGCTCAGCTTTTGGGTTTATATCTTCAAAAACCAAAAAATCATCATTCTCAAATATCACTTTAGAGGGGATTTCTTGATTCACTATTTTACAAAAAATACATTCGTCATTCATTTTAATACTCTCTTTTTAAGTTTTAGGCCTGGTTTTTTTTTCGTCAATTCCCGAAACCCCTTCTCTCCTGTGAAGCTCCTCTAAAACTTCATCAAGTTCTACTCCACAAAATTCGAGTGTTACTAATAAATGGAAAAACAAATCAGCGGACTCTGAAATTAATTCAGCCTTGGTACCGCCTTTAGCAGCTAAGATCAGTTCAGTAGCTTCCTCACCGATTTTTTTTAAAACTAGATCATTTTTTGAGTTTAAAAGTTTTGAAACGTAAGAAACAGATGGGTCAATATTTTTTTTTGACCCAATCGTTTTAACTAACCTCTCAAGAACTATGAAATTCTTTAATACAAAGCTCTGATTTTCCATTATGGCTCTCTATTACTTGTCCGAGTTATACATTTTTGAGGGGGATATGATAATTGCTTCATCTTCAATCCATTTGTCATCATTTAGTATTTGAAAAAAACAAGACTCTCGCCCTGTGTGACATGCAACGCCTTTTTCCTGCTTTACCTTTAACAAAATAGTATCGTTATCGCAATCTAACCTCAACTCACATAAAGTTTGAAAGTGTCCCGATGCTTCCCCCTTCATCCATAATTTGGATCTTGAACGAGAAAAATAAACGGCTTTTTTTCTACTAATTGTTTCCAACAAAGACTCTTTACTCATCCATGCAAGCATAAGTACCTTGCCAGTTTTATAGTCTTGTGCAATGGCAGGAATCAAACCATTTTTATCAAAGCAAATTTTATCAATCCAACCGTACACAGACCCCCCGAGCATTTAAAAAATTTTTTGCTTCATGAATGGTGCTTTTGTTGAAATGGAAAATACTAGCTGCCAAAACCGCTGAAGCTCCTCCAGTTGTTAGTCCATCATAAAGGTCTTGAAGACAACCGACCCCTCCAGATGCAATAACAGGTATTTCTACTATTGTTGAAATTTCTCTTGTTAAAACCAAATCAAAACCTTCACCAGTTCCGTCTTTGTCCATACTGGTGATTAAAAGTTCTCCCGCACCATACTCAGACATCTTGATTGACCACTCAATAGCATCTATTCCAGTTGATTCTCGTCCACCGTGAGTATAGACTTCCCAAAAATTTTTTTCACGATTTCTTTTAACGTCTATCGCTACAACAATACATTGGGAGCCAAAGCTTTTTGAGCATTCATCAATTAATTGAGGGTTTAAAACAGCAGCAGAGTTTATGCTCACCTTATCAGCTCCTGCACCTAAGGCTTTTCTAACATCATTTGGTGACCTAATTCCACCTCCAACTGTTAAGGGGACAAACACTTTTTCAGAAACTCTCTCGATTACTTCTGTGATAGTTTTTCTGTTGTCTGATGAAGCAGTAATGTCTAAAAAAGCAATTTCATCCGCTCCTTCTTGGTCGTATTTACCAGCGACGGTGACCGGATCTCCTGCGTCCTTGAGATCAACAAAGTTTGTACCCTTGACTACTCTACCGGCATTCACATCCAAACAAGGAATGATTCTTTTGGCTAGCATAACCCTTTAACTTGCCACATTTTCAACATATTTTTGAGCCGATTCAAAATCAATTTTACCCTCGTATATTGACCTACCCAGAATAGTACCCATCACTCCTTCTGTTTCAATTTTACAAAGATTTTTGATATCAGACATGTCAGCAACCCCCCCAGAGGCAATCACTGGTATCGAAATCGACTGAGCTAACTTAAGAGTTGCGTCAAGATTCACTCCAGTCAACATTCCATCTCTGCCAATATCTGTATAAAGAATTGCTTCGACTCCATCATCCTCATACTTTTTTGCCAAGTCTATGACTTCATGTCCTGATAATTTACTCCAACCGTCGGTAGCAACCTTACCATCTTTAGCATCAATTGATACTATTATATGTCCGAGGAAAGCTGCACATGCGTCTTTAAGTAAGCCAGGATTTTTTACAGCTGCTGTTCCAATGACAACATAAGTGGCTCCCATGTCCAAAGTACTTTCAATTGTATCCAAATCCCTCATACCACCGCCAACTTGCACAGGTATATCATCTCCTACTGATTTCAAAATTTTTTGAATCACTTGTTTGTTTTTTGGATAACCAGCTGCTGCACCATCCAAATCAACAATGTGAAGTCTTCTCGCCCCTTTTTTTATCCAGTTTTTAGAAACTTCAATAGGATTATCCGAAAACACTGTTACATCATCGTATTCTCCTTGTCTCAAGCGAACACACTGACCAGTTTTCAAATCAATAGCAGGAATTAATAAAAAAGACATTTATCTCTACGCTCCAATCAAAAAAATTATTAGAATTTGACTTTGGGGTAAAAAATTAAAGTTTCCATGAAATAAAATTTT
>MDTC01150800.1_pt1 | contig 10188 bp, 9 predicted proteins | sample 811181 | NCBI WGS metagenome assembly MDTC01 (sample SAMN05326644, study PRJNA326480) | marine metagenome | isolation source: seawater | place: Pacific Ocean: North | collected 2011
ATACAGTGCAAAGAGTGAGTACGTCATCGTTGTTGCAATTTTCACCATGATCATGAATGAATGGTTATATCGAGTGGCGCGCTCCCGTGCTGAAGCCATTCACTCCGATATTCTAATGGCTAGCGCTTCCCATCAAAGAAGCGACGCATTGAGTAGTCTCATGGTCCTCATGAGTGCAATCATTGATCTACTTGTCCCAGGATGGCACTTCGACCATATTGCCGCATTTCTGATTGGAATATTTATCATCAAGATGGGTCTTAAAATCGCTTACAAGGGTATTTTCGAACTCATTGATGGTGGGGTTGAGCCAAAGGTATACAAAAATCTTGTAAAGTTTATGCTAACCAGCCCAGGCGTGTGCGGTGTGCACTGTTTACGCACGCGTAAACAAGCAGGAGAGGTCTGTCTTGATGCGCACATCATAACAGATCCATTTATCAGTGTATCGGAGGGTCATTTTATTGGGGAGAAACTACGGCGTCGAACAATGAAGCAGTTTAACGACATCGTCGACGTTGTCGTACACATTGACTCAGAAGATGATACATACATGCATGATCTAGATTCTAAACTCCCTGAAAGACATGAAATTGAGCAACTAATAACTCAGCTGTGTAAAAATGAAAATCTCAGTTGTGATCGTATCATCATTCACTATCTGAACGAGCAGCTGTACATCGATTTATTTATTGACCAGAAAGCTAGCGCTGCTGCAATTAAGCGATTATTAGATTCTATCCAGGCGTTTTGGAGTAAGAAGTCTATTGATGTGTGCCTACATGCCTATAAAAGCATAGCAAAAAAAGACTTTTAATTGAAAAATAAGGAAAATATTAGAAAAAATGCACATTGAGGCTTGAATTATCTCAATATGTGTGATAACATTACGATATTAGATAAAAGAACAACAAAAAGGAGTTCATAATGAATATAACTGACGTAACATTTCTCGCCATGCCTGCAGTGCAAATGGGCAATCAATACATCATGCAGTTCTTGGGCCAGCTGAGTAACGGCACAACAAGTCTTGCACAAAGCAATCTAGACATGATAACCGACCTTTCAGATTACGTAGTTGCAAGCCCGTATGGGGGCGTTGCGCTTAATCTAACGGTTCTTGCTATTTCTTCAGCTGCTGCTATTTACCTCACACAAGCAAGTAAAGATGCAGACTTAGAGGAAGATACAGACTCAGAGCAATCAGAGGAAAATGTTATCTTAGAGACAGTAGAAAGCATTGACGGCATGGATGAACTGATAGTAGCAGAGGGTATGCAAATCCAAAAAAACGGTTCACCGCTGTTATTGACATATACTGACGAATGGCACAACGACAATAGCCTACCTAAGAAATCAAGCGTATTGGTTGTTGGGCAAGAAAGCGAAGATAACAATGCATCAATAAGATTATGGAACAAAGTCCGCTTATGGAACAAAGTCCGCAACGTATTCTCAACGACTTGGCGTGCTATTTGTAGCGCATCTAGGTCTATTGCAGACAGAGTAGCAAGCACATCCAGCAAACTGGTAAATTGGTTGAAAAGCTTTTTCATCACAGAGCTACCATCTTCCGTTTGTAGCTGTGGAGAAAATCATCCAGAAACTAGCCACGACATCGAAAGTGGTCAGAAAAATGAAAATTCATCTAGCGCACAAGCTGGTAGCGCAATAGCGACTGATCTAGATAACGAACATTATGAAACTCTTTTTGGAGACTTGTTTGAAATTCGTGGGAAATCAGTCTAATCAGGTATGGAACAATTAATGAATCAATTCAGAATTATTCATATCAAGAAAGGCCTCTGTTGAGGCCTTTTTTATTGTAGGACTTTATCGTCGAACATTGATTAAATGAGATTGGATTATGCGACACATCAGTTGCACCGCATCAGGGTTATCATTGAGTGCTGGTATGTATGACAATTTTTTGCCACCATGTGCGACAAAAATTTCTTGGTACTCACGGGTAATCTCATCGATGGTTTCAAGACAATCTACTGAAAAGCTAGGGGCTATAACATCAAGAGTTTTGACGCCATTTTTAGCAAGTTCAATAATTCGGTCTTCGGTATAGGGTTTTAGCCACTGGCTTGGGCCAAAGCGTGACTGAAATACAGTCATATAAGCTTCATTTGATAGTCCAAGACGCTCAACAATCAATCGTGTCGTTTTCCTACAATAACAAGCATAAGGATCACCATCAGCATGATTGGCTTCGGGCAAGCCGTGGTAAGTCAATAACAGTTTCTCCCCTCGGCCGTACTGATCCCAATGGCGCTGAATAGAGTGTGCCAGGGCGCCAATATAATCATCTCGATTACAATAATCACGTATAAAAGTATAATGTGGCAGAAAATTCCACGCCCGCAGTTGTTTAGCAACCTCATCAAAAATACTTGCTGTTGTTGTCGCACTATACTGAGGGAACAATGGAAGAATAATCAGTTGCTGATGAGCAAGATGTTTAATTTGCTTAAGCGTCTCTTCAATTGACCGATCACCGTAGCGCATAGCAAGGTAGACTTTTGTATTGGGGTTTGAGGACTCAACAGATTGCTTTACCTTATTCAATAAACGCTCGGAAAAATACATCAACGGCATACCATGTTCATCGTGAATTTTTTGGTATTTACATTTTGAGCTATAGGAGCGAAACGGTAATATAAAGCCGTATAAAATTGGATACCAAAGCCACTTACTGATATTAACAACGCGAGGATCCGACAGAAATGATCGAAGAAAGCGCATCGTTGCAAAATAAGTAGGGTGGCTGGGTGTTCCAAGATTGACCAGAACAATACTGGTGCGAAGTTGGATAGGGGTATGCGGAGCTGTATGGGTCAGATGGGATGCAGTCTGGTCTGTTATTTCATGCTGTGACTGGCTCATCATTCGTTCATTATTGTTTGATACATCGCGTTTAACTCACGACGTTGTATGAGGCGGGTAACTGTCTCGTCATTGATGATGTGATCGACTGATGAGGTGTTTTTATCAGTGTATACAACATTAGATAAGGCCACAAGGTACCATGCATTAGAGTCAGGATGATAGTGTAAGATTGGTTTTGTCCAGCCCAATCTCGGAGATGGGATCTGTTGTGCACGTTGCATAATAGCCTCTGGCAGTTGCTCAGACGCTGAAAGTTTTTGGTCACTCGATAAAACGTTGGTCTTAAATTTTTTAGCAAGCGCACTGATTTTGACACCGTTATGAAGTTGTTTCACACTCAGCTCACAGTCACTCATCAATTTATGATTCATTTGTTGCTTGTGAAGGATCTTGGTGATCTGAGGGCGAACATCATGTAAAGGCTTTTTGGTTTCGTCATTAAAGTCAGTGATTTGATAAAAAGCAAAATGATCTTTGTTGACTTTCACTGGTCCACGAATTACGTGAAGCGCGGGTGATTTCCCGTTTGAAAAAACAGCTTTAACGATTGCGTCACCCTTGGAAGATTCACTGATGGAGTCCATCGGTGTAAACGTACCACTTTTCTGTAATGTTAATTTGTGTTTCTTTGAAAGCGCTTCTAAGTCCTTAGGGGCAAAAAGTTTGTCATTCTGAATCGTAGCAAGTTTTTTGTTGACTGCGTCAGACAACTGTTTCGCGTTGAAGTCTTTGGTGGCCTGTTCAACACAGACCTGGGAAAAGCATGGTTCACTGATGATTTGGTTGAGACAGATAACACTGTCTTTTTTAGATGCTTTTGAGAATATGCAAGATCCTTCAGCAGCATGGTCAATTGACATCTTTTTAGCCTGTGATGCACTAAGAGTTTCGTCAGTATAGCGCTTATAATGAATAGATGCGTGCTGTTGGTATTTATGAGGAATTTCACTCAACAGCGGGCTAAGCTTACCTTGGTCAGCATCTGGGATCGGATTGTTGTCTTCGACATCTAGCACATATGTTCTTGTTTTATAGCGGTAACTCAGGGGCGTTTCAGATTGGCCAGAGCGAATTCGATTTTGCATGTGCTTAGCAGTAATATTCTGATGACTGACACTTTCTGGAGCAACAATCATATACTGAATCGTCGCCGATGAAGGACTAGGAAAATCATGCGTTTGGTAGTATTCTTGAATTTCAGCTTCATTATCAACACTCAATGAATCAGGCTCAATATAAGCATCATCAATTTTAAGCCATTCGTAAGTACGCTCCTGCATGAAGACGCTTCTGAGTCCTTCGATATGGTCGTCAGTTGCTATGGCGCTTGATGCAATACTGGACTCAAAAACAGATTTCTCAACGTGCGCTTTCATTTCTTCGAGCTTAGCAGGCAGCTTATCGCGATCAGCCGCATTATCACGATCAATCGTGTCAAATAGGGTTTTTGTGTGCTCATTGGCGCTAATGAACCGCATCAGCTGTTTGGTGCTGACCATAAAGTTTTGCGTTTTGAAGTATCGAGAAAACCGGGATTGAGTTTCTAAAAATTTGACCGCCTGGCCGTGATATTCGGCAATTTGCTGATCTGTTGGTTCTGTACCAAACTGGCTGAAGTGTGATTGTATGAATGAGTTTAACTTTAACGCGACTTTGGTATCCAGTACTCTACTGGGCGCTCTGAGCGGTGAAAAGACGCTTCTTTCAAGACCGGTAAGAATCATAACCAAAGCAAAAAGCGCGGTTGCTGATATCACAATTTTAGATTTTGAAATATTTCTGAAAAATTGCATAACTTTTATCGTTAATGGCGGAGTGGACGGGATTCGAACCCGCGACCCCCGGCGTGACAGGCCGGTATTCTAACCAACTGAACTACCACTCCAGCACAAACTAACTCTGGGTACTGAGGGAGTCGAACCCCCGACATTCGCCTTGTAAGGGCGACGCTCTACCAGCTGAGCTAAGTACCCTGAAACTACTGGGTATTATACACATCACAAACTTTTTGTAAACGCTGCGATGCGAGAATTCCCAAGTTTTTATTCACCGTCCTGTACAGCTTCCTTAAAGTCACTTCCTGCACTGAATTTAACCGTCTGCTTTTCAGCGATTTCGATTGGCTCACCTGTTTTTGGATGAGTTGCCATACGTGCTTTTCTCATCTTTTTCATGTAAGTACCAAAGCGAGCGATGCGACATAGACCAGTGCTTTTTGTCAAGTCGATGACACACTGGAATGTTTGATCAACAATTTCTTTTACAATTGCTTTTGAAACCTTTGCGTTTTCAAGCGCGTCAGATTGCATAATTGATTCTACAATTTCCTTTTTCCCACTAGCCATACTGTATACCTCACTTGTATGATTGGTTAATGAACTTTGTACACATTATCTTGTCATTGTTTAATTGTCAAGCTGTTTTTAACGAGAAATATCGGTTGATTCATGATCTTTGGCTTGTCGATGCAGTGTCAAGCAAACAACCCATGGCATCATTAGAACAAGATTATGAATAGATAGTTAAACGTTGATGCATGATCGAGCAGTTATATCGACACGAATACACAGATAATCAGACAATAGCGCGCATGAATCCATATAATATTGGCTAGCAAGTCCGTGCACCAAGAATAGATATCTCTGCTAGAATTTTGTGCATGCCTATTGTATGATGACATTAAAGGTATGAAGGACAATGCAATGAAAGCAAAAATTTTCGGGACTTTAACCATAGCGATCTTCTCGAGTGCGCATGTGGGCTTGGCCAGCGATTGCAAACTTGTAATCGATAATGTCACACGTTTTCCTATCATCGCTGAGATTGCATTTGAAGATGTGAACGCCAACTCTGTTACGCATACGATCAATGCCGGCGGAATGTACAGGGTGGTCCCAAGTAACCAAAAACAATATTTAAGAGTCATTCGTCAAAACGATGTTCCGTGTCAACCAAGAGAGTTCCATCTTCCAGTTGCGATTGCAGATAATCAGACACGTATGGGTAGTTGTATCGCTCAAATACAAGTACGCAATGACACCGACGGGCAATGCTACTTAATTAAAAAATAGAGAAGTTTACAGAAGGCCACAATATCGTCCCAGCTTGTGTGAGTTGACTCACTAAAGGTGCTTCAGATCCCCCTTTAGCATAACACTGGCTGTTACGGGGAGTCAGTCGATTCGAAATCAACTGGCAAACGGATTGTCTCCCAGCACAATCGTGCTTAAATTGGGCAGATACCTGCGAAAAATATTGAGCCAGTACTGCAGATATCATCGATGCCGAGATAAAATTGACAATTTGTCTGATAGTCTTGCTGATGGTAGCGCCACAAAAGCGTATGACGTCCGCCAAGTAGAGCAAAAAATGCTTGCTATATGCGACAAAAAGGGCGACTGATCTCAGGATTAGTTTGAATAATGGCATGCAGAATGCTCCATGTTGCTTGTGTGCATAGTTTTTCGAACTGCCTGCAGGTAATGAGCCCAATGGATTCATACTGGTTTCTTCATCGGTGGTTATGAGATGACAAATACGGGATGATCTCTGCAAAAAGGCAAGTACATTATGGGACGACGTAGTATCACGTCTGTCGATATCAGGTCGATGGTTGTCAGGAGGAAAGTGATGGGCATGGATCGGCGGGTTCGCGATTGCTTGTGTTACAACATAAAGATTATTGAGGTGTGGAGAATGGTTGTTAATGGCGACTACCATGAGGGAGCCTTTAAGGATATTGCCTTGAAGGTCTTCCACAATCTCCCAGTATGCCAAAGGATCAAGATGGTCACATGCTTTCAAGCAAGCGGAAGTTTCCTCCATTATCGGCCTAAATTGAACAGGTTCGTGGCAGGGTTTATAAACAACGCATTCTATAGAAAGGTCAATCGCAATCTGCGTTTGCCCCCTGTGATATGTTAGGCACGCATTGCACGATTGTTCCGTGTGGCAGTTTGTTGCAGAAAAATGAAGATCATTAAACATGCGATGCAAGTCTTCAAGTATAAATGCCGGCCAGGGGGTTGCCTCGATGGGTGCATCGTGATGCATTAACGGTTGAGATGGGTAGTGAATAGTAAACCGATGATACATGAGATCCCTTAGAAATTGATCGAGTCAATTATGGCAAAACCGCCGTTGTATTGTAATACCGTGCTCAAGTTTGGGGCTGCATGAGCCTATGTGACATGAATAATTAAAATAAGATATTTATTAGGGTGAATTGTAGAATATGATGTATACTTAGCTGAGGTCAATTGGGTAAATCAACATGATAGCATTAATTCTAGAGTGCGTAATTGCAGTTGTAAGTCTACTATCATACCGGCTATTAAAGCGACTACGGGCATCGGAAAGCGCTTTCATTTCGGGATGGGCGTCGGCAATTTGGGCGCCTACAATAATGCTGTTAGTCTACACGTGGTTATTTCTGAGCCTGGTTGTCTTGCCTTGGAGTTATTACTTTCAGCAAGTCTACATGGCCCTGAATCAAGTCACAACAAAGCAGGCAGTAATCGCAGTGAGTGCTAGAATGGTGACTTTGAATTACTACTCGAGTATGTTTATTGTCGCTGGATACACATTATTATTGAGTTGGTTAAGCATGAGTGTGATCAACAAGTGGGAGGCAGATTTCCTTAAGCAGAGTACTCTGGCATCAAGAGATCTGCATAGAAACATTGATACCATGTTTATGGTCATTCGTGGCGCAGTATACGTCGTAGCAGGTTTCATACTCATGAAGGTTTTAGATCTCAATCATCTGGCAGATAGCTTATTCACCACTGGGGCTGTTGGTGCCATCTTTGTGAGTTTTGCGGCACGCGATTCCATTGCAAACGTATTTGGTGGGCTTATGATCTTGTTTGATCGCCCATTTAGAGTTGGTGATTACGTCAGTTCTCCTGATCGAGATATTGAGGGGACCGTGGAACGTATCGGGTGGAGAGTAACACAAGTGCGTACCCCTAGAAAAACGGTCAAATATATTCCAAATTGTGCCTTCTCCACGGTATCAATAGAAAATATTTCACGCATGAGTAATCGGAGAATTCGCATGACGGTGGGCATTCGTTATGATGATTTAAAGAAAGTCGAGCGAATTTGTGAACAGCTAGAAGCAATGGTCGATAGTCTTGAGTTTGTTGACAAAAGAATGGCGCATTTCTGCACCTTCAGTGAACTGGGAGATTATTCTGTGAATCTGCTCGTGGTAGTTTACACCAAGCCACTATCATTTAAAGACTATCACAAAGCAAAAGATAGCGTTTTGCACAATATTGTAAAAATAGTTCGTAAAAACAAAGCTGATTTTCCTTTCCCAACGACAACTTTGGACGCTGAGCATATTGTTGAGCGGCTAAAAAATAGCATGGCTGACTAGTCACGACGTGTCAGTAAAGTTAGTCACATAGCCTGTTTGATCTCTATTAGATCGACCGGATAGCGTTGAATGGTATTAGGGCACTTCATCATGTACAATAAAAAATAGTCTTATAGACAACCAGGGCTTTGCGTTATGAAAAACAGACATGTCATAGTGGCTGCGAGCTATTGTCTGATATGTATGGAATGCTATCATTGCGGTTGGACAAGTGGTGATTAAGGTAACCAATGCTTATATGCAATCTTCAAACAATCATACCCAAGTGGGCGAAAGCGCAACATTGGAATATCAATAATCTTGAGATTCATGCTGGAAAGTTATATCGCCTTAATGGCGCTAACGGTATCGGCAAATCAACATGGATGCAAACCGTTCTTGGGCTTTTGCCTAGCCATTGTCAGAGGCTATGGCATGTAAGGCACTGTGAGATGATTCATCGTGAGGCGAGGTTTTACAGTATGCTAGGACCTGATAGTGGGCCCAATGATACGGTTGAGAGCATGATAAGGCAAGAATACTACTTACGCACGGGCATTGCAGCCGATCAGCAATTACTGACACGCTTACAAAGTAGTATCGACCGATCGATTGATATCACTCACCGCTGGGACCGACTATCACTGGGCCAAAAACACCAGGTTATGCAGTTATCGCTTTCTTACACAAAGGCAGCGATATGGATACTCGATGAGCCTTTCGTTTATTTAGATAGTCGCGCGACAAAGCAGCTATCAGGCCGTATCGCCCAACACCAGGCTAATGGCGGCTCTGTCATTTTGGCCAGTCATATCGATATAGCCCTAGAGCATGAAACGCGAGTGCTAGAGAGATTGGCGCATGTTTAGGTTCATTATCTATCGCTTTGGTCATTACTGTTATCAGTCATCACTATGGTTTTATGGTTTGATTTATTTGCTCATGCAGTCATTCGTATTTATGTTACTGTTGCAGCCGTTAGCGCTGTTATCAAATACGCAAACAATTGGGGTGTTGTGGGCCGTATCGTCATTCACTTATTTTGCATTGATTGGCCAAATCCTCACCCGAAAAAGACTGATATGGCTCGTGGAAGCACAGCAGGTTAGCCGGTATGCAATGAATATCTGGTTCAGTGACTTCATTGCACTTTGGTTGGTTTGTGTGCTAATTTTCTTAATTGCTTTGCCAGCGGTGAGTTTGTTGTATGGCCTAAGATTATGGATTTGCTTGGGTGTGTGTGTTGTCTGGTTCGTTAGCTCACCAGTGTTTCTACTACAGATATATCTCGCCCGGTGTCTATCATTTTTCATGCGCAGTGGACTCGTCTTGTCGCTGTTGTGCGTTGTCCCATGGATGATTCCAGGTCTTTTAATGGCTGCGCAATGTTTTGGCCAGCAGGTGTCGTTCATGCAAGCGGCAAGATCGCTTAGCCTTATGGTCGGTGCTAATATGTGCAGCGCTGCCGTGCTATATCATGTGATAGGCCGAGTACTGCCAAAGTGTTACCATCATTTGAAGCTCGCTTAGGTGCTGTCATCAGCGTGGTAACCTGATCAACGACCATCACACTGCTGTGATCATCCTAAAGAATATCACCCTGGATTTCTCTTTGTTGCTCAATGCTTTGAAGTGCTTCAGTAGAGAGGGTTGCATTGGGATTGGCCAGTAGTCTTTTTAGTCCAATTTCCTCACCTGTTTCCATACAGTAGCCGTATTCACCTCTATTGATGCGATCAATAGAAGCTTCAATTTGGTGAAGGAGGTCAGTATCTCGTCTCACGCCCATCAGTGTGATCTGTTTGATTTCCTCTATACATGCACTGTCTAATGGGTCAGCCTCAATCTCGTTTTCAGCAATTGTATCTCTAAACTTTGCTAGGTTAGCTTCAACTTGATCTTTAAGCGTGAGTAGTCGGTCCTTAAAA
>MDTC01221693.1_pt1 | contig 10188 bp, 10 predicted proteins | sample 811181 | NCBI WGS metagenome assembly MDTC01 (sample SAMN05326644, study PRJNA326480) | marine metagenome | isolation source: seawater | place: Pacific Ocean: North | collected 2011
ACATTGCGCAGTGATGGTGTTCGGAAGCGGTAGGCATCATCAAGATTGTCTGTTTCCCCCATGCGCCCGACATCCCGGACATAGGGATCAAAACGTCGGGTGCGGCCGGGGCCAAAGGGTGGGATCATTAACGCATGAAATTTCTGATCAGTCAGCAGGGGACCACTGTGGCAATCGCTGCATCCTTCGGTGCCATAGAACAAATCCAATCCCCGTTTTTGATGGGACGTGAGGGCGGCAATATCGCCCGCAAGATATGCATCGAATGGCGCATCATTGGATTTAAACTCAATGGCGATGAAAGCCGCCAGAGCCTCGCCAATATGGGCAATGGTGATGTCTTCGGGCCGATCCAGATCATCGAAAACCTCAACGAAAAGTTGCCCATATTCGGCAATGATCCGAACACGTTTTGCCAGAATGGGCCAAACATAGTCGATGCGATCATGTAGGGCACCGGCCACCTCATTTTCCTTTGGATTTCCAGCCATCTCAAATTGGGCCGTCATTGGGAAAATGGCTTGTGTACCAAGCACTGTTTCCAGCCCCTTCGGCAGCCATTCCTCGGCAGGGGTGTTGAAGCCGTTGTCAAAATCATCGGCGATGGCAAGACGTCCATCATGAAAGAGAACCGTGAATTGCTTTGCACCAAGATTCCACAACGCACTGGCGTTGCGTGGAATCCGCTTCTTGATTCTGGCATCTCCTTTGCCGGGGTGGCGCGCTGGCCCCACACCAAAGCCACCTTCACCGATGCCAAGTGACAGCCCATCACTACTCCCGAAGCGATGATGATGACATGTGCCGCAGGAAATATTTTGATTGCCTGACAGGATTTTGTCATAGTAGAGGAGTTGGCCGATAGCCGCTCTTTCAACAGAAAATTCGTGAAAATCACGGTCAGCCAATGGTGCGGGCAGCGGCGACGCCTGAGCAGATACTGCTATTACCAAGAAGAGGGCGGTCAGGAAATGAAGAAGTTTGTTTTGATGTTCTGTCTCTGGCCGATGCTTGCCCTGGCGGAGATCGAACACGCCCGTGATCTTATGGAAGAAAACCGTTTTGAAGAGGCGATGCAAGAGTTGTGGCCAGCTGCCCGGTCTGGCAATGCGGATGCCGAAGAACTGATCGGTGTCATGTATGCCATGGGGTTGGGTGTCGAGCGTGACGATGTGCGTGCCTTTGAGTGGTATCTGCGCTCTGCAATGAAGGGACATCCGGGGGCGCAATCCGGCGTTGGATGGTATTACGAGATTGGCCGGGGTTTGCCAGCACCTGATCTTGTCCGCGCCTATACATGGTATGTGCTTTCTGCCATAGGGGGCGATCCTGATGCGGCGATAAGTCAGGAAGAGGTCGTTAAGAAAATGACAGCTGAACAGATTGAAAAAGCGCATGAACTGATCGACGATTACCGCGTCTGGTTGTTTCCGTTTCGATAGATTTTTTGCCATTTTAAGCACGGGGCAAAGTGGTAGCAATGCAACCACTCTGCCGGTTTTGGTCTTGCCTTATCAGATCTAATTCAGATCTTTTGCGCGGCCGGCATTGATGTCGGCTTCCGCGGAAACAACAGCGCTGGTCAGGGCATCAAAGACAGCTTCGCCGCCATCAACATTTCCCTTGAACCAATCATAAACCGGTGAAGCTGCTTCTTTGAATGCGGCTTTTTCTGCTGGTGTAGGCACATAGAGATCGCCGCCACCGCTGACAAAATCGGCATAAGCCTGAATTGACTTACGCTTCGGTGATGCAAAAGTTGCCTGTTGGAGTTGGGCAAAACCATCAACCACGACCTGACGCATTTCTTCTGGCATGGCCATGAATTTGTCGTTCGACATCCACCACAGAGCGCCCATATAAGCATGGCCGTCTAGTGTCACATATTTCAACCCAGCATCAGGAAATTTCATGCCCATGATGTCAGTGATGCCGTTCTTCGATCCTTCGACCACACCAGTCTGGAAGCTGGTAAACAACTCCGGCCATGGGATGGGTGTTGGAGATGCACCGAGCGCCTTGACCAATTCCTGTGGCAGATCAGCGACAACTGTTCGGATCTTCAATCCTGCCATGTCACCGGGGTTTTGCACGCGGCGTTTGGTATTGGCAAAATTACGCCATCCACCAGTGTTGCCAATTGTCATCAAGCGAATCTTATCCCCAGAGTCGGCCAGAGCCATTTCGCGGACCTTGCGAGTGAAATCGCCGGCCAGAACATGCTCTGCAACGCGATCATCTGACATCAGATATGGCAGATCAAGAACCTGCACATAGGGAAAGATACCAGCAGCGCCACCGGAGGTGGAGATGTAAACGTCGATGGATCCATCAGCTACACCCTGAAGACACTCAGCGCCCTTTGAACACAATTGTGTGCCAATGAACAGTTCAACGGCAATTGCACCATTGGAGGCTGATTCTACAAAATTCTTGAAGACAATGAGACCGTCATAATCCTCGTCATTTTCATTCGAATTTGCAGTTGCACGGATCGTATAGTCGGCGGCAATGGCAGCGCTGCCATATCCCACCAGGGCAGCGACAACCAGTCCTGCACGCAACAATGCTTTAATCATATTTTCCTCCCTGTTTCATTGGTAAAGGTTAAAGCAACATTATTGAACAAACCCCGTCAAGCGAGGAATGGTCAGCGAAAGTGCCGGGAAGTAGGTGATCAGAAAAATCACCAGAATTTCCACGGCAAGAAATGGCAAGATGGCGCGGGCGATTGTTTCTACTCGCTCACCAGACACCGAGGATGCCACAAATAGGACAAGTCCCATTGGAGGTGTCGCCAGTCCCACTGTCAGATTGACTGACATGATGATGGCGAAATGCACCGGATCCACCCCAAGCGCGATGAAGATTGGCGCAAGGATGGGCCCAAGAATGATGATTGCTGGTCCCGCATCCAGAAACATGCCGACAACAAACAGCAGGATATTGATCAGGAACAACAGGATTAGTGGGTTTTCAGATAATGACAGAATGAATGCAGCCAATGTCTCAGGCAGATGCGAAAGGCTGACCACGGTTTTAAAGGCCATTGCCGCACCCACCAGCAACAAGACAACAGCTGATGTCGTGGCAGCGCGTGAAAGGATTTCTGGCAGATCTCGGGCCCGCAAAGTCTTTAGTACAAACAGACCAATGAAGAGGGCATATCCAACGGCGACAGCAGCAGCTTCGGTGGGGGTAAACACTCCCAGTAGAATGCCACCAAGAATGATCACCGGTGTCATCAGTGGGAAGAACGCCTTGAGGCTGGCATCGCCGCGCTCACGCCAGCTATAGCGGCGGCTGGCCGCGGGAAAATCATACCTATCGGCCAACAGCTTGATCATCACCATCAGTCCTGTGCCAACAAGAATACCGGGTACAATGCCTGCCAGAAACAAAGCGGCAACGCTCTCACCCATGACATAGGCATAGATAATCATGATGCCTGAGGGTGGGATGATGGGGCCGATGACCGAACTGGCGGCAGTAATCGCTGCAGCAAAGCGGCGTGTGTATCCCTGTTTTTCCATCGCCGGAATCAACATCGAGCCAAGCGCGGAGGTGTCGGCAACGGCAGATCCAGACAGACCCGCGAACAGAATTGAAGAGAGAACATTTACATGCGCCAAACCACCGCGCAGGTGGCCCATCAAGGCCTGGCTAAATTCAACAAGTCGGATTGTGATTCCACCCTTGTTCATCAACTCACCAGCAAGCATGAAAAATGGCACAGCCATTAGAGGAAAACTGTCCATGCCGTTATAGATGTTGCGGTAGAGCAGGACGATGTCACGCTCCTGACCGTTCAGCCACAGAAGAATTCCCGGTGCCGCCACAAGGCCAAAGAACACTGGCATGCCAAGCGCCAGAAACAACAGAAACAGGGGTAGGAACCAGATTAGCATCAGTCGACCCTCTGACTGACTGGATTGTCCAGCAATGGATCATGTCCTGTGAGAAGCTGTCGGACATGACGCATTGTCAGCTCTACGCTCACAGAAATCATCAAGCAAACGGACAGCAACAATGACAGGTAGCTATAGGCAAGAGGCATGCGCACGGGCCGCTCGCTTATCAGGCCAGCTGGAATTTTCATTGATGAGGATTTGAACAGCCAGCCTGCATTAAAATGATCCCAGCCTATCTGTACTGCGACGATTAGAACAATCAGCGCCACCAACCACAGTGTTATTTGCAAGATTGTCGCCAACAGCCGGGGGAGCATCTGCTGGAACATGTCAATTGCCACAAATCCACCATGCCGGAGCGCCAGAGGTGCCATCAACCCAGTCATCCACAACATACAAAAGCGCGCCGCCTCGTCTGGCCAGGGTAGGGCGTTATTGAGGGCATAACGGAAAAAAACCTGCAACAGCATGATGACCACCATCAATGCCAGAGCGATAACCGACAGATGGCGACTTAGCCGCAGAATGGCGGTGTTACACCGCGCCAATATCTGGATCGGAAAATCAAGAGCTCTCATCTACGACTACCTATTGCTGTCTCCCCGTTCCAATTAATGGGTGCCAATGGATTGCGTTCATTATGGCACCTCATGACCAAGTGCAGCGGTGTAAATCTCGAACCAATCCTCACGGCCAAGCTCGACATCAAGGGCAGTGGAAAGAGCCCTTAACCGATCAAGATTATTCGTGCCAACAACTGGAATGATGTTGGCCGGATGAGCCATAAGCCATGCAAGGGCGACGGCGGAGGTATCTCTTCCCTGTTTGTCGCCCAGCCTCTTCATAATCGCAATCAGGCTGGCATTTGCGTCAGTGAACAATGCGCCTCCGGCCAGTGGCGACCATGCCATTGGCTTGATATCGTGACGCTGTAGATAGGCCAGATCTCCGTTTGTGAAGGCGTCATTGGCGATCACGCTGATTTCAATCTGATTGGTCACCAACCTGGTTTTCATCGCCGATTGCAGAAGATCCATATCCCATGGCCGGAAGTTTGAGACGCCGATATTACTGACTTTTCCGGAGGTGGCGAGGTCATCCAGTGTGGTGCCTGTTTCATGGTGATCCATCATTGGATCAGGGCGGTGGATGAGCAACAGATCAATCTGCTCAATCCCCATCAGTCTGAGTGAGTCCTCGACGGATTGCGTGATATGCTGGCGACTGGTGTCATAATATTTCACCCTTGCCTGCGCGTGGCGGCCTGCTGGTGCCACGATGTCACATTTGGTGACAATTTCAATTTCAGAACGAAGGCTGGTGCCTTTTAGGGCATTGCCAAAAATTTCCTCCGCCATGTAACCGCCATAGATGTCGGCCTGATCCATAGTTGTGATGCCTTGTGCGAGGCATGCGTCAACTTTGGCCTGCACACGCGCCGGTGAGGTGTCTTCATCGTCGCCCAAGCGCCACATGCCATAGGCCATGCGTGACAGCGAGAGTTGTTCGTTCAACTTAACCCGGCTCATTATACACGATCTCCCCTTCCAAGCGGCGTCATCGGAGTCTCGGCAGGCATTCTGCCATAGGCTTCGGGAAGGGAGCAGGTCTTTAGCTCCGGCATGATCAATCTACCGATATGATCGCATTCATCCAGATGGGGATAGCCTGAGAAGATAAAGCTCCTGACTCCCATCTTCTGATAGGCCTCAATCTCGCTCAAAATCTGATCGGCTGAGCCGACAAGTGCGGCCCCGCAACCTGACCGTGCCCGACCAATCCCGGTCCAAAGATGCGGTTCGATGAACCCTTCCATATCCGCCAGTTCGCGATTGCGTGCCTGCCGCGCAACGCCAAGGGACGTGCTGTCCAATGCCCGGTCGCGGATTTTCCGGCCTTCTTCATCATCCAGTTTTGAAACCAGCATTTCCGCATATTCACGGGCCTCTCCCTCAGTATCACGTACGATCATGTGCACCCGCAACCCGTAATCCAGTGTTCGGCCATATGTCTCGGCTTGTTGATGCACCGTGCGCATGCGGTCAGACAGATCCTCGCGGCTTTCTGGCCACATCAGATAGACATCACAATATAGTGCGCATAAATCCACCGCGGCAGGCGAGTAGCCTCCAAAATAGAGCAAGGGCCCACCATTGATCTGATATGGTTTGGCCGGTGCCGTGGTCAGTCCCTCAAAATTGTAGATTTCACCCTCAAAATTTATTTCATCCCGCGTCCAAGCCTGTCGGAGAATTTCGACCACTTCTCGCGAACGCTGATAGCGGTAGCGGCTGTCCTCCGTTTGTCCGGGAAAGTCGGAGCTGATGATGTTGATTGTCAACCGGCCTTCCAGCATATGGTCCAACGTTGCGATTGTGCGGGCCAACATGATCGGTTGCATCTCGCCACAGCGCACCGCCGCCAGCAGATTGATTTTGTTTGTCAGTGGTGCGCATCCCGCCACAAAGGACAGGGTATCCTGACCGACCTGATAGGATGACGGACACAGAATATTGCCAAAGCCATTCGCCTCGGCACGTTTTACAATGTCCGAGCAATGTTCCCAACTGGAGCGCAGATCATTGGCGGGAACGCCCAGAAATTGGAAATCATCGGAACAGAGCGCGGAAAAGAAACTGACTTCGGCAGCGTCCAGATGCGGGCTTGTGATCGGAACGATTGACACGGCTCTTTCCTTTTCGAATTGAATCGACTACAGCATAGGCGAAGGGATTAATCAATGGTGCATCAATTTGCAATCGAAACGCCGTTATCCGATGCAAAAAATCATGGAAATCTGCCAATTTATTTGCAAATCGCCGAGCAGGTTTCGCGTGAGATAAGTGCAGGATTGCTCGTTGATGGAGAGCGTTTGCCAACCGAAAGGGAAATGGCTAAGCGATATGGGGTAGCAGTTCGCACTTTGCGTAAGGCTCTGGCTCGTCTGACGGAAATGGGTCTTTTGATCCGCCGTCAGGGTTCGGGGAACTATGTTCAGAAAAATGAAAATCATGACTCGATTTATTCATTTTTCAGGCTGGAGTTACCCGGTGGCGGCGGTCTACCCTCGGCGAGTGTCGTTTCAATCGAAAACATTACGAAACCGGATGATTTGCCATCATTCGGAACTGCCGATTTTGGCCACCGTTTTCGCCGGATTCGTTATCTGGATGATGTGCCCGCGGCGTTGGAGGAAATCTGGCTTGATGGATCCGTGGTAGGCAAAATCAACCCCGCTGCAGTTTCCCAGTCGCTATACAAATTTTACCGTGATCAGCTTAGTCTTTGGATTGTCCGCGCCGAAGATTGGGTTGGCCTGGCCACCGTTCCCGATTGGCGGGATGATCGCTTCCCCCTGGAGAGTGGTCAACAGGTAGGATTTGTGGAGCGCTTTGGCTGGTCGCAGGACGATGTAAGAGTGGAATATTCGCGCAATTGGTTCAACCCGATGACGGTGCGGTATGTTGCACGATTGAGATAGGGGATTGCTGAAATGACTATACATTACGGAATTATCGGGTGCGGGATGATGGGGCAGGAGCATCTGCGGAATATCGCGTTGTTGGAGGACGCGGCCACACAGGTGATTTATGAGCCAGACCCTGAAATGGCGGCGAGTGCTCTACAACTTGCGCCACAGGCGGTTCTGGCAGACAATATTGATCGTCTTTTGTCGCATGACCAACTTGATTGTCTGCTCATTGCCAGCCCGAATTTCTGCCATGTAGACCAACTCGAAGCGATTGCTGCCAGCGTCACTCTACCCATCCTCGTGGAAAAGCCGTTATTTACTAAACCGGAAGATTGGAGCCGGCTGGAGTCGTTCAAGCGCAGGTACACGGCACCTGTTTGGGTGGCGATGGAATATCGCTACATGCCACCGATGCAGCAATTTCTGGCGCGGGCAGATGACGCGACCGGAGGAGTCAAGATGCTGACAGTTGTCGAGCATCGTTATCCATTTCTCAAAAAAGTTGGCAATTGGAACAGATTCAATCGTAACTCGGGTGGCACCTTTGTCGAAAAATGCTGTCATTTTTTCGATTTAATGCGCCTGACGCTGAAATCTGATCCTGTCAGGGTAATGGCAAGCGCCGGCCAGATGGTCAATCATCTGAACGAGACATATGACGGCAAGACACCTGATATCTGGGATTGTGGATATGTGCTGGTAGATTTTGCCAGTGGCGCAAGGGCAGCACTTGAACTTTCGATGTTTGCTGACGGTTCGCAGTTTCAGGAGATGATCCATGCGGTTGGCTCACAAGGCAAGCTCGAGGTAAAGGTGCCTGGGCCAGCGCGGCTCTGGACAGGCCCCAGAGACAGGCGGCCTATGGCACAGCTGATCGACAGCCCCCGCGTGGCCTGTAACCCTGTTACCATTGAGTGTCCGGTCGAAGAAACCATTCTCGCTGCTGGTGACCACAACGGTTCGACTTACTATCAGCATCAGAAATTCCTCGAAGTTGTCCGCGGCAGTGGCAGCGTCGAGGTGACGATTGATGATGGTATCTGGGCGGTTCGTATGGGCCAGGCTGCTCAGGAATCGGCAAGCAAAGGCCAGGCCGTTTTATTTTAGACGGTTCTATCCCGCCGCAGCTCTTTCGCGGGAGTGGGGGTGGGGTTGTCAGTAAGTGACGACAGGGTCGCCCAACACATCAAAGACCGGTGTGATGCCAAGGCCGGCTGCATCCGATGCAACCATCCGCCCATTCACGCGACTTGGTGCGCCCTCGGCTATTGAGACGGTACCATAGCTGTTGAAGTCGGTTGCCGAGAAACAGAATTCTGCCGGTGTGGATTGGCTGAGATGGGCGATGGCAGCGGTGATGATATCACCACCCCATGTATCTTCGATGGTCATTGGCAAGCCTTGCGTGACACAAAGGTCGCGCATCAGTTTTGCCCTTGTCAATCCACCCACTTTTGATATTTTGAGATTGACGATATCCATTGCGTCTTCGGCAATGCCCCGTACCAGCTGGTCTGGCCCGTCAATTACCTCATCCAGTACGAAGGGTAGATTGGTCCGACGACGGATTGACAGGCTCTCCTCATAAGTCAGGCATGGCTGTTCCACATAAACGTCAAGATTGCTGATCGCGTTTACGACGCGCGCCGCTTCATGTTTTGTCCAACCAGTGTTCGCGTCTGCAATCAACAGATGTGATGGGTCGAGGCTTGCCCGCGACGCATGAATGCGCTCGATGTCGTCATTCGCTGTCCCACCAACTTTAAACTGGAACTTGGCATAGCCCTCTGCCGCGTAGCCTTTGATATTCTCGACCATGGCGTCTGGTGTGTCCTGGCTGATGGCGCGATAGAGAACAATGTCATCCTGTGCCGCGCCGCCCAGCAGATTGAAAAGTGGCTGCCCCGTGGTTTTTCCCAAGAGATCCCAGCAGGCAATATCTATGGGCGCCTTGGCATAGGGATGGCCACGCAATGTGGTGTCCATGATTCGATTGATTTAACCGATATTGAGAGGGTCCTGTCCAATGAGTCGAGGTGCCATTTCTGCCAGCCCAGCCCGAACGCCGAGGGCGAATGAGGGAAGATAGGCAGAGCCAAGCGGACAGCACTCCGCATATCCCTGCAGGCCCCCATCAGTTCTCAATTCAACGATGGTGCTGTCAAAGGTCTCAACGAAATCATTATTTGACCAGCTGTAACGCCCCTCTTTTAGCGGAAGGTCGACCTGAAAGACATTTATTGCAGTGATACTCATAAGTGACCCGTTAGCCTATTCGGCAAGAAACTGATCTTCATAAGCGAATAACGAAACGGCCCCACCGGTATGAAGAAAGACGACCTCTCCATCACTGTTGATCTGGCCGCCTTCAATCTGGCCGATCAGTCCTGCCATTCCTTTTCCTGAATAGACAGGGTCCAGCAAAATCCCCTCATTGCGTGCCACCATGTTGATCGCCGCAAGGGTTCCATCTGTTGGGATGCCGTAGCCTTCACCAATATAACCATCGTCGACAAGAACACTATCACGCGACAACGGCTTGTCGGTCAGCAGGGCGGTTGTTTTGACAGCTAGCTTATAGACATTGTCTATTTGGACATCTTCCGGCTGGCGCACGCTAATACCCATGATCGGTATATCACAGTCAAGGGCATGAAACCCGGCAACCATGCCAGCATGCGTGCCGGCGCTGCCTGTTGAGAGCACAATGAGTTTTGGGGTTAGTTTGTTTTCCCGAAGTTGGTGAAGAAGCTCCTGTGCCGATGAGACATAGCCAAGGGCGCCTGTTTCGTTTGACCCTCCGCC
>MDTC01230412.1_pt1 | contig 10188 bp, 8 predicted proteins | sample 811181 | NCBI WGS metagenome assembly MDTC01 (sample SAMN05326644, study PRJNA326480) | marine metagenome | isolation source: seawater | place: Pacific Ocean: North | collected 2011
CAGTTCAAGCAGGAGCACATTGTTTAGAGAAAAATCAAAACGGTAGAGGGATATTATTAGGGGGAGCACCAGGAGGTGAGCCAGCTAATGTATTAATTCTTGGAGGTGGAGTGGTAGGAGAAAATGCTGCAATAATAGCTACTGGTATGAGAGCTAAAGTTCATATTGTAGATAAATCCGAGACAAGATTAAAACAATTAGTTGAAATGTTTGGTGACAAAATAATTCCAGAACAGAGTGATAAAATAGATTTAAATAAATTAGTCTCAGAAGCCGATCTTTTAGTTGGTGGTGTTTTAATTCCAGGTGCTGAAGCTCCTAAATTAGTTACACGTGATATGATTAAATTAATGAAACGTGGATCTGTGATTGTTGATGTTGCAATTGATCAAGGTGGCTGTGTTGAAACAAGCAAACCAACAACACATGGTGATCCAACTTATATTGTTGATGATGTCGTTCATTATTGTGTAGCTAATATGCCAGGCGGAGTTCCTAGAACTTCTACTTTTGCATTGAACCAAGCAACTCTTCCATATTTAGTAAAACTTGCCAATAAAGGCTATCAAAAAGCACTTAGTGAAGATAAAAATTTTTTAGCAGGACTTAATGTTTGTAAAGGACAAGTAACATATAAGGCTGTAGCAGACGTTTTTGGACATGAATTTGTAGATCCCTCAAAAGTAATTTAGATTAATTAACATTTTAAGATTATTTAATATTGTTTTTCTATTTTGTTATCAAATGATAATATTTAAATGTGAGTGAAGAAAAAAAACCTAAAGAATCAAAAGAAAATAAATTCAAAGAAGTTTTTGAGAAATTTAAAGAAAAGTTAAATAATCTTATTGCTCATCAATATATTGAAAAAAATTTGAATTATATTTCTTTTTCATTAATTTTATTGATCTTGATTATAGTAAGATTGCAAAACCCAGAATTTGTAAAATCTATATCAAGTATCAGTTTTGATTCTTATCAAAAAATTTTTAAATATAACGATAAACAGGATGATATTGTAATTGTTGATATTGATGAGCCAAGCCTTGCTAAATTTGGCCAGTTTCCCTGGGGAAGAAATGTTTTTTCTAAAATTTTAGAAAATATAAATAAAGAAAATCCAAAATCTATTGGTTTTGATATATTTTTTTCTGAAAAAGACAAACAATCTCCTGAAGAAATCATTAAGACCTATTTAATAGAGGATATTGACATCAAAAATGCTCTCCAATCTATTGAAGGACATGATGAAAAATTTCAAAAAACTTTAAAGGAAACTAAATCTGTTTTAGCAGTATTTGGAAGTTTGGTTCCGACAAAAGGAACTTTTAATAGAAAAGGAAAAGCAAGAATTTTTGCAAAAGGCGGCAATGTTAAAAATTATGTTTATAATTATAAATATTCCTTAGGCTCTATTCCAATATTAGAAAAAAATTCAAAAGGTCTAGGATCAATTAACTACATTACTCAAAGCGATGCAGTGGTAAGATCACTTCCTCTGATAATGGTTTTTAATGATAAGTTATTTCCATCTTTTGGCCTTGAAATGATTAGAGTTGGAGAAAAAAAAAGAAGCATAATTACAAATCTAAATGATAAAGGTATAAAAAATATTTCAATAAAACCTTTTGTATTTAATACAGATAAAAATTCATTAATTTGGGTAAAATATAATAGATCAATTAATAATAACTATATTTCTGCAGAAAAGGTTTTTGACAATAATTTTGATGACAATCTATTTAAAGACAAATATGTTTTAATCGGTGCATCAGCTAAAGGACTTTTTGATACAGTCAAAATTCCTACAGGAGAAACCATTCCCGGAGTACAAGTACATGCTAATGTTATCGACAATCTTTTAAAGAACAATTTTTTAAAGAGAAATGATAAGATATTTATATTTGAATTAATTATCTCAATTTTAATATCAATTATTGCTTTTGTAATTTCTCAAAGAATTAAGCCAAAGTATAGCTTAAGTATAATCTTTTTAGGTTTAATCTTCATATTTGTTATTGGATTAATTATTTATAAATTTAGATCAGAATTAATTGATGTTAGTTATCCAATGATAATGATTTCAATTACTTTTTTAACAGGATTATATTTTAGATTTTTACAGGAAAATAAAATCGCACTTCAAAACCTTCAAAAAGAAGCAAAACTTTTAAAAGAAAGAGAATTAGCTGGAGGAGTTCAGAAAAGCTTATTCCCTGATATTTCTGCTTTTGAAAATTTCGTTTATGCTAAAAATATACCAGCTAGAGATGTTTCTGGTGATTATTTTGATGTGATGAAAGTGGGTCCAGAAGAATATTATTTTACCTTAGCCGATGTATCAGGAAAGGGAGTTAAAGCTGGTATGTATATGGCAAAAGCTTCATCAATATTTAGAACACTTTCTAATTTAAAATTTCCATTAGAGAGAGTCGTGTTTGGAGTAAATAATGAAATTATTGAAGCAAAATTCAAAGGAATGTTTGTAACAGCTGTATTTGGTAAATTTAATCCAATCTCAGGAGATTTAACTTATATTAATGCTGGACATGAAAGTATTATGTTGTTTGATAAATCAAAAAAAATTGAATTTATCGAGTCTGATTTACCTCCAATTGGTATTATGAAATATTTTGCAGAGTCGATGGTTAAATCAAAAACGATTAATATAAAGGATAAAACATTTGTAGTTTACACAGACGGTGTAACCGAAGGATATCTTCCAAATGGAGAAGAGTTTGGCGCAGTAGGCGTTGAAAACATTGTAAAAGAAATGGATATAATAACTCCAAAAGAGTTAGTAGAAAAAGTAACATCTACATTAAACTGGGGTATCCCTAAATTAAGAGATGATATTACTTGTATGGTAATTAATTTTGATAATCCAAAAGAAATTGAAAAGAAAAAAAAACATTTACCAAAAAAAAAGGAAAACTAAAATAAACTATGATAGTAGTAATAATATTTAAAGGATAGTAATTTGAATTAATTATGAAATTAGATATTTTTTGTAGCGTTGTTTACTCAATAGAGGAGATAAACGATAGACTTGAACAAATATTGATCGATACCAATGAAATCTTAGAAAAAGTATCTACAAATTTTGAAATACTTTTGATCGATGTATGTAAAGATAAATCAAAAAGTATACCTTTTTTAAAAAAGATAACAGAAAATAAAAAAATTAGCAATTTAAGCGTCTTAATTACTAAAGATGGAATTAGTTTAAATAAGGGAAATTGTGTTGGACTAGATAAAACTATAGGAGATTTTATATTTATATTTAATCCATATCTAGATGATCTTAATATGATACCAACAATGTTAAATGAAGCCTCAAACGGGAACGAAATTGTAATAGCTTATAATAAAAATAAAGCAACTGAGAATTTTATTTATAAATTTTCTAGAAAAATATTTTATAATATTTATAAAACTTTAAACAAAAGTTCCATTATTGAAGACTTATATCCATATAGACTTATTAGCAAAAGAATAGCAAATCACATTTTAAAAGATAAGAATGCCGAGCATCTTTTAAGACATGTGCCTAATATTTTATCATATAAAAAAAAAGATATAAGCTACTCATCTAAAATTAAAACCTATTCAAAAACATATTTTTTTTACAGTTTAAAAAAAGCATTAAATTTATTAATCATGACATCTAATGCACCAATAAGATTGATTTCTTTGTTATCAATTTTTGGAGCAGCTATTAATGTGATTTATTCTATTTATGTTGTAATTATAGCAATTTTAAAAACCAATGTTGCTGAAGGCTGGTTAACTCTTTCTCTTCAACAATCTGGTATGTTTTTTTTAATTTCGTTATTTTTTTTAATTTTGAGCGAATATATTCTTAAAATTAATATAGGTTCAGAAAATAATCTTAGTGAGGATGTAGTTGAAGAATTTAATAGTAAAATTAAATCTCAAAAAGAAAGTATCAATATTAAAGAAATAAAATAAGATTTTATTAATGTATGATGTTGCGATAATTGGTGGTGGATTTTATGGATGTTCAATTGCTAATTATCTAAATGAAAAAAAAAAAATAAAAAAAATTGTAATTTTAGAAAAAGAAAAAAATATTTTTGAAAGATCTAGTAAAAGAAATCAAGCAAGAGTACATAATGGCTATCATTATCCACGAAGTCTGACAACAGCTTCAAGGAGTCATTTAAATTTAAATAAATTTTTATATGATTTTCCTAGTTCTATTAAAAAAAACAATAAAATGTTTTATGCTATTGCAAAAAACTCTAAAACTAATTCAAATCAATTTTTTAATTTTTGTAAAAAAATAGGTATTAAAATTGATGTTGCAAATAAATCAGTTAGTAAGCTTTTTAATAATAAAATTATAACTGAAATATTTGAAGTTGAGGAATATGCATTTGATTATATAGAGCTAAAAAAAAATATTTTAGAAAAGATAAAAAGAAACAACATTGAATTACAATTACAAACTAAAGTTACAGATGTAAAATTACAAAATAAAGTTAACTATCTTAATATTTCAAAACCTAACAATCTAGAATTGTTAGTCCAGTCAAAAATTGTAATTAATTGTACCTATTCAGGTATCAATCATATTAATAAGGATTTTTTAGTACCAAATTTAAAACATGAGGTAGCAGAAATGGCATTAATGGAGCCACCAGAGGAATTAGAAAATTATGGTATTACAATCATGGATGGGCAATATTTTTCGCTAATGCCTTATCCATCAAGAGGGTTACATTCTCTTTCACACGTAAAGTATACCCCACATTTTGAATGGCAAGATAACAAAAAAATAAATCCATATCAAAAATTAAAAAATTACAAAAAAAATACATTGTATGAGTATATGATAAGAGATGCTTCCAAATATTTACCATCTTTAAAAAATTCTAAATATGTTGAATCTATTTTTGAAATTAAAACAATTTTATCTAATGTCGAAATCTCTGATGGTAGACCTATAATTTTTAAAAAAAATAAGGATAATGGAAGTTTTTTTAATATACTTGGTGGTAAAATCGACAATATTTATGATTGTTTTAAAAGATTAGATAGTGAAATATTTTAATTTTATAAATTTTAAAGTATTAATTTTTTTTACTCTTACAATTTTTTCATTTTTATCATTTTCTAACAATTATTTTAATGTAGCTAATAATAATTGGTACATTAATTTTTCTACAGGTTCAGAGCAACTTGTATTAGATGGAATATTATACGCTAGTGATGGTGCAAAAAAAATTAAGTTAGGGAAATATAAGAGAGATGATAATTTTCTAACTAATCATACTAAAAATAAATATAATTTTGAAAACAAAATTATAAGCCAAGACTTCTTAAATTATGACTCACAATTTGGTTTACAAATTAGTTTTTTTTATTTATTAAATAAACTTGGTTTTGATCAAGTTAACCATCTTCAATTTATTAATTGTTTAATATTTAGTTTATTACTTTCGTCTATATTTCTCATGATGACTAAAGAGTTTACAATTCTATCTTCCTTGACATTACCAATTTTATTTTCTTTGAGCCCATGGGTAGTTGTTTTTTCAAAGAATTTATATTGGGTTCAATTTACATGGATGTTACCTTTTGTAGTTTCAATGTTTTTCTTATCAATTAATAAAATCAAAGGCATATATTTAATCATTTATTTTTTTTTATTAACTATCAGCTTTATGGTCAAATTTTTAAGTGGATATGAATATAACTCAACTGTAGGAATATTTTCAACAATACCTTTTTTTTTATATTATTTTAAAAATAAAATTAAAATTACTCAACTTTCAAAATTAATTTTAATTTCTTTTATATCTTTTTTGTTAGCTTTTTCATTTTCAATATTAATTCATGCAAAATCAATATCAAATGCACAATCATTTCATCAAAGTATAATTTTTATAATTTCAAATGCTAAAGTTCGTTTAGATAATCCAAATTTTAATGATTTGTCCAAATATTGTGAAAAAAATAAATTTTTAGCAAATATTGAAAAGACAAAAGATTGTATTGAATTAATTTCTAAAGAAAAAAATATTTTAAAAATAATAATTAGATATCTTGTATTTAACAATTTTTTACCATGGACAAGTATTATGTATGACAACATATATCTTGATGATGTAGATAAAGAAAAAATAAAAAAAATAAATAATAAAATTTCTTTAACTCAAATAATAAAAATTTATAGTGATCTGAAAATTTCTACTATTTTTAAACTTTTTGATTGGTTAATAGGTTCATTTCTTTTTTTTACATTGATAATCACATCATTTTTTTTGACTTCAATAAGAGGTAAGCTTTTGTTGTCTATTTCAATTTTAAGTCCTATATCATGGTTTTTTTTAGCCCCTAATCATTCATATTTCCATTTTGGATTGAACTACATACTCTGGTATTTTCCATTAATACCTGTATGTTTTATAACAATTTTTGAAAATCCTTATATTTTAAAAAAATGAAAACAATAATTGGAAGCACTGGTTTTGTTGGCAAATCATTAATTAATCAGACGTATTTTAACTATAAATATAATTCAAAAAATATTAACGAAATATCAAAGATAAAACACGACTTAGTAGTTTGCGCAGCTGCCCCAGGTGTTAAGTGGTATGCAAATAAAAACCCAATAGAGGATAAAAAGAAAATTAATCTTTTAATTAAGAATCTTAAAAAAATAACTTGTAACAAATTTATACTTATAAGTACTGTTGATGTATTTCATAATCCAATTTTAGTTAATGAAAAAAGTTTAATTTCAACAGATAATCTTGAGACGTATGGATACAATAGATATAAATTAGAACAATTTATAAAAAAATTTTTTAAAAATTTTTTAATTATAAGATTACCTGGTCTTGTAGGAAAAAAATTAAAAAAAAATTTAATATATGATTTAAAATATAAAAAAAATTTTTCTAAAATAGACTCTAGGAACATGTATCAGTTTTATTCTATAAGGTTTTTATGGAAAGATATTACGCTATGTTTACATAAAAAAATTAAACTGATACATTTTACATCACCTCCATTGAAAGTTTCTACTATTTATAAAAAAATATTTAAAAAAAATTTTTTGAATCATACAAAAAATAAAATTGTAAAATATAATATGATATCAAATTTCTCTTATTTAATTTCAAAATCTAATAAAAAATATCAATACGGACGTAATAAAATAATTAAAGAAATAAAACTGTATATCAAAGGTAAATAAGTTTGAGAATATCAATATCTAACATTGCCTGGGAAACAACTGACGATATTAAAGTTAGTCAATTATTAAATAAAGAAAAAGTTAAATTAATTGATATAGCTCCATGCAAATATTTTAATGATTACAATTTAACAGATACAATTTCTGCAAATAATTTAAGGTTATTTTGGAAAAGAAAAAAAATAAATATCTACGCTTTTCAAAGCTTATTATACAATAAAAACAACTTTAACATCTTTGATTACAATAAAAAAACTCAAATTATTTTAGATTATCTAGAAAAAATATGTATCCTTGGCAAAAATTTAAAAATCAAATATATTGTATTTGGATCTCCAAAAAATAGAGATGTAACAAAATCTAAATATAAAAACTTTAATAAACAAGCTTATAATTTCTTTAGACAATTTGCAGACATTGCCAGTAATTATAATTTGATTATATCTTTGGAACCTTGTCCAAAATTCTATGGTGGTAATTTTCTGATTAATAGTTTCGAAGTGGGCTCCTTTGTGAAAAGAATAAATCACAAATCTTTAAAAATGCATATTGATACTGGATCAATGATGATAAATAGAGAAAATCCCATTGATGTTATTTCAAGCTATTCAAAATATATTGGTCATATACATGTTAGTGAACCAGGTTTAAAACAAATTAAAAATTACAAATTCCACAATAAATTTTATAAATCAATTAATAAAAATTTAGTAAATAATAAAGTTTTGTCGATAGAAATGAAGTCATCAAAAATTGATAACATTTCTAAAATTGAAGGCTCATTAAGAAATACTATTTCATATTATAATATTGAAAAAAATGAATAAAAAAAATTTTAATCAGAAGTGGGATATCCCAAATTATAAATTAGTTTTTTATAAAAAGAAAAAAAAAGATTTTTTATTAGTTATACCAGTAATTAATGAAAGTTATAGATTACATTTTTTATTAGAGAAACTAAACAAACTGAAAATTAAAAATAAAGTTGATATAGTAATTTGTGATGGTGGTAGCACAGATGATACCATAAATATTAATAAATTTTTATCTTTAAAAGTAGATGGTTTAATTATCAAAAAAGGTAAAGGAAAACTTAGTTCACAACTTAGATGTGCATACTCCTTTGGAATAAAAAAGAATTATAAAGGTATAATTACAATTGATGGCAATGGAAAAGATGATCCAAAAATGATATTTAAAATAATTAGTAAACTAAAAAAAGGTTATGATTTTGTTCAAGCCTCTAGGTTTTTAAAAGGAGCTTCACATAAAAATACTCCTATTTTAAGACTTTTAGGAATAAGATTAATTCATTCTCCATTGCTGAGTTTATTTTCTGGATTTCATTGGACCGATACTACGCAAGGGTTTAGAGGCTATAATTCAAAAATTCTTATTGATAATAAAGTAAAACCATTTAGAAAAATATTTAATAGTTATGAACTTTTATTTTATTTATCATATATAACACCAAAGTTAGGTTATAAGTGCTGTGAAATTCCATCGAAAAGAATTTATCCAAAGAACTTTAATCCAACTAAAATTTCGTTTGTAAAAGGAAATTTAAGTATTTTAATAACTTTAATTAAAGTATGCTTAGGATTTTATAATCCGAAAAATAAACATAATTAAATTTTTAAATAGTTATCTTAGAAATGAATATTTTTAAAATCAAAATTGTTCAAAATGAAATAATTTGAATTTATATTTTAATAATTATCTAAAATTAATTTTTTATTTTTCTCAGTAAAATATTTATAATTTTTTACAAAATATTTTTTTATGTCTAAATTTTTAACTTTATTTTTTTTTGTTAAAAAAAATAATTTTATAAATGATTTTTCAAAGTCTTTATTTGTTTCTTTAGAATAGCTATCAATAATTAAATTATAGTTCCAATAATTTATGTCTAACATATTCCTAGTCTCATTCTTCTTTAAAGCCTGTTTAATTTCATTTCTATTATTGGAGTTTAAAAGTGATAATGTTCTAAGATTATTTGGATAATTTATAAGGTATTTGTAGTCATAAGGCATTAAATCCCAAAGAGAATATTTCAAGCTTTTAATGGGTGAAAAAAGTACTAATAATGAAATTATATTATAAATAACAAGTGTTATAAGTAAAAATTTTACAAATTTAAAATTATGCAAATTGGTCATAATAAAATTATCTCAAATTATAGATTATTTTTTTTTAAAGCAATATTATTTTATATTTTAGCTTTAGTTCCTGCTTTTTCTGATGATTTAAAAATTGGTTCAATTACAGAAATAACCGGTGAAGTTATAGCCATAACTAAAGAGGGGGATGAGAGGATTTTAGATAATTTGGATGAAATTTTTTTAAAAGATGAAATTTTAATTGGTGAGAGCTCTTCAGCAACACTTCAATTTGATGATAACACAACAATAGTTATGAAAGAATTAACTTCTCTTAATGTAAGTGAGTTTGAAAATTCTGGAGCAAAAAAAACTTTTCAAGCTAAAGTAGGTAAGGGCAAGATAATAATAGAATCTGGTGCGATTGCAAAAAATTCAAGTGGTGAAATGCTAATTGACTTATCTAATATGTCTCTTGGTATTAGAGGAACAAGATTTAATGCAAGTATTAAGCCTAATGGAAATTCAGAAGTCGCACTTGCCGAAGATAGCTTTGGTAAAGTTGGGCAAATAGAAATTGCATCTGAAGGACAAACGACAAACTTAACGTCAACCAATCAAGTTGTAGAAGTAACAGAGGCAAATGAAATCGCACAACGTGAACAATCTGAGGAAGAAAAAGAAGAGTTTAAATCTGTAAATGAAACTTTGGTAAAAGTTTCAAAAATTGATGAAAATGAATTAACACAGCAGCTTCAAGAAAAACTTGAAAAGGGTAAGCTTCAAGATGCAAATAATGACGGTATTGTCGATGAAACAGATATTGAAGTAGCAAAAGAGATTATTAAACAAGAAAAA
>MDTC01026754.1_pt1 | contig 10185 bp, 7 predicted proteins | sample 811181 | NCBI WGS metagenome assembly MDTC01 (sample SAMN05326644, study PRJNA326480) | marine metagenome | isolation source: seawater | place: Pacific Ocean: North | collected 2011
CCAGACCCAGACCCAGACCCAGACCCAGACCCAGACCCAGTAATAGACAACCCTACAACCTACGTTTTTGAACGAGGTGGTAACACTTCAGTTAGTTTCGGAGGACAAACCACTAGAATTCTAATGGCCCAAGAGATCATCAGTAAAATGAAAGACGAAACAACATCTTCAGAGATTCTTAATAACATGTTCGCGCACGAAGAGGGAGCAATCGACTTTAGCGACGACAACGCTTTTAATATCGATTTAAATGCGTCAGATAAAAATGTAAGAAGTAAGACAGCCGGCTCAAAAGATTACTATACTAATAACGCAACTGATCAAGCATTGATTAGAGCAGATTTTGAATCTTGGATCACCATTCAAGTGAATGAAGTATTCCCAAGTTGGAATGAAGCTGCTTCGCCAGGAATCGCAGGTCAAATTGCTGATGGTTCTTCTACAAGATACATCGATGGAAGGGGATTAGAAATGAATCAACTTTTTAACAAATCACTTATTGGTGGAATGATGGTAGATCAAATATTAAACAACTATACCAGTTCAAATCAACTAAGCCAATTTGAAGAAGCAAATGACTCAGGCGTACTCGTAACTGATAAAAACTATACTGATTTAGAGCACGACTGGGATGAAGCTTACGGATATGCTTTTGGTACTGCCGTTGATCGCGAAGATCCTAGGCCAACAATTGGTAATGACGATAGTTTTTTAAACAAATACATTGGTAGAGTAGAAGGCGATACAGATTTTGAAGGAATTACGAACAGTATATTTCAGGCCTTTAAATTAGGCCGAGCAGCCATCGTAGCCAAAGATCATGATGTCCGAAATGAGCAAGCCGACATTTTGAGAGAACTTATATCCACGGTAATTGGTGTTCGCGCCGTTTATTACTTACAAGGTGGTAAAAATGCAATTGATCAAGAAAATCCAGATTTCGGTGGCGCTTTCCATGACTTATCTGAGGGTTATGGTTTTATTTATAGTCTTCAATTCACTAGACAACCGAATTCTGACGAACCTTACTTCACAAAAGCAGAAGTAGACGCCTTCATAGCTGATCTTCTCGACGATGGAGATAATGGTTTATGGGATGTAGAGCCAGCAACACTAGAATCAATTTCTCAAAGTATCGCTGAACGTTTTCCATTTTCAGTTGAACAAGCAGGAAGTTAAAAATCAATAAAATAATTAAAGAAAGGTATAGGATGTTATACCTTTCTTTTTTTATTTTTGTCTTTATTAAGAATAATTAAAAATACAGATGAAAAAGTATATACTCTCCATAATAAGCCTTTTGCTCATCCTCATCGGATGTTCAACAGATGATTCCGGAATTGAAGATATCGACGGAAACAACCCAGATTCTGACCTTATAGGAAATGTTTTTAATAGAGAAAACATGCTGATTAATTGGGCAGATAATATCATATTGCCTGGGTACAATTCATTTTTATCAACCTTAAAAGTTTTAAATAACTCGTTTGAAAACCTTAAGTCAGAAGGAACCGCAGCCGCCTTGCAAGATTTCAAAGAAAAGTGGCTTTTAAGTTATAAAGAATGGCAACATGTAAGTATGTTTGAAATAGGACCAGCAGAAGAAATAGGATATAGATTGCAAATGAACACCTATCCTGCAGATAGAGAACTCATTGAATCTAACATAATTAGTGCGTCGTACAATTTCGAATTACCTTCTACAAGAGACGCCAAAGGTTTTGCTGCTTTAGATTACATTTTAAATGGAATTAACTCCAATGACACAGATCTATTGAACACGCTGACACAAAATCAAGATAGTTCAAAGTACATTCAATATATTGAGGATATTATTGCAGATATGTCTTCCCAAACCAATTATGTCATAGACACATGGAACGGATCCTACAGAGACTCTTTTATTGCAAATTCTGGTTCATCGGCATCTGCCTCAGTTGATAAATTCGTCAACGATTTTATTTATTATTACGAAAAACACCTAAGAGCTGGTAAAATGGGAATTCCATTGGGAGTATTTCTCGGATCCCCTGCGCCGCAAACTATAGAAGTCTATTATTCCCCAGAACAAAGCAAAATAATGTTTTTAGAAGGCTTAAATGCTGTTCAAGATTTTTTTAATGGGGTACATTATAACTCAAATCAAAGTGGCGAAAGTCTCGCATCTTATTTAACGGCTCTTGAAAGTATTAAGGGAAGTCAAAACCTAGCAGACTTGATCAATGAAAAATTTGACATCGCCAGAGAAGCCGTTGATGCACTTGGATCATTTAAAAGTGAGATCGAATTAAATAATCCTCCTACTAATATGCTAATGGCGTATGACAAAGTGCAGAGCATAGTTCCTCTTTTTAAAGTAGATATGATTTCAGCAATGAGCATTAATATTGATTATGTTGATGCAGATGGAGACTAAATAAATGTCAATCCTCTACCGCCCATATCAAAAAACAGAAATTGCTCCCTTAATTGTTCTGAGAGTTTGTTTTGGGTTTTTAATGATACTGACCATACTCAGGTTTTGGTTTTATGGCTGGGTAGAAAAGTTCTACATAGAACCTAGTTTTCATTTTAAATACTATGGTTTTGAATGGATCGCACCATTAGGAGCTTATACTCATCTTATTTTTTTGATGAGTCTTATTTCAAGTATTGGAATACTTTTAGGTTACAAGTATAGACTTTCTGTACTGCTCTTTTTTCTGTCTTTTACCTATATAGAATTGATGGATAAAACGACCTACTTAAATCACTACTATTTTGTAAGCTCCCTGGCCTTTTTACTGTTTTTTCTGCCAGCAGGCCGTTATTTTTCACTCGATTCAAAATTATACGATTCAAAAGTCGCACCTCAAGTTTCAAGATGGACTGCTGATAGCGTGAAACTTCTAATTGGCTTAGTTTATTTTTACGCGGGTCTGGCCAAACTTAACTCTGATTGGCTTATAGACGCACTTCCATTAAGTATCTGGTTACCTGCAAAGTACGATTTATTTCTAATTGGGCCGCTTTTAACAAAACAATGGGTACATTATCTTTTTAGCTGGGGTGGAACACTCTACGATTTAATGATTCCCTTTTTGCTATTATACTCAAGAACTCGTTATTTCGCGTTTATTATTGTGATTGTCTTTCATGTGATGACTCGAATTTTATTTCCTATAGGAATATTTCCATATGTCATGATCATTGCAACATTGATATTTTTTGAAGCAAAATTTCATCAAAAAATTCTGAATTATTCAAGTCAACTACTTCGTTTAAAACAAGCTAAAAACCCCAAGCAGTACCAAAAAAGTATAAATTCTTCTCTTAACAAGTACATTACAAAACCAATTCTAGTACTCTTTCTTGTATTCCATATTTTATTTCCTTGGAGATATCTCCTTTATCCAGGAGAATTATTTTGGACCGAAGAAGGGTATCGCTTTTCATGGCGTGTAATGCTCATGGAAAAATCAGGATATGCACAATTTAAAATCGTAGATACACAAAACAAAAGGTGGTTCTATGTAAATAATTCTGATTTTCTAACTCCTTTTCAAGAAAAACAGATGTCTTTTCAGCCAGACTTTATTTTAGAATACGCACACTATTTAAAGGAACACTTTTATAAAGACGGTCATCGTAATATTTCAATTTATGTAGAGAGTTATGTCAGCTTAAATGGTCGACCAAGTCAGCCGTTTATCGATCCCAATATCGACCTAACCCAAGAAAAAGAATCCTTCAAACCAAAAAACTGGATACTTCCATTTAATCATGAAATTAAAGGTCTATAATCTCTTACTCATCGTATTTGCGGTCCAATTGTCCACGGCTCAATATTCATTAAAAGGAAGAGTCTCTGATGAGAACAACAAACCATTAGAAGGAGTCGAAGTTTTTCTAAAGGCAAAAAATGAATTAACCTATACTGATGTTAATGGAGAATTTGGATTCGAAAATATAACTGATCAAAAAAGTGATCTAGTTGCATTTTATTACAATTATCGTGTATTAGAAACAAGTATAGAAGCTCCCTATTCTAAACCTCTTGAATTACAACTAAATCCCATTACACAAAAATTATCTGAAGTAGTATTAATTCAGGAACGAGAAAAAACCTTTGGTATGCAAAGGTTAAGACGTATTGAAGGCACTGCGCTCTACTCAGGAAAAAAAAGTGAATTAGTACTTATAAATAATCTTGCAGTAAACAAGGCTGCCAATAACGCGCGACAAGTTTATGCTCAAGTTGTAGGATTAAATATTTTTGATAACGGAGATGCGGGCTTACAGTTAAACATTGGAGGTCGTGGACTTGACCCAAACCGTACTGCACATTTTAATACCAGGCAAAATGGATACGATATTAGCGCAGATCCATTAGGATATCCCGAGAGTTATTATACCCCTCCTGCAGAGGCCCTCAGTCAAATTCAAATTGTAAGAGGAGCTGCTTCTCTTCAATACGGACCTCAATTTGGTGGCCTAATCAATTTTGTATTTAATCCTCCAAATAAAGAAAAGAAATTAGAGCTGATCACTCGACAGACTGCAGGTTCAAATCAACTCAAAACAACTTTTAACAGCATAAGTGGCACCTTAAATAATTTTAGTTATTATTCCTTTTTTAATTACAAAGAAGGTGATGGTTTTCGTCCAAACTCACGATTTAATAGTCGTAACTTTTTTGGACAGTTCAATTTTAAATTATCACAAAAATCTTCATTAACCCTAGAAAGCACTTATTTTAATTATTTAGCGCAACAAGGAGGGGGATTAACCGATAGTCAATTTTTAATTAATCCTTATTTTAGTAATCGTACACGTAATTGGTTTAATGTAGACTGGAAGTTATATGCGCTAACATTCAAACATCGTTTTTCATCAAAATTAGATTACAGTTTACTTTTAAATAATCTTAATGCCAGAAGAAGTGCTCTTGGGTTTAGAACCAATAGGGTTTCACAGACAGATGATTTAACTGCACCTAGAGAACTCTTGAAAGATAACTTCATAAATTGGGGACTTGAACAAAGGTTTTTAATTCGTTATAAATTATTTCAAAAAAATGCAGTGGCGCTATTGGGAAGCAAATTGTATAAAGCATCCAATGTTCAAGAACAAGGGCCAGGTAGTGCCAGTAGTGAAGCTGATTTTAGTTTTAAATCGAATGATTTTCCCAATTATGAGCGCCAAGCTCAATTTAGATTTCCAAATTTAAATGTTGCTTTTTTTGGGGAAAATACTATTGATTTGAGTTCTAAATGGTCTGTCACTCCCGGTTTTCGCTACGAATATATAAAGACGCAAAGCGATGGTTTTTACAAAAATATCATTAATGATTTAGCAGGTAACACGCTATTAAATGAAGAGATTGAAGACAAGAGAACACTGCAAAGAGAATTCGTTTTACTAGGTATAGGAAGCACTCTAAAAGTTAATACTAAAACAGAGCTATATGCCAATTTCTCCGAAAATTATCGCTCAACTACGTACAATGACATTCGAGTGGTCAATCCGTCATATCAAATAGATCCCGAAATTCGAGATGAAAATGGATATACAGCAGACATTGGATTAAGAGGTACATTTAAAAATATCTTGAAGTTCGATTTGAGTGCATTTGGATTAAATTACAATGACCGAATTGGAGAAATTTTAAAAAATGAAACAAAACAAAATGCCCTAGGAGAGATTGTAGAAACAGGACGTGTTATTCGTTTTAGAGGAAATATTGGAAAAGCATTTATATACGGATTGGAAAGTTCAATTGATTTAAATCTCAAATCTCTTTTAATGATTAAGAATCAAAATATCAAACTCAACCATTTCATAAATTTTGCCTACACGCAATCTGAGTATTTGAACTCTCAAGAAAATAATGTGGTTGGAAATAAGGTCGAATTTATACCCGAAATAAATTTAAAAAGTGGGTTGAATTTTGGGTTTAATAATTTTTTAGGAAGCATTCAGTACACCTATTTATCTGAGCAATTTACAGATGCAACAAACGCTCCTCAAAATCTCAATGATAACCAAAGAGGTATAGAAGGAAGTATTCCAGCCTACGATATTTTAGATCTGTCACTTTCATATTCCTTTTCTCCATTTAAAATAGAAGCAGGAGTCAATAATTTACTAAACAATAAATATTTCGCTCGAAGAGCTACTGGCTATCCTGGTCCAGGAATTATTCCTGCTGCTCCTCAAACCATTTATACTACATTGGAAATTAAATTTTAGTTGATCTTATCTTTTTTTTAGATTTCACTTGCTGAAAATGAAAGTCAATGAGCCAAGGATTTGACTTGTGCAAATGCTTAATAAATTTCTTAGGGTCGTACATTAAGGCTTTATAAGAGACGCCAAAAGTAACCAAAACCTCTTTTTGAAAGTCGAATGTAGACCCAAAACCAAGGGATTTCACAACATCGTTTACTGAGCTTTGAAAAATTAGGGATGAATGTTTTGATTTTATTAAATATGCGAGGCGGACAATGGTCATAAATCTTTTAAACTCGAGACCTGAAATATAAACTATTAATTTGGTGATTTGTTCTTCGTCCAATTTAAACCTAAAGACTACATCCTCTAGCGAATGTGATCTATTTAAAAAAGGTTTTTCTAGGTTGTAGTACTGTATAAATTGTGCCGATACATTTTCAACCAAAACCAATTTTTCACCTGACTTATTTTGAAACTTTTTTGAAAAGGACATAAGGTTTGATTTGAGGTAAGGTTTATTAATCGCAGCAAAAAAATAAGTGCAACCCAGAATGATAATAATTTGGCTCAGAAAGACTGAAATATCTTCAGTAAAATAAAGTAATCCAAATGAAATGAATAACCCAATAGGAAACATAATCAATGAACTGTTGAATATAACTTTTAGGAGATCCTTGTCTTTAACATATCGACTTTGACTTAAAGTTGTGTATTGAAAGTAAATAATACTTGCATCTGCATAAAAATGTAGCGTCAGTAAAATTGTAGACATAGGACTCCTTGGGAAGGTAACCAAATTCAAAAGTTCCTCTACTCTTAATTCGATTTCACCATAAGAAAGGCGCACCCCATAAATATCAATCTGATGAAGAACATAACTCATTATCGCCATTACAATCAGACCGCTTTGTAATAATCTAATATACTTGAATCGGGGTCGCACTAGATTCATTATGAATTGAATTTTGACTGACATTAATAGCGCGTTCAAAATATATCCCAAGCCCACAAAAATGTAAAGACCTTTGTCAAGAATAGTACTTCTGACTAATAAATAAATTGCCGTTAATCCAAAAAGAACAACGAATCCTACAAAAAGTATGTTGGGTTGAATAAGAGTAGCCCATCTTTTTTCATTGGTTGAACTCAAATAACGATGTCGTATAAATCCCTTGTTTAGATAGTAAAAGGTATTAGCAATAATGATTCCTATTACTAAAAAAATAAAATTTGTCATAGACTATTATTCACATCGAATATAGACGGGTTCAAAATAAAGAATGCCTGCAACTTGTTCAAGCTAAAAAATCAACGACAAAACGCTTGGCAAAACTAAGAACAACCATTTTACTTACATAAACTGCCTTGAAATCTCACAGCCATTTGTAGTCCCTTTTTAGTTGCATTATTGGGTTAATCTCTGAGATAATTCTTATTGAACCAGGCCATATGAATAGGAGTTTGAAATTTAGTTGGTTCGATGTATAGTTTGTCTTGTAAAGGCCCTTCAATTTGAAAACCCATTTTTTGGTAAAAAGCAACGTTGGCTTTGTTCTCAGAGCGCGTAAAAAGTTCGACTCTATATATGTCTCTATGCTGCTCTTCGATGGTTTCTAAAAATTCGGTGAATAATAAGGTGCCTATCCCGTTGCCTTGAAGATCAGGATGCACTACAATATTCAAAAAAGTGTAGACATGGGTAAAGGCTTTAAGCGGCAGGCGGTACGCATAAATACTCCCCACTAAGTTCTCTCCTTTTAAGGCCACAAAACCGAGCCCATCGGTATTTACTTTAGAAATAAAATCATTGACATAAGCTGCGTCTACTTCTTCGGGCTCACGCAAGGTGCCATTAGGTATTGCCGAAGCAGCCTTGTGTAAATCGATTAAAGCAGCTTGGTGCTTCTGCTGCATAGAAACAAGCTCAATACTCATATAGACAATTGCTTTAAACATGCCTTTAAGGACTCTTGCCAAGACCGCGGTACCACCCCAAAATCTCTTTGAATCTTACTCAAATCAAGTACAGAATAGTGAGGTCTTTGCGCCTTAGTTGAAAAAGCAGTTGAATCGCAATTCTCCACTTCTACATGTAGCTTTTGTACTCTAAAAATCTCTCTTGCAAAATCGGCCCAACTGCACTGCCCTGAATTGCTAAAGTGATAAATTGATGCACCCTTTGGCCACTGTTTTGTTCGGTTCACAAGCGCTGTTATAAGATCAGCCAAATCATTGGCAAAAGTCGGTCTGCCTACTTGATCATTTACTACTTTTAGTTGCTGATTGCTTTGGGCTAATCTGAGCATGGTTTTGACAAAATTTTTACCGTAAGCACTGTAAAGCCATGTGGTTCGAATGACAAGGGCATCAATATTAGCTTGAACTATTTCGAGTTCTCCCCCGCACTTTGTTTCTCCGTAGACCGATAGCGGATTACAGTGAGCATCTTCTTTATAAGGTGTATTGGCTTTTCCGTCAAAAACATAGTCAGTGGATATGTGAATTAGGCGCATTTGATGGGATTCACAGGCCTCAACCAAATGGGATACCGCGATTTGATTAAGTACCTTAGCAGCAATTTTATCCTCTTCTGCCCCATCAACATCGGTATAGGCTGCGCAGTTGACAAGAATATCAAAGGAACGCTCCTTAAAAAAGGAATGAACCGCACTTGAATCTGTAATGTCTAAGTCTTCTGACCCCACAAAATGATAAGAGGTATTCTGAATCGAAGTTTGAATTGCATCTTGAAGCGCTCTGGCCAATTGGCCTTTTTTACCAATTACTGCGACCTTCATTAAAATGGATTTTTTAAATCTTTTAGCTTTGGCAGAGCAAGGTCCTTATCTGAAATAATACAATTCTCAAGAGGCCATTTAATGCCTAAATCAGGATCGTTATAAGCAATACCCGCATCACTTTCAGGATGGTAATAGTCATCGACCTTGTAATTTACAGTTGCGGTTTCACTCAAGGTTAAAAAACCATGTGCAAACCCTTTAGGTACAAATAATAGCAAGTGATTATCAGCCGAAGGTTCAACGGCAAAATGCTGCCCAAAAGTCGGGCTCTGTCGTCTACAATCAACAATGACATCGAGTATTTTGCCATACACCACGCGAATGAGTTTGGTCTGCGCATACGGAGGAGACTGAAAATGTAAGCCTCGAAGTGCTCCTTTGACTGAAGTTGACTCATTATCTTGAACAAAAGCCACCCCAGGAAGAAGCTTTTGAAATTGGCTTTCTTTATAGGTTTCAATAAAAGTGCCTCTTTGATCTTCGAAAATATCAGGTTGAAGAAGAAGTACATCAGTTAAAGGTCTCTCGAGTATAGTCATGAAATCAACTTATCAAACAAAAATAAGGCTTGTTGTTTTTTTATTGTTAACGAATTAGTATAAACATTTGGTTGCGGATTGGTTTTGAATGCACTTTACAGAACTATGTCGTTAAATTTAAGTGTTATGGAGCGAGCTTAATCCTATTTTTGCCTTGATGTAAATTGTATTGATAGCTGTTAAAACTTCAAATAGTTTAAAGGGATGAAAAATTCAATATTTTCAAGGAAAAAACGGCAAAGAAAAATGCTAAAAGATATGTCAGTCTAAAGAGAAAAGAAGCGTTAGATGATTCTTTCAGAAAATAACTTTTATCAGAAGAAAGTTTTACTGCTATCTTTAGTTTAAACACAATGTGTTATAAATTATGTATGCACAAAACTGTGCCGAGTCAACGAATTAACAATTAGGTAAAGTGCTAAATAATGATAAAATTCATAATAAAAAAAACAATGTTTTTTAACTGAAAAAGTAGCATTATAACACAAGATTTATGAATAATGCATTATTTTAAGAAATACATCGTTAAATTGTTAATTGCAAGTCCGTTTTTTATTTCGGTTTGCAATTTTTATGCATTTAGTCGAAATTTATGTTAGTTCAACAGAATATTTTTTTAAGTTTACTACGTA
>MDTC01050635.1_pt1 | contig 10185 bp, 8 predicted proteins | sample 811181 | NCBI WGS metagenome assembly MDTC01 (sample SAMN05326644, study PRJNA326480) | marine metagenome | isolation source: seawater | place: Pacific Ocean: North | collected 2011
TATCTGAGGATGACTGTGCTTTGCAGGGCGGAACTTTTATAGGACCAAATAATCCACAGGATCCTTTCTGGAATCAAGATATGGATTGTTCAGGAGAATGCGGCGGTTCAGCTGTTGAAGACTGTTCAGGAGAATGTGGTGGTTCAGCTGTTGAGGATGCATGCGGAGAATGTGGTGGTCTAGCAACAGATGAATCAGATTGTTTGGAATTTTATCAAGTTCAACTTGAAGGAACAGGCGTTAATCAGCTTGTTATTTTTTCTAATACAATTACAACTTTAGAACCTGGAGATGAAATTGGAGTTTTTGATACATCTGCAATAGCAAATTCTGGCGATTGCTCTTCGACTTATGAAGAAACCTTGGTTGGAGCAAGTGTTTGGACTGGTGACCAGCTCGAAGTTGTAGCCATAGGATCTGTTGATAATTGTGCTTTTGGAGGATTTCAGTTACCAGGTTGGGTTGATGGCAACTCAGTAGTAGTCAAAGTTTATAGACCAAGCACAGGTGTCGAATATGAAGCAACAGCAACATATTCTGCTGGTACAGGCACATTTGGTGATTTATTTATGGCAATATCAGAGTTAGAATTAGTAGAGCCTAACCCACCATATTATCAAGTTCAACTTGACGGTACAGGAGTCAATCAGCTTACAATATTATCAAATACAATCACATCTCTTGAGGTTGGTGATGAAATCGGTATTCATGATACATCAGCAATTACTAATTCTGGAGATTGCTCATCGTCCACTGGCACATTGCTAGTTGGTGCAGGAATTTGGATGGGAGAGCAAATGGAAATTGTATCCATAGGATCTGTTGATAATTGTGCTTTTGGAGGATTTCAGTTACCAGGCTGGGTTGACGGTAATTCTGTAGTTTATAATGTTTACAGGCCAAGTACAGGTGAACTTTTCAATGCAACAGCAACATATTCTGCTGGCACTGGTACATTTGGAGATTTATTTATGGCTGTATCAGAACTAACACTTGATGTTATGCTTGATAATGATAATACATGGATTAGTCCTAATACTTACAATCTTGAGCAAAATTATCCAAATCCATTTAATCCATCAACTGAAATTAATTTTGATGCAGGAGTGGCAGGAGATATTTCTCTACAAGTATATGATATTCTTGGAAATAAAGTAAAAACTCTTGTAAATGGATTTATTTCTCCAGGTAATTACTCTGTCACATGGGACGGAACAGATAATACTGGTAGGAGTGTTTCATCAGGGGTTTATGTGTATACACTAATAACACCAAATGAAACACAATCTAAGAGAATGCTTTTGGTTAAATAATTCATTATCAATAGTTTTTTTTAGAAAAAAGCCGCTAATTTATTAGCGGCTTTTTATTTAAATTGATTATTGTTTTAAAAAAATAGCTAATTATGACATATAAATTATTTCTATCACTTTTTTTTTCAATAACAATTACTCAAAATTTCATTTACGATTCTGAGGACTGGCTTTTTATTAAAAAATCTAAATTCATTAATTCCATAACAGAAGGCCCATTTGATTTATTTTTTGGAACTCCAAATGGTATTTACACTTATAATTTTATGGATAAGATTTTTTACTTTGACTATCAACTAAATCGTGGATTAGAAATCGACGAAGATATATTAGGTATCCACTATGATAATTATTCAAATCAAATTTGGGTAATATCTAAAAATTATATTTACTACAAGAATCCAATTTTCAATTCTTATGGTATTATTCCTGTAAATTATGATGATTTTGATGATATTATAAAGATTGGCACTAATAATAATTATCTGGTAATTGAAACTTCAATTAATAAATATATTTATGATACCTTCTCTGGTAATGAGATGGATGACATTGATTTTAAAGCTATAAGCAATGTTTCGCAAAACACATCAATTTTTAACTCAAAAATTGAACAAAATTTATCTAGTTTTTACGCTGAAAATTGGATTGTAGGATTTAGTTCAATTACTGATGTTTATGGTAACACCGAAAAAATAACTGTTAATTACAAAGATTCAGAAAACAATTTATGGTTTGGAACAAGTAAAGGACGATTATTGTTAGGGTATGGCTTTTCAAAGAAACTTAATGTAATTGATATTGGTCCAGCTTCAGAAAAAATTACATCTTTTGAAAAAGACCAAAATGGAAATTGGTATCTGGCACGTGCACATTTCAGAGTTACTGGAATTTTAAATCATTTTAATTATATGAATGAAAGTATCCCTTTTCTATCCATTTGGAATGAATATACCAACGATTGGAATTACTTATATGATTCTGATTTTTCTGGTATAAATAATCCAGATATTAACTATTTATACATGATTAGTGACCAATGTCTAGCTTTGGGAACAATGAATGGGTTAATACTTATATCGATTGAAGATCCTAATGAATACAAAATTATTGATATGTCTGATGGTTTAGATGATTCTGCAATTTTTAAAATTCAATATTCAGATGATAAATTATACGCGATGACTTCTGAGACTGTATCTGTTTATTCAATGTTATCTGAAACTGTTATTCAAAAAGATTTACTCAAGGAAAATAATATTATAAATACAAACGTATATGATATAATAGTTGACAAAAATATACTATATTTTTCGTTAGATAGAGGTCTCTTTCAATATAATATAACAAAAAGAGAATTAAATAAAATATCTGACTTAAAGTTGTATGAGATTCACAAATTAGATAATTTTATATATGGATCGGATAACTTTATATATGAAATCAATCTTAACAATTTTTCAGAGCGTATTATTGTTGATTTTGCTCCTCGAAATTTTGAATTATCTGAAAATTATATTTGGTTAAATTATGGGCAAAGTTTGAAACTCATTAATTTAACTACTGGAAATGAGTGGATTTATGACCAAAATGATGGTTTGATAAATCTTGAAATTTTTGATATTTACGATAATAGAAATGAGATTTTATTATTAACAAACAAAGGGCTAATTGCTTATGATTGGAAGAAATACCATACTGATTAAATTTTATTTAATATTTGTTTTTGTAGTATTTTCTAGTTGCTCAAGCAAAAATGCTCCTAAAAAACAAAGTTTTTTATCGAACCCCGTTGCTAAAATAGATTACACATTTAAAAAAAATAAAAATCAAGATTATAACCTAAATATATATTATGAAATTGATTGTTCATCTTTCATGTATGAGAAAGATGAAAAAAATAAATACTTTGCTAATGTTGATGTAATTTTTCAATTAATTGAGCCAAAATCACAAAATGAAATTGATCGTAAATTATCTGAGTTGACAATCTTTAGGGATTCATTTGATGAAATTAGGAAAAAGAATTTTCACAACGGTAAAATAGATTTTATTGTTAATAGTCATCCCCTGGAGCTAAATATTAAAGTCATTGATTTAAAAACTAAATCTTTTTGGAGTAAAAATTTTAAAATTGATATTAATGATGATAGCAAGCCAATAAGCAATCTTATTTTATACTATCAATTAGACACTCAAAATAAGATAATTAATGATTCGGTAGATGAAAATGTAAGTAAAATCAATTGCAAATTTGATTATACAGGTTTTTCAGATTCAAAAAAAATAAATGTCATTGCCTACAACGCTATTGATACAATCTTTAACGAGGTTATTTTTGTAAATGAGTTTGATACACAGTACGAAATTGAGATTCCAATCAACCAATTTGAATTGGGAAACATAAATGTAAAAGTTTCAGATGGTGAAAGCAATAGTATGAAAATTTTTTCTAAAGTATCTTCAATTGCTTCTAATTTTTGGTTAAATGATACAAAAATTATCAGAACAGTAATGAGGTACATACTTCCTTTTAAAGTTTATAAAAAATCAAAATCTATGACTGATACAGAAAGCTTGATTTTTTTTAAAAATTACTGGAAAAAATTAGACCCTGAGCAAAGTACAGATGAAAATGAATTGCTGATAGAACTAGACCAACGACTAAAGAAAGTTAATTCAAGATTCCAAGAAATGAGCACTGACGGTTGGAATACCGAAAGAGGACGAATATATATTATCTATGGAGAACCAAATTCAATTAGAACTGAGAGAAATCCTAATTCAAATAATATTAGAGAGTTATGGAGCTATCAGAACGGTAAAATATTTATTTTTGAAGAAAACTCATTTGGAAGATTTTATTTAATAAATAATGAATTCTAATGCCAAAAGATAAGTTCTCATTTTCAAAAATAAATACTTTCAATAATTGTCGAGAACAATATTACATAAACTATATTTTGAATATTAGAAAACCGAATGAAAATATTGAGGCTTTTTTGGGTTCATGTGTCCACGAAGTAATAGAGTTTTTATATCAAGAAAAAAAATCTGAGATAAACTTTGATAAAATCATTGATTTATTTGATAAAATATGGAAAAAAAAGTGGCATAATGATATTTATCTTATTGATAAGAGAAGAAAAGTTTATCAATATTACAATCTTGGAGTAGAATGTTTAAGAAATTTTTTTAGAAAAAATATTCAAAATAATCCTAATTTTTTTTCCAATACAACCGATTGTGAACTTTCAGTAGAATTTGAAATTGAAGGAATTAATTTTAGAGGAATCATTGATCGATTAGATTTCGATTCAGATAAAAATCAGTATATAATTAATGACTACAAAACATCTAAGAGAATTATTTCCAATAAAAAAGCAATGAGGGATTTACAGCTGGGTTTATACTTAATTGCCATTCATAAAAAATACAAACCAACGAACCCCGTTAATTTGCGTTGGTATTTTTTAAGATATGGTGTTGAAATATTAGTTCAACCCAAGCTTGATGATCAAAATTATATTAAACAAAAGCTGATACAAAAAGCAAAAAGTATAATTGATTATAGTAATAAGAACGAAAGTTTCTATGCAAACGAAACAATTTTATGTAATTGGTGCCATTATTGGGAAGAATGCAGGGCCAAAACTTCTAAAAATCCAGCCAGAAGAATTTGATATACAAAATTAAAGAACCCAAAACATCTATAGATTGGGAAAACTATTATTTATTAAGGTGGAAATTACTTAGAATGAATCTTGGATTGGAAAAGGGAACTGAAAAAGATCAATTTGAATCTATATCTTATCATAGAATTGTAAAATATGGTAGTAATATTATTGGTGTTGGCAGATTGCATTTTGTAAATGAATTTCAAGCTCAGATAAGATTTATGGCAATTGAAATTGAATATAGAAATGCAGGTTTAGGTCGTATGCTCATTGAAGAGTTAATATTTATTGCGAAAAACCGGAAAATTGAAAAAATATTTCTTAATTCAAGAGAGTCAGCTGTTGGATTTTATCAAAAATTTGGGTTTATAAAAATAAGACCAGTTGATACAAAGTTTAATATTAACCACTACCTTATGGAAAAAAAATTATAAAGCTACCCTTTCAAAAGCTTCGTCGTACTTCTCAATCATATTTTGCCAGTCAAAACCTTTAACTAATTCTCTTCCATTACAAGTACTTAAGTTTTTGTCCTTCAGAATATATATAAGTTTATTTACTGCATCATCTTCGTCATTATAAAAAAACCGTTTATTAAAATCATAGTTATAGATTTCTGGATATGAAAGTCTATTAGGTAAAAGAGGGAATGTATCACAGTAGGCTGCTTCTGCTATACTGATTCCAAAAAAATCCTGTATTGAAGTAACCATCAAAATATCTGATTTCCATAAATATTTTGCATAATCCTCAAATTTTTCGCAGTAACCAGAATAGATGATATGCTTTTTAAGAGAGTTTTCGATATCATCAAAAAATCCAGACTTTTTTTGATTGTTTTTACCTAATAAAATAAGATTAAAATCTATTTTTTTATTACTTACCTCTAAAAGAATATTTTTAAAACTATTTGGATTTTTGTCATGTTCCCACCTGTGATTCCATAAAATAATAGGCTTATTATTTTTATTAGTGATTTTAAATCTGTCAAATCTCTTTAAATCAAGACCCAAATGAAGTGTTGTTGATTTTTTTTCTATTAAATCGATATTTTCTATACCTCGATAGTCTGGAAAGTTTAATAGAAATCCTTTTAGTGAGCTCAAAAAATCACTTTTATGGAAATCTGTGTTAAAGAAATTATGATTACTAGCTAAAGCAGAAGAATAGTTTATGAAGCCATAGTGATGATCTCTACCCATTTTAATATCTCTATCCATTGGAGACCATGGATAAGTTATTTGATTTTCATGAAAGTACATACATGTAGGAATTTTATCTGATTTGATGATGGAATTGAAGACAGGCAAATTCAACATATCAGAAGCAATGATTAAATCAGGATATGAATGTAATTTATTAAACTCTTGTGCTAATTTAATAGCACCTCCATGCATCCTCCATTTCCAATACCTTCCAGGTAGTGTTAATAACTCAATTTCGTGTGAGCTATTTTTCTGGAGTTCAAGTGTCCAATTTTTATGAGAACCTTCAAAATAAGGTTCAATTATGATAATTTTCATTATTTCTTCTTTAAGTTAATAACTTAAAGTAATAAATTAGTTCCATAACTTTCACTTATTAATTTAAAAACTATATGAGTAGTCCATACAAAACTGTTGCTCTGCACACATTTGGCTGTAAGGCTAACTTTGCAGATACTTCGTTACTTAATAATCAGTTTTCTGAAATTGGTTATGATGTTGTTCCATTTGATACAATTGCGGACGTGTACGTAATAAATACTTGCAGCGTAACAGATAATGCAAATAAAAAGTGTCAATATTTAATAAGGAAGCTTAAAAACAGAGTTCCTGAAGCATTAATTGGAATTACTGGATGCTATGCACAGCTTAAGCCCAAAGAAATTATTTCGATTCCTGGCGTTAATTTTGTTGTAGGAATGCATGATAAATATTCATTTATTAATGAGATAGAAAATTTGACAACCAACGATAAAAGGCTATTTCATTCAGATGATATTCAGTCTTTAGAAGACGCTTTTTTAGCCTATTCAATTGATGAAAGAACAAGGTCTTTTGTAAAAATTCAGGACGGATGTAACTATTCCTGTACTTATTGTACTATCCCAATGGCTAGAGGCAAGAGCAGAAGTCCCAAAATAAATAAAGTTATAGATAATATTAAGAAAATTGAATTATCAAACATTCAAGAAGTAATTTTATCTGGAATAAATGTTGGTGACTTTGGACGTGGTAATAATGAATCTTTTCATGAGCTTCTTCAAGCTATTAATAAGCTAACAAAAGTTCCCAGAATTCGTATTTCATCGATCGAACCTAATTTAATAACAGATAAGATTCTTGAGTTAATAGGTAATGAAAGTAGGTTTATGCCACATCTACATATACCACTTCAATCTGGAAGTAATAAAATTCTCAGAAAAATGAAAAGAAAGTATACTGTAGAAATGTACATCAAAAAAATTGAACAAGTAAAAAAAATAATACCAGAATGCACTATTGGTGCTGATATTATTGTTGGATTTCCAGGTGAATCAGAAGATGAATTTATGCAATCTTATGAGTTGCTTTCTGCACTTCCTATTTCCTACTTGCATGTTTTCCCATTTTCCGAAAGAGAAAACACTTTTGCATGTGAGATGAAAAATAAAATAAAATTAGATGTTAAAAAAGCCAGGGCAAAAATTCTTCGAGAACTATCAAAAATAAAATTTAAAAAATTACAAGATACTAGTTTGAATCAAGTCAGGCCAGTATTATTTGAATTCAATGAAAATGGATACATGTCTGGATTGACGGATAATTACTTAAGAGTTAATGTGTTTGATGCAAAATCAGTAAATTATAAAAAAACGAATTTTATTTCTAATGTTAAGCTACTCAAATCTAGTTCCGAAGTTATTTTAGGTGAGTTGCTTAATGATTAAGAATCCTTTTGTAGGTATCGCAGGTAATATCGGAGTTGGTAAAACAACTTTTACTAAAAATTTAGCTGAAAAATATAATTGGCTAGAATATTATGAGTCCGTGATTGATAATCCTTATCTGGACGATTTTTATATCAATATGAATAGATGGAGTTTCAATTTACAAGTATATTTTTTACAACATAGATTTGAGAGCCAGATTAAAATATCAAATGATAATCAAGGAGTAATTCAAGACAGAACTATTTATGAAGATGTTGAAATTTTCGCGAAAAATTTACATATGATGGGAAATATGTCAAACAGAGATTGGAAAACATATAATAATTTATTTAATAATATGGTTCAATTTCTGAAAAAACCGGACTTAATAATATATTTAAAGGCATCAACAGATACTATTCTGTCTAGAATAAGAAAAAGAAACAGGGACTTTGAAAAAAATATTAATCCCGAATATATTTATCAGCTTAATAAATCATACAACAATTGGGCAAAAAATGAGAAAAATTTAAAGATTGTCACATTCGAAACAGATCATTTTAATATTTTTGAAGACGAAAAACAGTTTCTAGAAATGTGTCATAAAATAGAAGATTGTTTGAAATGATTAATAAAAAAAATATTACAATCATGGCTTCAGGAAATGGCTCAAATTTTATTTCAATATATAACGCAATTAAAAACGGAATTATTAATGGAAGAATTAATCTTTTAATAAGTAACAAAAAACGGTCTGGTGCTGTAAAATTTGCTGAAGAAAAAAACATATATACAAAATTTTTATCCAAGAAAATAATTGATTCTAGAAGAGATTATGCTAATTTTTTAGAAATTAATCTAAAACAGTTTGAAACTGATTTAATTATTCTCGCAGGATATTTAAAAATGATACCAAAAGAAATTATCATAATGTACAAAAATAGAATTTTAAATATTCATCCATCATTGCTTCCTAAATTTGGAGGTAAAGGTTTTTATGGTATGAAAGTCCACGAAAAAGTTATTAGCTCAAATGAAAAAGTTTCTGGTGCAACTGTTCACTTTGTTGATGAAATTTATGATAATGGACCAATTATTGCTCAACAAAAAGTCAATATATCACCAAATGAAACTCCTTTGACTTTATCAAAAAAAGTTCTTGATGTTGAACACAAACTTTTCCCACATGTTATTAAAAAAATATGTGAAGATGAAATTAATTTTAATAAAATTAAACCCAAAATTGAGGAGATTAGAAAATGATTAAAAGAGCTTTAATTAGCGTTTGGGATAAGACTAATTTGATAGATTTTGCTAATTTTTTAATCGACAACAAAATTGAGATTATATCAACTGGTGGAACAGCTAAATATCTTAAGGAAAATAATATTAAAGTTACAGATATCATTGAAATTACAGGCATAGGCTCGATTATGGATGGAAGAGTTAAAACACTTAATCCAAGAATTTTTGGAGGTATTCTTGCTGATCGAAATAATCAGGGACACATAGATGATTTAAGAAAAATTGATGGTAAATTAATTGATTTAGTTGTCGTTAATTTATATCCCTTTGTTAAAGAAGCTGTCGAAAAGAAAATTGAGCCAAAAAAAGCAATTGAATTTATTGATATTGGAGGGCCCTCCATGATTAGGGCAGCAGCTAAAAATTATCATTCTGTCAGTGTTTTGTGTGATTTTAATGATTACAGAACTTTCATAGATAATTTCGACTCTAGTCAATTAGATGTAAATCTTAATTTTAAAAAAAGCTTATCTGCAAAAGTTTTTTATGAAACTTCTAAATATGACTATGAAATTTTCAATTTTTTAGAAGATAGTAAAAACAGACAATTTCCTGATAAAAAATTACTAAATATTAGTAAGGTCGAAGATTTAAGATATGGAGAAAATCCACATCAATCAGGTGCCTTTTATATTCAAGAAGGTTATAAATCAAATTGGATTAAGCATCAAGGAAAAGATCTATCGTATAATAATTACATGGATCTTCAAAGTGCAATTGACATTGTAAGCGAATTTAATCAACCATCTTGTGCAATTATAAAACATTCAAATCCGTGCGGATTTTCTTTAGGAAAAGATTTATTACAAGCTTTCCAGCTTGCAATAACTTGTGATCCTATAAGCTATTTTGGAGGAATTGTTTCATTCAATTCAAAAGTTACTAGCAAGCTCGCTGAAAAATTAATTGAGCCATTTTTAGAATGTATAATCGCTCCATCATTTACGACTAATTCTCTTAAAGTTTTTAAAAAGAAAAAAAATCTTAGAATTATAGA
>MDTC01080832.1_pt1 | contig 10185 bp, 8 predicted proteins | sample 811181 | NCBI WGS metagenome assembly MDTC01 (sample SAMN05326644, study PRJNA326480) | marine metagenome | isolation source: seawater | place: Pacific Ocean: North | collected 2011
AATTTTAAACCAAACTTTTAAAGATTTCACTTACATCATTATTGACGATTGCTCTACAGATAGTACTTTGGAGGTTATTAATAATTACGCCACCTTAGATAAAAGAATAAGAATTCTAAAATCCCCCCGTTCCATGACTGGAGCTGATGAAACTAAGAATATTGCTCTTAAAAATTTAAAATTTGATTACTTGGCAATTCAAGATGCTGATGATTTCTCATTTAAAAATAGATTGGAAAAACAAATTAATTTCTTAGAAAAAAACAAACATATAGATATTTTGGGTACAGATGTAGTTGTTAGAAAATCTAATAAAGATTATAATATAAATTTAATAATTGATTCAGAAAATATTAAAAAAAAAATATTTAAAACAAATCCTTTAATACATACAAGCGTAATGATGACTTTTAATTCATGGATTTTGTTAAATGGATATAGGAATAAAATAAATGACACTCGTAAAATTAAAGATTCATATTTAGTTTCATTTTTTGATCATATTAAATATGGATCTGGTGACTCTAATAATCACAACAATGGTGATGTAGATATGTGGTTTAGGGCTATTGAATTAGACTTGAAAATATATAATTTAAATGAAAAATTAATAATATATTATGCAAAGGATTATTTACCTACTCTTCATATTCTTAATGCTATCAAAACAAAATTTTATTATTGCCTTAGGTGGAAAAAATACCAATTGATGCCATTAATATTCACATTATTTTTCTATACATATATAAGAAATTTTTTAATATTTCTTAAATATAAACTTAAGTAAAATAAATATGAAAAATAAAAAAATAATAATAGGAATAATAGGCTTTGGTGTAATTGGTCAAAAAAGAGCTAATGCAATACAAGAAAGTAAGCATGGTAAAATAAGGGCTATTTGTGATACTAATAATATTGATTTTAAAAAATTTAATTTTAAAGATAAAAATATTTATTTTACTAAATTGTGGAATGATATAATTATAGATACTGAAATTAACACAGTAATTATCTCAGCTAATAATATCTTAAATAAAAAAATATTATTTCACGCATTAAAAAATAAGAAAAATTGTATTATTGAAAAACCAATAATAATTAGCAATAATTATTTTAAAAAACTTGAAATGCTGTCAAGAAACAAACTAGTTATAGAGGTAGGTTATAATCTAAAATACTTTGACTCTATCTTAAAAGTAAAAAAAATCTTAAGTAATAAAAGCTTTGGAAGAATCATTGATATAGATATTGAATATTCTAATGGATCAAGATTAAATTTTCATAAAGAATGGAGGGCAAATAAAATGTTATCTGGGGGAGGGGTGTCGATAGATTTAGGTGTTCATTGTCTTGATATAGTATCATTTCTCTGTAATAATTTAAAATTCAAGCAATTAAAATATATTAAGGGTCAAAATGTAATAACTAAAGATGTTGAGGATATTCTTTATTTAAATTTGTTATTAGAAAAAGATATATTAGTAAATATAAAATCTTCATGGAGAAGATGGAAAAATATTTTTAAATTAAATATAGTAGGGCAAAAAAAAATGCTATCATTAAATGGATTAACAGGAAGTTATGGTCACCCTAACTTAATCGTATATTCTCGAAAACTTTTTAAAGGAAAACCAAAAGAAGATATTATTAAATGTGAAGATGATAATTCTTTTCTTAATCAGTGGAAATCTTTTGTTTCAAAAATAAATAAAAATAATTTTAAAAATAATCAATTAAAAGAAAGTTTCTTAATTTCTGAAGTTATTAGGAAAGTTTATAAGTAATTTAATTATTTAAATATTATAAAGCTATATTTTCCTAGCTTTGAATATTTTAGCTTGTCTATTTTAATATGATTAGAATTTATAAAAGATATAATTTCTTTTATAAACTTAAAATTAATTTTAGGATATTTAATATTTTCTCTTTTTTTTACAAATGGATAAAATAATAATTTGATAATTTTTTCTTTTATTGTTTTTTTATAAAAAAATTTATTTGAAAACTTTAAATTATTGTTAATTATATTTTTATTACCTTTGTTTTTTAGAGATATTTTTTCATATATTAAATTTGTAATCAAATCTGCTGATGAGTAATCTAAATTATCTATAAAATTTCTAACATCTATATCTTTATCATTTTTTTGTTTTAACTTATTCGGATCTTTGATTGCTTCACCAATTAAATTAATTAATTCTTTTTTATTTTTAATAATTTTACTTATTTTAATTGTCATTATTTGAGTAATATTTTGATCTATAACTGGACAGTATGATATTGGTGTTTTGCCATTAAAATAGGTTTGCAGCGCCGAAGTGCAATCATGATGTATAACTGCTTCTGAGCTATTTATCCACTCATTAACAAGACCATCATTAGTTATAATAATGTTATCAATTTTTTTAAATAACTTTTCATATGTCTTTGAATTTTCAGATGGGTGGGGTCTGTATATTACATTAATATTTTTGTATTTACTTGCAATTTCTAAAGTAGCATCTACAAAATAATTCATTACAAGTTTTCTGTAGGGTAGAGCGTAGTTAGATTGAAAATTTTTAAATTCTTTATATCCAGCAGCATCCCAAATAATATATTTATTGAATATATCTTCAACAAAATTATTAATCATTGGATTACAATCATAAAATGTTGAAATTACTAAAATATATTTTTTTTTAGATTTATAATATTTCTTTAGTTTGAATTTGTTAAAATTATTAAACTCTTTTTTACATAAATCAAATCTTGGATGACCTGAAATAAATGAGTTTTGATTATTTATTTTCTTTCTTTCTTTAAGAAGTCTGTTGTGAACCATTGGCCCCCAATTTAATAATAAATCAATATATTTGATAGATTTGTCACTTGCGTAAGAATCAAATATTGTAAACCAAAGTTCGTCAAAAATACCACCTTCTTCACTCAAACTTGCAATTCTACAATTATTATTTAACAAAAAGTTATAAGTCGGATCATCGTCATTATTATTAAGTCCTTTTTCTAAATAAATAAAATTATTATCTTTTTTATTATCTTTAATATATTTTAATAACTCGTGTTGGGCACCAACAATAACTTTTTTGTAGTATTTTAAAAATTTTAGACCTAAAAAAATTTTCACCTCTAGATCTCTTTTTAGTATCTCTATAGGTAGACAAATAATTGTATTTTCTATTTTTGTATTCATTTTAACTAATTTTTTTAAATCTATACAATTAAATATTCACTTGTCACTATGAAGTTTGATAATTATAATATAGTAAATTTTTTATTTTATTAAATTATTTATGATCATTTCAAGAACGTCTCTAATAATTACCTTGGGAAATAAAATCTCTGGGGTAGGTGCCAGTGTTTTTTTACTTTTTATACACTAAAAATAAGGATAATTTTAATAAATAAATTATACAAAATCTTTAACTGCATATAGTATTTTTTAAAAATTAAACTATTTTATCAATTATAAATTATAAGTAAAATTACTTAAGGTTAATAAAATTACATATATGTCTAAAAAATATAAAATATCTTTTCTTGTCGTTATAATAATTTTAATTGCATTATTTTTCGTTGGTTTTAGTAAAACTTATGAAGCTGCAAAAAATTTAATACCTTGGGAAACAAAAGAATTAATTAAAAATAGAATTTTTACTAAAAATTTTAAAGAAAAAGAGATGCTCTCTTTGCAAGGTACAATTGATAGAAAGCAACATATTATTGATCAAGTTAGAGACTCCTTATCATTAAATAAAAAATTAATATTATTAAATCAAAAAAAACTAACAAGTGAAAATAATGAATCATATCAAATCACAAATTATTATATTCCTTTTAAAGAGTATTTTGAAAATGGTCAAAATCCTCCAGCTTATCTAGATGAATTTAATAATAAAATTTTTATAATATCTGCAATCGGTGAAATTATATTTTTTGATAAAAAAAATATCAATGAAGAAACTAAATTTTTTGATTTTATAAGAATTCCAACAAATATTAATGAAGTTATAATTGATGATAAATTTTATGATCTTAGCGAAAACTCTCATTTAGATGATAAGTATTTGCATGCCTCATTTCCTATTGGTGTAAAAGATATTTTAATAAATGATGGTAATATTTATATTTCTTACACTAAAAAAGTTTCTGAAGCTTGTTATAATACATCAATTATTTCTGGAAAAATTGACTATAAAAAAATTATTTTTTCTGAATTTTTTACATATGATGATTGTGTAGCTCCTCAAAAACATTTTAATTATACCGCTCATCAATCTGGAGGAAGAATTCTAAACCTGGACAGAGATAACATTTTATTTTCAATAGGAGAATTTAGAGACAGACCATTAGCACAAGATATAAGTAATCCGTTTGGAAAAATTATTAAAATTAATAAAATAAATAAAAAATATGAAATATTGTCTTTAGGTCATAGGAATGTTCAAGGTCTTGCGTTTGATTCTGATGTAAAATTTATTTTATCATCAGAGCATGGTCCCAAAGGTGGTGATGAAATAAATATCCAAAAAGATTTTAATATTACTAATTTTGGCTGGCCAATTTCTTCTTATGGACTGCATTATGATGGAACAGAAAAAGAATATGCTCCTCTTTTTAAATCTCATTCAGATCATGGTTTTAAAGAACCATTCAAATATTACGTTCCATCAATAGGAATAAGTGAAATTGAGATAATTTCTTCAAATTTTTTTAATGAAAATATCTCTAATGATGATAAAAATATATTTGTAACTTCGCTCGCTAATAGAAGTATAAGATATATTAAGGCTGATAAAAATTATAATAAAATACTCAAAGAAGATTTAATTTTTATGGGAGAGAGAATTAGAGATATTTTATATGATAAAGATAATAACTTAGTTTATTTAATTCAAGAAACAATTCCTACATTTAGCATTCTTAAAAAAATTGATTAGTATCTCTAAATAATACTTTAATTATAAAATTAATTTATAAAAAAAAATTTATGTTCTTTAGATCTTTAAATTAAAAGTAAATTGCAAATATTTATATAATGAATGCATCAAAGAAAATAAATTAAGTGAATTGTTCTGTTACCAGCGCCCCAAAAATATTTTTAGCAACAACTATAACTTTTATTTTCTTTATTTTTTAGATTATTATCTGTTTTGATTTCTTCAGGCTTTTTTTGTTATCTTCAGTCACGTTTTTCTTTTAAAATTTTATCTTCAAAATTTAGTGATCTATACAAATTAATATTTAATTGTCACTATTAAACTATTTTAATATAATATATATCACTCAATAAATAATGATTATATCCAGAACGCCACTAAGAGTCACATTAGGAGGAGGTGGTACAGACCTCCCTTTCTTTTATAAAGATAATGGTGGATATTGTTTAAGCATTGCAATCAATAAATATATGTATGTATGCATTAATAGATCTACGATAGATAATTTTGTAAGATTAAAATATTCAAAATCTGAAAAAGTAAATAATATTAATGAATTAAAACATGGAATTGCTAGGGAAATACTTAAAGATTATAAAATTCATTCAAATATAGAAATAGCTTCTTTAGCAGATGTCCCTGGAGGGACTGGACTTGGTAGTTCTAGTGCATATGCTGTAGGCCTTCTTAAATGCTTATCAGAATATAAGAAAATTAGTTATAATCTAAATCAGATTGCTGAAAAAGCTTGTGAAATAGAGATTACAAAACTTAAAAAACCTATAGGCAAGCAAGATCAATACATTTCTGCTTTAGGAGGATTAAGAGAAATTAATATAAATAAGAGAGGAAATGTAAAATGTAATGATTTGAAAATAGGTCATAATTATTTAAATGATTTAAAAAACAATATGTTTATGTTCTATACAGGAAATTTGAGAGAAAATTCTAGCATACTTCAAAATCAAAAAAATAAGACAAAAAATAAAAATTCATCTATTATTACAATTTATAAACAAATTAAAAGTATTGGTTTTAAAATTTCTAAAGAATTAAAAAATGGAAACATTGATAAAATAGGTTTGCTTTTTGATGAGCATTGGAAATTGAAAAAAAAATTAGGCAAAGATATTTCTAATAAAAGATACGATGAAATTTATTCATGCGCTCTAGAAAATGGAGCTTTAGGAGGAAAAATTTCTGGAGCAGGTGGTGGAGGATTTTTTACTTTTATTTGTTTAAGAAATAAAGATATGTTTATTAAAAAAATGATTCAAAATGGGTTAGAAGTTATGTATTATGATTTTGATTTTGAGGGATCAAAAATAATTGCTGATTTTGCAGATTATAAATATAAATGAAAAATAATATTGAATTTATAAAAGAATATTTAAGTGAAGCTGAATATATCATCAAAAATATTGATGTAAAAAAGATAGAGAAGACTATGCTTGCTCTCAAAAAATGTAAAAATAAAAATGGAAGAGTTTTTATATTGGGAGTAGGTGGAAGTGCTGCAAATTGCTCTCATATGGTTAATGATTTAAGAAAAATATGTGGTATTGAGTCTTATGCCCCCACTGATAATGTATCTGAATTAACAGCAAATACTAATGATAGCGGATGGGAATATATTTTTTCTGACTGGCTCAAAATATCAAAATTAAATAAAAATGATATAATATTTATATTGTCTGTTGGAGGTGGCAGTATTAAAGAAAATATTAGTGTTAATTTAATTAATGCTATTAAATTAGCAAAAAAAACAAATTCTATTACTATTAGTATTACTGCTAACAAAAAGGGTTACTCATTTCAAAATACTGATTTTAATATATTAATTCCTGTTATAAATAAGAGAAGAATGACGCCTCATGCGGAGGCTTCTCAAGCTTTATTGTGGCACTTGCTAGTATCTAGTCCTTTGTTAGCTGATAATGAGACTAAATGGGAAAGTGTCATAAAACAAAATGGAGGCAAAAATTAGTATTTTTTTAGACACAAGTGATTTAGATAAAATTAGGGAATTCAATAATTTTGGCATAATTAGAGGAGTTACAACTAATCCAACAATTTTAAAAAAAAATCATGGATTAAAAAGTATTAAAGAGCTTAAACAAATCGCTATTGAAATTTCAGAAATAATTGCGCCATACCCTTTATCAATAGAAGTTAACTCAAATGATTATGATGAGATGTTAGAACAGGCAAAATTATTTTCTGAATGGCACAAAAATATAAATGTAAAAATTACTATTCACGGACCTGATGGTGAGTCTTATAATTTGAAAGCAATAAATGTTATTGAAAATAAATTTAAAATTAAAGTAAATGTTACTGCAATGATGAGCGCCCAACAATGTTTATTGGCTATGTATGCAGGAGCAAGTTATGTTTCATTGTTTGGTGGACGAATTAATAACATTGGCCACTCTGCTATTGATGAGATTTCTAAGACCAGAGAGCTTATTGATTTGCATGGCTTCAAAAGTAAAATCATAGTAGGCTCAGTAAGAGAAGCCGTTAATGTAAGTGATTGGTTAATTGCTGGTGCTCATATAGTTACTACAACGCCAGAAATATTAGAAGTAATGTTAGTTCATCCATACACTAAAGAAACTGTAAAGCAATTTATGATTGATGGTGAGCAAATAATAAAATAATGTTTTTTATTCTACTTAAAATTTAAAAAGCTAATTGCTAAATGAGAGTATTTATAATGTGTGCTGGAATAGGCTCAAGGATGGGAAAAAGTCTAAACTCTACTCCAAAAAGTTTATTAAAATATAAATCTAAGACTTTATTAAGTTATTGGATAGAAAAATTTGATAATGAAAAAAATTGTAAAATATTAATAAATACACATTTTAAAAAAGAACAATTTTATAATTATTTTAAAAAAAATAATTATAATAGTGAAATAATATTAACTTATGAAGAGAATTTGCTTGGATCTCTTGGGACATTAATACAAAATAATGAATTTATTTTGGACTCAAAAAATTTTGTTGTTATATATCCCGATAGTTATTCTGAAATAAATCTAAATAAATTTATAGATTTTCATAATGAGAAAAAAGCTAACTTTACAATGGCATTAAATTATGTTGAAGACTTTAAAAATTCAGGAATAGTTAGTCTTGATAAAGATAGTAAGATTTCTTACTTTGTTGAAAAACCATTAAAAACAATATCAAAATTAGCTTCTTGTGGCTTATATATATTTGACACTGAATTTTTTAAATCTAAAATAAGCTCATTCGATAAAAATAAAATATTAGATATTAGTAAAAATTTCGTTACCAAGAACTATTTAGAAAACTTTTATGGTTATAAAATTAGGGAAAAATTTTATTCAATTGGGACAGAAAAAGAGTATAAAATTTTTTTTAATTTATAATAATTACTTATATTATTTTTTTTAAAAAAATGTATTTAATAACATTTTAACTATAAAGAATAAAACTTAAGTTTTATGATCTAATTTAGTAAAGGTTATTATGAATAAACTAATATATTTTTTTAAAAATATTATTGATTATAAAACTAAAAAAAAATTTTTTCTTTTACAGTTATTTTATATTATTTCTGGTTTATTAGAATTGATATCTATTTCTACATTTGTACCCTTAATAAGTTTAATTCTTAATAAAAACCTTATCAGGGAAAATGAAATTTTTTTAGCAATTTTTAATTTCTCAAATATTTCAAATGAAAAGAATTTTATAATTTTTTTATCATTAATATGTCTTTTTTTATTACTATTTTCTAATATATTAAAAATAGTTCTAATATATTTTCAAACTTTTATTGCGTTTGATAGTTGGCGAGATATATCATATAGATATCTTAATATTTATTTAAGTAAAAAAAGTGAGTTTCTTTCTAATTTTAAAGTTTCTTCAATTACAAATAACTTAATTTTTGAAATAGAAAGAACAACAATTGGAATAGCTATTCCTTTTGTGGATATTAACTCAAAAATAATTCTCACAATTATTTTTTCAATTTCAATTCTTTTGGTAAATCCTTATATATTTTTTATATTGTTTATTCTTTTGACTATTACTTATATTTTAATTTATTTTTTTATTAGAACTCCTTTATATAGATTTGGTAAAGTTATATCGAAATCACATGAAGAAGTTATTAAACTTGTTTCAGATATATTTAATAATATAAAAATTTTGATTTTATTTAATAAGAAAAATTTCTTTTTAGATAAAATAGATAATTTAAATAAAAATGTAGCTAGAGTTCAAACTTACGCAATTTCATTATCGCAATTTCCAAGATTAGTATTGGAAGTTATTTTGCTTACTTTGATAGTTTTTGTAAGTTTGTATTTTTTTCTATACGAACATAATATTTTAAAATCAGCTCCTCAAATAATATTTATTTCTATTTTATCTTTTAAATTACTTCCAATATTTCAACAAATATTTGTATCAATTTCTAAAATTAGATCAAATATTGCAGCACTGGATAATATAATAAAAGATTTATCTGATACTAATTTAATTGATTCATTTAAAAGCACATATGAAAAAGAAAAAAATAATTTCAAAAGCTTTAAAAAAATTGAAATAAAAAATTTAACTTTTAAATATGATAATAATCTAATATTTTCTAATTTTTCACTTAATATTAATCAAGGTGATATACTCGGTATATATGGTAAATCCGGATCCGGAAAATCTACACTTGTTGAAATAATATTTGGTTTAATAGAATCTAAAAAAAGTATATTTATAGATAAGAAAGAAATAAATAATGAAAATAAAAAAGATTGGCAAAAAGTAATATCATATTGCCCACAAAATACTTTTTTATTTGCTGGCAGTTTGCAAGAGAACATAGCTTTTGGAAGTAAGATTAATGAATTAGATATTAAAAAGGTAATCTATTGTCTTGAAATGGTTGATTTGAATGAATTTGCTACAGAATTAAAAAATGGTAATAAAATTCAAATTTCTGATTTATCCAGTAATATTAGTGGAGGTCAAAAACAAAAAATTGGAATTGCAAGAGCACTTTACAGAAACTCTTCTTTTTTAGTTTTTGATGAGTCATTTAGTAATATTGATATAAAAAGTTATATGAAAATACTAAATAATATTTTTAATATAAAAGATAAAACAATTTTAATAATTTCTCATGATATGAACTTGTTAAAAATGATTGATAATTTAATAGATTTAGAAGATATTAAATATAGTTCTTAAATAATGAATAAAATAAAATT
>MDTC01248160.1_pt1 | contig 10185 bp, 10 predicted proteins | sample 811181 | NCBI WGS metagenome assembly MDTC01 (sample SAMN05326644, study PRJNA326480) | marine metagenome | isolation source: seawater | place: Pacific Ocean: North | collected 2011
CCCTCTATGATTTGGAAGTCGCATCCATGGATGATGATGAAAGCGATTACCGGCCCGAGGACGCAGGTGGGTTCATCCGACTCAATGCTCTCCGACTCAAGGAGCGCTCGCGCAAACAAGGCTACACCGCCTCCTGAACCAACCATCCCATGCGCCTGTTCGTTCTCGATAACTACGATTCCTTCACCTACAACTTGGTGCAGTACTTCGGGGAACTCGAGGTGGAGGTGGAGGTTAGGCGCAACGACGCCTGCAAGGCTGAAGAACTGGACTTGGACGCCTTTGATGGGCTGGTCATTTCTCCCGGGCCCTGCGACCCCGACAAGGCTGGAATCAGTCTCGCCCTGGTCAACCGCTTCGCGGGTAAGATCCCCATTCTTGGAGTCTGCCTCGGTCATCAATGCGTAGGACAGGCTTTCGGGGGTCGGATCGTCCGAGCCGACCGACTGATGCATGGTAAGACATCACCCATCCACCATAATGGAAAGGATCTCTTCACCGACCTGCCCGACCCTTTCACCGCCACCCGTTACCATTCTTTGGTCATCGAACCTCTATCCCTGCCCGATTGTCTCGAAACCACTGCTCGCACCGCTGAGAACGAGATCATGGGAATCCGTCACCGGGAGCATCCGATTTGGGGTGTTCAGTTCCATCCCGAATCCCTCGCCACGGAAAACGGAATTATGATCTTGAAGAACTTCCTGAAACTCTGTTAGAACTTCTAATGTGTGGTATATGGAATCTTACGTAACTGATGCGTTGTCCTAAATGTTCTTCAGAGGAACTGAAGGTACTCGAAACGAGGGCCGGTACATCCGCCTCTACTCGACGCCGGCGGGTCTGTCTGAAATGCAACCATCGCTTTTCCACAATGGAGGAAGTCCTCCGGGAGGATTTGGTGGTGGTCAAAAGGGACGGCAGAAGGGAAAGCTTCGATCGAACCAAGCTGGCGATGGGCCTGCGTCGGGCGATCGCCAAGCGACCCATCGACGCTGAGCAAATCAACGGTTTGCTTTCCGACACCCTCCGTCGAATTGAAAACGAATTCGACAGTGAGGTTCCCAGTCGGGCGATCGCCGAAGCGATCATGCATCGGTTGCGTAAAGTAGACGGCATCGCGTGGCTGCGGTACGCCAGTTTCTACGAGGATTTCATGGAGTTATCTCGGTTCGCCGAGGAGATCATGAACTTGGGTGGTGGAACGGAAAGTGACGAAGGCGGCGGCTAAACGAGACGATTACACCAGGCTTCAAAACCTAAACGCCCTGTTTTCGGTGATTGGGAGCGCTTCGACGCGTGAGGAAACCCTTCAACTTCAACGCACTCTCTCCTTCATGCGTGAAAACGATGACGAGCGTCAAATGTCAACCAAATCCTTCGAGCATTGCATCGAGCAGGTGGTTCGCTTTCATTACCCAAACAATCGAGGCTTCCGCTTCACTCACTGGAACGCCCGATGCCAATCCATCGAACCCCTTTGGGTTCGGGCTTCAGTGCTCGATTTCGTGCAATCCTTTCAGGGTTCGACCAAAGGGATGATCCTAGTCTCCGGTCTTCGGGAAACACTCAAAGGCAAAAGGCGTTGGACCTCGCGTAAGGAGCGGGAGTATCAGGAATTGCGTGCCTTCATCGAGGACTTGGTTCTGCGTCATGCGCTGGAGGATCAGGACCTCTCGGTTCTGTTTTTCTAGAAAGCCAAGACTCTTTTCGATTTGAAGTCTGAAGCAAGCATGCTTGCCGCAAAAAACAAAAAAACTCAGGGTTGAGTCTCGGGATAGCTACCCAAAATCCGATGATAGGGACAGGCTCCCTCCAACTCCCTTAAGGCATCCCGAATCCCTTCGTCTTCCGCGTGGCCGAGGAAATCGACGAAGAAGAAATAATCCCAAGTCTTGCGACGGCTGGGACGGGATTCGATCTTGCACAGATTGATGCCTCGGGAAGAAAAAGGGTTCAAGGAAGACTGCAAGGCCCCCACTTGATCAGGCAGGGAAAGCACTAGGCTGGTTCGGTAATCCACTCCCTGGCGTCGGGGTGAGGCTTGTTTATTGACCACGAGGAAACGCGTCACGTTGTCCTTGCGGTCCTGAATACCGCTTTTCAATAAGGGAACTCCATGGACCTCTCCGGCAAGCTTGCCTGCAATCGCCGCCCTACCCTCTTCCGAGGCGGACTCGCGAACCGCTTCGGCGGTACTGGCGACAGGGACTAACCGGGCATTGGGAAGGTTCCGCCTGAGCCACTCCCCACACTGGGCAAGCGCCTGGTCCTTGGAGCGGACTTCCGTGACTTGCTCAAGGGGAAACGGGCTGAAGAGGCAATGTTCGATCTTCAGATAAACTTGAGCAATGATTGTCAATTCGGTGTCAACTAGGAGATCCAAAGAGCGATTAACGGCTCCTTCGGTGGAATTTTCGATGGGAACCACGCCGTAATCGCATTCGCCCTGTTCCACCGCCTGAAAAACGTCGGGGATGTCGGGTAAAGCCCGATAATTGAGCGCGGATCCAAAATTCAGTTTGGCCGCCTGATGCGTAAAGGTTGCCTCGGGTCCAAGATAACCGATAATTAGCTCCTTTTCCAAGGCAATGGAAGAGGAAATGACCTCGCGGTAAATGGCTCGAAGCGAATCCTTGGGAATAGAACCCGTGTTCAGGCCTTCGATCTTCGCGAAGACCTGTTCTTCCCGAGCTGGGTCGTATGCATCGACTCCTAGCTGACTTTTGATCTTTCCGATCTCGGCGGCGGCCCGCACGCGATCGTTGAGCAAATCCACGACTTGCCCGTCGATTCTGTCAATCTCATCCCGAAGGGATTCTAGACTAGGGTTATCCACGTGAGTATGTACGGTTTGGCGAGAATTGTGTTCGCCACGATACATTCAAGCCGATAAAGTGTTTTGCTTCAATCCTAATTCAAAAATCATGATCAGTTGTAACCGAAACTTTTCTTCCATCGTGGTCGACGGCAAGGACCGCGCTCCCAATCGATCAATGCTTCGGGCCGTTGGCTTTGAGGACGAGGACTTTACCAAACCGCAGGTCGCGGTTTGCTCCGCTTGGAGTATGGTTACACCCTGCAATTCCCACCTCGACGAACTGGGAAAGGCCTCGGTCAAGGGGGTGGATGGAGCCGGAGGGAAGGCGGTACCCTTTGGCACCATAACGGTCTCGGACGGAATCAGTATGGGAACTCCCGGCATGCGCTATTCTCTGGTCTCTCGGGAGGTCATTGCGGATTCCATCGAAACTGTAGTCGGAGCCGAGGGTATGGACGGTTTGGTGGCCATCGGTGGTTGTGACAAGAACATGCCGGCATGCGTCATGGCTTTGGCGCGAATGAACCGTCCGGGTATCTTCGTCTACGGCGGAACCATACTGCCGGGTATTCATGGGGACAAGAATTTGGACATCGTTTCGGTCTTTGAAGCGGTGGGAGCGCACTCCAATGGCATGATTGACGAGGAGGAACTGACCAACATCGAAAAGAAAGCGATCCCAGGACCCGGTTCCTGCGGAGGGATGTACACCGCCAATACCATGTCCTCCGCGATCGAGGCCCTGGGGATGAGCCTGCCTGACAGTTCCGCTCAACTCGCAGTGTCCGAAGACAAGCGCATCGATGCTCGGGATGCCGGAGAAGCCGTGGTCCATTTGATTGCCAACGATATCAAGCCCAGGGATATCATGACTCGAAAAGCCTTTGAGAATGCCATTACCGTTGTCATTACCTTGGGCGGATCCACCAACGCTGTGCTCCATCTGCTTGCCATGGCCCATGCCGCCGAGGTCTCTCTTAGTCTCGACGATTTCACCGAAATCGGCAAGCGAGTCCCCGTGCTTTGCGACCTAAAGCCAAGTGGAAAATACAACATGTCCCATTTCGTAAGAATCGGCGGTCTACGCCCTCTGCTCAAGACGTTGCTTGAGAAGGGCCTGCTTCATGGGGACTGCATGACCGTAACCGGAAAGACTATGGCGCAAAACCTAGGCGATGCCGAACCCTATGCCCCTTACCCCGATGGCCAGGATTTGGTACGTCCCTTCGATGACCCGATCAAGCCTGACAGTCATCTGCGTATTCTATACGGCAATCTTGCAGCGGAAGGAGCAGTGGCCAAGATTTCGGGAAAGGAAGGCTTGAAGTTCAGTGGAGAAGCCATCGTTTTCAATTCCGAGGAGGAATCAATCAAGAGCATCATGGGGGAAGAGGTGCGAGCCGGACATGTTGTGGTGATTCGTAACGAGGGACCGGTGGGCGGGCCGGGAATGCGGGAAATGCTTTCCCCAACCTCCGCGATCATGGGCAAGGGTTTGGGGAAGGAAGTCGCTTTGATCACCGATGGTCGATTCTCCGGTGGCAGCCACGGGTTCGTGGTCGGACACGTCACCCCCGAAGCGGCAGTGGGAGGACTGATTGGCTTGCTTCGTAATGGAGACCCCATCACCATTGATGCGGAAAAGAACGAACTGACCCTCGATCTTCCTAAAGAGGAAGTACAAGAGAGGCTCGATTCTTGGAGTCAACCCCAACCTAAGGAGAAGCGTGGAGTGCTTGCAAAATACGCCAAGTTAGTAAGCTCGGCATCCAAGGGAGCGATCACCGACGGATTCTGAGCCATGAAAGAAGATCTTTATCTCGCCTATGAGGATGCCCGTTTCTGGGCGGATTTTTCCTATGTCGATTTCCCCGAGGACTACCTGTCATCGATGCAACCCGCCATTGAATCCGCCCTCCTTGCAATGGCCGAACTCGAAGGCGGAGCCATTTCCAACCCGGACGAAAATAGAATGGTCGGACACTACTGGCTGCGCGATTCCGAACTTGCTCCAAACGTGGAGCTTTCCACGGCAATCCAAGAGACCTTAGCCAAAGTCAAAGAGATCGCCCGACAAGTGCACGCGGGTGAATTGCAGTCCGCAAATGGATCCTTCACCCATCTTCTTGTTATTGGAATAGGTGGATCCGCACTGGGGCCGCAATTCGTGGGCAAAGCGCTCGGTCATCCGCATACGGACCGACTACAGGTTCATTTTTTCGACAACACGGACCCCGACGGAATCGACCTGACTCTTGCCGAGATCGGTGATGCTCTACCCACGACCTTGGTTTTGGTGATATCCAAATCCGGAGGAACGCCCGAGACCCGAAACGGGATGCTCGAAGCGGCTCATGCCTTTTCCGAAAAGGGCTTGGACTTATCCAAACAGGCCATTGCGGTAACCGGAGATGGGAGCAAGCTCCATCAATTTTCTCGTGAGAACCAGTGGCTGGATTTTCTGCCAATGTGGGACTGGGTGGGAGGAAGAACCAGTGAAACCGCCGCAGTCGGCCTTCTGCCAGCGGCTCTGCAAGGTCTCGACGTTGATGAACTGCTTCACGGAGCCAAACAAATGGACGGCTTGACCCGAATCTCCGATTTCCGCAAAAATCCCGCGGCTATGCTCGCCTTGGCTTGGCACCACCTGACCGACGGCAAAGGTTCCAAGGACATGGTCATCCTGCCCTACAAGGACCGTTTGGAACTGTTCGCCAAGTATCTCCAGCAGTTGATTATGGAGTCTCTAGGCAAGGAAAAGGATTTGCAGGGAAAAGTGGTCCATCAGGGAATATCCGTTTATGGAAACAAGGGCTCCACCGATCAGCACGCTTACGTCCAGCAGTTACGAGAAGGAGTGCCCAACTTTTTCGCTACCTTCATTGAGGTCTTGAAGCACCGAGATACGCATTCCGTTTCGGTGGATGACGAAGGCATGACTTCGGGTGATTACCTCCATGGTTTCTTTCTGGGAACCCGAGACGCTTTGTTTGAGAAGGGGCGAAAGTCCATCACCCTGACCATCCGCGAAATTACCCCCTCAGCCATCGGGGGTCTGATCGCCCTCTTCGAGCGTGCGGTTGGTTTGTACGCCTCTTTGGTGGGAATCAACGCCTACCACCAACCAGGCGTGGAAGCTGGGAAGAAAGCCGCTTCCGCGATCTTAGCTGTTCGCAAGGCCGTCACCGAACAACTTCGTTCGAATCCGGGCATACCTCAGACCGCTTCGCAAGTGGCCGAGAAAATCGGACGATCGGACAAGTTCGATTGGGTCTACAAAATTTTGGAAAACGTCTGCGTAAACCAGCCGGAAGGCTTCCAAAGAAGGGGTAAGGGTGATCCGATCACCGATCAATTCCTCGGTCTCCAATAGGATTCAGTCCAGAACGTTAGCCGGCCTTTTGGGCGGAGCCGGCTTGCCCGTTGGTTTGGGTTTGGGTCGAGATGCGATCAATTCGGCCCGTCCATAATCGTACATGTGCCAATAGCTCAAAGTGCCATCGGTTTCCCCTCCGCGGTAAACCGGTTTCCATCCGGCGGGAAAGTTTTGCTTACTCGATAACTCCCGGGCCCCCAAATAAGCGGCAAAGCTGTCGGTATAAACTTCGAACTGAAGATAATGGGATTGAGGACTAATGCCTTTAAGCGCCTTTACGTACTTGGAATTGGACTTGACCAAGCTTTCAGCGTTCTCCCCCGCACCCTTTTTGCGCTTGAGATCAAAAATGATTCTCTTGTTTCCGTCAACCCGCGGAAGCAAAGTGAAGAAGGCGTCTCCCACTTGGGCTTTCTTGAAGTGGGCAACCACTTTCTTACCATCGTGTTCCTTGGCTTGGTTAGGGTTAATGCCCGCTTTTTTCAGCTCTTTTTGCATAATACCAATAAGGCGGTTATCGTCTACGGGAAAGACTTCCCCCCCCCGGAAAATGAAACGAAAGGGTTTGGAACCCGAAAGGGCTGGTTGCGGATCAGGTAAGCTGACTTCCTTACTCAAGGTTTGCCCGCTGGCTTCGGGAGCGGACGCCAGCAACCCCTTGATTTTCTTTACTTTTACTTCCACAGCGGACTGGTCCTTCTCCAACTTGCTTTTTTCCTTTCGCAGGTTTTCCAACTTGGGAGGATCCATCGGCATTGCCTTTTTCTCCTCCGCCAGTTTTTTCTCAAGCGCGGAAATTTCCTCAATCAATTTTTGCTGCTCTTTGTTTTCCGAGGCCATCTTCATCTGCAACTTCTTTTTCTCTTCCTCCAAGGCCCTTTCCTGATCGTCGAATTGCTTCATCGCCATTTCCATCAACTCCTTCGCATTTTCCTCCTTTTTTTCCTCCACGATACGCTGAACCGCCGAATCGGCTCCAAGTTGCACAACGATGAGCAGAATGATGAGAATACCCACCACCGTCGTGATGGTGTCGAGCAGCGAGTCCAGGCTACCACCGGAATCTTTCCTCTTTCTCTTCACGAACCTAGAAAAAGAGAGAGGTCGATCGCTCCTTCACCATCCAGAGGCAATTGACCGAATCGGCATCCGAGGCTTTGGCACAGACGCGATGCGGACTGCCAGGCGGCGTAACCAGTCGAACGCAGGAGAAAAATGACGTAGCGGGCTTCGGGATCCGGACGCTTGGCGGCTCGCGCTTCCTCATATTTCCGAATTACGTTTCTCGAACCTACGGCCAATCTAAGGGCGTTCAACTTGATCTCCTTACCGGCCTTGTCCTTGAGGGTTATGTTGCTTCCCTCACGCTTGACGAATCTAGCATCTATTTTGGAACCCTGAGCGCTCCGCCAAGTACGGTAAGGCGCTTCCTTTACCAGCTTCTTGATCATATCCTTAAATTCGGCATGACCTTGGATTTTGGAGGTTGCAATTTCATAGTGCCCGCCTTTTTCGTCATAGACGCGTATGCCTTCCTTGTAGCATTCGATGAAAGTGGGCTCCAAATCTCCACCGGCTCCCGAACCGCTTTGCTTTACAACCATAGTGGCGAACTTGTCGGGATCCTTCATCAGTTCCCACTGATCTTCGGCCTCTTCCAATTCCTTGATCATCTCAGCCATCTCGGCTTTCATTTTCACCAACTCGCCCTGCAGGGACTGACTTTGCCTTTGCGCTTCCTTGGCACTCTTCGACCTGGCAACCACTTGAGCGATCTCCAGTTCCAGCTGCTCTTTTCTCTTGGGATCGATTTTCTTCAAAGGATCGTTCTTGAACGACTCGATTTCCTGGCGGAGCCTTTCGATTTCCCGCTTACGCTCCTCTATCTTTTTCTGGAATTCCTCATCATCCTCCAACGCTGTCTCGATTTTCTCGTTCACCGCCTCAGGATCGATCTGAGCAATGACGATGGCAGTGATCATCAAAGTCAGGATTCCGATGACGCAAGCCAAGATACTCAGGAAGGGAAAGAGGGAAACCTCCAAGTCTGCTTTTTTCTTTTTCACCGACGACGAACCATCAACTCAAAATCAGGTCTCAACCGTTCTCTTCCTCAATGCTGGTGTTCTGCATGATTTGATTGAATTGATGAGCCACCTGAGTCATTTGCTGAGCCACCACGGTTTGGGATTCCTGCAATTGCAGGAGGTACGCTTGCAAATGTTCGATCCGAGCAATGGAATCCCCGGATGCGTTGAATGAAGCCGCTCCGGAGTTTTGTGGTTCGCGCAAACGCTTAAGGAAGTATTCATTGCAGTACTCGTCCACCTTATTGAGCAAATCCTCTTCGTTCTTCTGCATTACACTTGTCGGAAACATTACGCAGAGGCTGAAGATCAAGGAAATCAAGGTGGTGTCAAAGGCCTCACTCAGACCACCGGTCACCTGCCCAAGCTGCTCCTTGATCTTTTCAATGTCCGCCGCCGCGCCCATTTCCCCACCGAAGCTTGCCACCGCCTCGCTGATCCCCAAGACCGTGCCAATGAATCCGAGAATCGGAATCGCCCAGATGAAAACTTTGATCAAAACGTAACTGGAGTCGACCATAGTGGCGTCGATTTCCGATTGCGACTTCAGCATATCGGCGGTTTCGGTATGATTCTTCCTCACGCTAAAATGCTCCAAGCCACGGAAGATGCGGGTCAAAAGAAAACTTTCCCTTTGATCGAAGCCAAGCCTCTTTATGTGAGCGTAAAACTGAGCCATGTTATCCTCACGGATATCCACGGATATATCCTCCGGCAAAAGCTTGAACTGCATGACGTTTTCCTGATTCTTCAATTTTTTGCGCTTGAAATAGAGGATCGCAAAAGACCAACAGGCAAGATAAGTCAAAAGGTACGGAACCCACCCGCGCTCGTAAAAGTAGTCATGAATGATCTTGGTGGAGTCCGAAACTTGAAAAATCAGTAAGAATATATACAAAGCGACTTCGAAGCCCAATCCCATGAGGGCGGTAATTGCCATCGGAACCGAAGTCGCCGAGGTGTTATCGAACTTGCCCATCTCATCGGAACTTCGTTGCATCATGTTGACCTGAGCAGCGCGTTTTTTCGCTTTTTCAGGCACTTTGGTCCTCATCTTTGTTTGTTTGGCCATTTTGCGATCATACTTGATCCCTCAATTTGAGATCAAAGAAAAAGTCATGATTTTTTGTTTGAGTTGTGGGACGGTTTGCCTGATTCGTATCCCATGGCAGTTACTTTGAACAAGGATGGCAAGCCTCGTAAAGTCGGGAGCGGAAAAACCAAGGGAGCCGGTTGCTTTGAAAAAATCTCTTGGTCCGCCCTTAAGGATTACGTGGGCGAGGAAGTCGAAATGCCGATTAGCCGGGTCTGGTTGCGTTCCATAGGAGCATCCGTGGAAGTCAATTCCAACACCAGAGCGAAGAAAACAAAATCCGTTACTCAAACAAAGGAAGCGAAAGCGGTTTCCAGGAAAAAAATCCTTCCGAATGCAGCCATTTCAAAACCCACTCCTCCTTCGGTTCCCCCACCCAGCGGTCATGCCGGAGAGGACTATGACCCCCCACCCCTATTCGCTTCGGACGACGGAATCAGAAACTATTAGACCTATTGCCTTAGGTTTTCAGAAGGGAATTTCCAACGGAGCGAAGGGAGAAACTTCCGGTTCGGGAGATTCCTGGACGGCTTCAGTATCCGGAACCTCAACTGGGGACAAGGGGTCCACTGATTCCGGATTGCCGTCGGAAACTGGTTCGGGAATGGAAAAGGGATCCGCGGAAATGGTTTGCGCATCGGGTGCGGAGAAAATATCCGTTTCGATGCTCTCATCCTCCACGGCATTGGTTTGGATTGGAGCTTGCGCATCCAACGAGCCTCGAGCATCGCTACTGATAGCTTCTTCCTCATCGACAATGACCTCAACGAAGGTGGAAGGCGACGCTTCCAAATCTTCCATTTTCACA
>MDTC01257690.1_pt1 | contig 10185 bp, 8 predicted proteins | sample 811181 | NCBI WGS metagenome assembly MDTC01 (sample SAMN05326644, study PRJNA326480) | marine metagenome | isolation source: seawater | place: Pacific Ocean: North | collected 2011
ATTAGAAAACAAATTAAAAAAGGAATTAAAAAAACTAAAGTTAATGAAATATCAAATAGAGAAAAGGCAATCTTTCAAGCTATTAAAAATTTAAACACTGGAGATTTGTTATTAGTTGCTGGTAAGGGTCATGAAAAAACTCAAGATTATGGAAAAAGAAAATTATTTTTTTCTGATCAAAAAGTGATTTTAAAATCGATAAGATCAAAGAATAAATCTTTATCAAATAATATTAAATTAAACATAATTAAAGAACAATCTAAATTAAAAATAAAAGATAAATTGGTTATTAAAAATATTTCAATTAACTCCAAAACGATTAAAAAAAATGATATTTTTTTTGCAATTAAGGGAAAAAGAGTTGATGGATTTAAATTCATCAAAGAAGCATTACAAAAAAAAATAAGCTTAGCAGTTGTTAATAGAATAGATAAAAATCTTCCATTTTCTAAACAACTTAAGGTCAAAAACACTCTTAGTTTTTTAACTAAATGTTCAACTATTTTTAGAGAGAATATTAATGCAAAAATAATATCAATTACAGGTAGTTGTGGAAAAACAACATTAAAAGATATGATAGGACGCACTCTAAATGAAGTGTCAAAAACTACTTTTTCCCCGAAATCATTTAATAACAAATATGGAGTGCCTCTCAGTTTATTTAACTTAAAACAAAATGATGACTTTGGTGTTTTTGAAGTTGGTATGGACAAAAAGGGAGAGATTGATGATTTAACAAAAATAATCAAGCCTGATTTAGGGGTCATAACAAATATTAGTTATGCCCATTCAAAAAATTTCAAAAATATAAAACAAATAGCCGATGCCAAAGCAGAGATAATGAATAATATTAAAAAAAATGGAATAATTGTTTTAAATGGTGATGACAATTTTTATGATTATCATAAAAAATGTGCAATTAAAAAAAATTTAAAAGTAATATCGTTTGGCATTAAAAATAAATCTTCAATGACCAAACTAGTTAGGATTGTAAAAATAAAAAATAAATATGAGATATTTATTAAAGTAGATAGACTTTTAGTTTCTTTTTATTCTAACAACAAAAATAAAAGTAATTTATACAATATACTAGCAACACTTGCCTCAATTAATTTATATACAAATATTAAAGATTTAAAAAAAGATATTTTTCTTAATTTTAAAATTCCGAGTGGAAGAGGTGATATTTCAAGAATTAGATTTAAAAACAAAATACTTTTTTTTGTTGATGAAACTTACAATTCAAACCCACTTTCACTTAAGACAGCAATACAAAATTATGATAAGATAGAATCAAAAAACTCTAAAAAATATTTAATATTAGGTGACATGCTTGAGCTGGGAAAGCATTCTTTCAAGCAACATAAGTTAATAAGTAAGATTGTTAATAAAACTAGAATTAATAAGGTGTATGTAATTGGAAAATATATTAAAGAGACTTTTAAAGGCTTAAAAACAATTAAAAAAGGTAAAATTTTAAGTAAAAAAATTAGCATAATAGATTTGATTAAAAAGAATTTAAAGAATAATGATTATTTAATGATTAAGGGATCAAATTCTACTGGCCTTTATAAAGTAGCCAAAGATTTAAAACAAAGAAGATCACATGCTGTATGATTTATTAATTAACTATGTTGAGGACTATACTTTTCTTAATGTTTTTAAATATATTACTTTTAGAAGTGGTTTAGCATTTTTCACATCATTATTAATTTCCCTTTTAATTGGGGGTCCTTTTATTAAATTATTTGCAAACAAAAAAATTTTTAATCCAATTAGACAAGATGGACCATCTGATCATATTATTAAAAAGATAGGTACCCCAACAATGGGTGGAGTTATAATCTTAATAGGCATTATAGTTTCAGTTTTACTTTGGGCTGACCTAACAAATATCTATATTTTATTTTGCTTATATATTACTTCATCATTTGGAATTCTTGGTGCTTACGACGATTACAAAAAAATTATAAATAGTAATTCGTCAGGAATTTCATCTAAATTAAAAATAATTATTCAAATTCTTTTAGCAATGCTTGGGATAGTAATTTTAATGTATTTTATTGAGTATGAAGAATTTAAAAATCTTTATTTTCCATTTTTTAAAAATTTGATACTAAATTTAGGATGGTTTTTTGTACCTTTTTCAATTTTTGTTATTGTTGGTTCTTCCAATGCTGTAAATTTAACAGATGGTCTGGATGGTTTGGCTACAGTGCCTGTAATCTTAGTTGCAGGATGTTTTGCATTTATTAGTTATGTTAGTGGTAATATCGTTTTTTCAGATTATCTTCAAATTTTATATATTGAAGGAACTGGAGAGGTATCAATTTTTTGTGGTGCAATTATAGGAGCATGTTTAGGATTTTTATGGTTCAATGCTCCACCAGCAAAAATATTTATGGGGGATACAGGGTCCTTATCACTAGGTGGTTCTCTAGGAGCAGTTGGAATTATAACAAAGCATGAAATCGTTTTAGCCATAACGGGAGGTTTATTTGTTCTTGAGGCGTTATCTGTAATGGTTCAAGTAATCTCATATAAATTGACTGGTAAGAGAATTTTTAGAATGGCCCCAATACATCACCATTTTGAAAAAAAAGGTTGGCCAGAGTCTACTGTTGTAATTAGATTTTGGATTATTTCAATAATTTTAGCCATGATTGGTTTAGCTACCCTAAAACTTAGATAATGAGAGATAAATCAAATATTTTTTTGAATAAAAAAATATTAATTTACGGCCTAGCTAGAAGTGGCCTATCAGCTTTTCAATTTTTTAAAAAAAAAAATAGTGATATTTTTTTATATGATGATTTTCAAAAAAATATAAAAAACTCAAAACTCAAAAAAAATTTAATAAATTACAGGAATGTATTGAAAAGCAAATTTGATAAAATAATTCTAAGCCCAGGTATTGATATCAATAAATGTAAATTATCGAAATTTTTAAAAAAAAATAAAAATAAAATTTATTCTGATTTAGATGTTTTTTTTGCTTTTTATAAAAATGACTGTATTACAATAACTGGCACGAATGGAAAATCTACAACATGCCAACTTTTATATGAAATTTTATTAAAGCAAAGATATGATGCTAAATTAGTTGGAAATATTGGTGCTCCTATTTTATCCGTTAAAAACGTTAAAAAAAAAACTATTTTTGTTATTGAAGCTTCTTCATATCAATTAGAATATAGTAAAATTTTTAGATCTAAATGTTCGGTAATACTAAATTTATCCCCAGATCATATTGAAAGACATAAGACTATAAATAGATATGTTAAAGCTAAATTTAGACTATTAAAAAATCAATTAAATGGTCATTATGCATTTATTAAAAAAGAAGATTTATTAATAAAAAAAGAATTTAGAGAAAACAAATTTAAGAGTAAAATAATAAAAGTTGACACTTCAAAAGTAGATAACTTTTTAAAAAAAATTAACAATAGTTATTTTTTGACTGAAACAAATAAGGAAAATCTTGCATTTGTTTTAGAGATATCAAAAAAATTAAAATTAAAAAATAATCTATTGATTAAAGCTGTTCAAAATTTTAAAGGATTAAAGTATCGTCAACAAATTATTTTTAAAAAAAATAAATTAACTATTATAAATGATTCAAAATCTACAAGCTTTTCCTCATCTATTGGTCCTTTAAAAGTAAACCCTAATATTTATTGGTTAATAGGAGGTATTTATAAAAAAGGAGATAGATTTAATTTACCAAAAAAGTATTTTAATAAAATTAATGCTTTTGTTTACGGTAAAAATAAGAGATTTTTTAACGAAAAATTAAAAGGCAAAATAAAGTTAGAAAATTTTAATAATTTAAATGATGCTTTAAAAAAAATATTAGTAATTATTAAAAAAAAAAAGTTAATACATAAAACTATATTATTTAGTCCAAGCGCAGCTTCATTTGATAGTTTTAGAAATTTTGAAGATAGGGGTTTGTATTTTAACAAATTGATAAAAAAATATTTAAATGGAAAACAAAAGATCAATATATAATTTATATTATGAGTGGTGGAAAAATATTGATAAATTCATATTTTTTTTAATCATTTTGTTATTTGCAATTGGTTTATTCTTTTCATTAGTATCAACATCTTTGATTGCATCGGATAAATTAGATACAAATGATTATACATTTTTCTTTAAACATCTAGTATTTGTTTTTTTGGGTATAATTATAATTTTTGTTTTTTCATCTATTAGTGAAGAAAAACTTTTTAAGATTTCCCCAATAATTTTTTTGATTTCATTAATTTCTTTATTTTTAGTTCCTGTTATAGGTACAGAAGTTAATAGTGCTAAAAGATGGATAGATTTATTATTCCTACCTAGATTTCAACCAATTGAACTGGTCAAACCATTCCTAATTATTTTAGTTAGTCTTATTTTGTGTAGCGAAAAATATAAAAATATTTATTTCAAATATATATTCTCTTTTTTTGTAACTTTAATAATAGCTTTATTACTTGCAGTACAACCAGATATTGGGCAAACTCTGCTTGTTTTTTTTACTTGGTCAATTTTAATTTTTATATCAGGGATTAATATTTTTCTATTAATAGCTTCATCTTTAATTTTATTCTTAGTACTTTTTTATTTGATAATTTTTATTCCCAAATTTGAATATATCAAAAATAGAATAGCATCGTTCTTTAATTCTGAAACAGGTACCCATAATGCACAGTCAGAAAAGGCCATTGAGTCAATTACTAGTGGTGGATATTTTGGAAAAGGAATTGGGGAGGGAAGTCTTAAAAACAGAGTTCCAGAGGCTCACACAGATTATATTATATCTGTTATTTCAGAGGAGTTTGGTGTCATTGCCATAATTTTAATCTTATTATTGTTTTTAATATTTATCTATTCAGTATTTAAGAAAGTTTATTCTGAAAATAAGGAAAGGATAAAGTTAATTTTAGTAGGGTGCATAAGTCTTATTTTGATGCAAGTGATGATACACATAGGTGTTAATATAAAATTATTCCCAACAACTGGGATGACACTACCTTTTATAAGCTACGGAGGATCTTCAATAATAAGTATTTCAATTTTATCAGGGATAATTCTAAATTTAACTAAAAGAAAAATTAATTAAAATGAAAAATAATTATTTAATTTCAACAGGAGGGTCTGGTGGTCATGTAATACCTGCCACAATTCTTTTTGAACATTTATCGAAAGAAGCAGAGGTAATCATCTCCACTGATAAAAGAGGCATAAGATATTTAGATAAGGAAATTTATAAAATTGAAATTATTAATACTCCAAAATTAAATAATATATTTTTTTTACCATTCGGACTAATAAAAATTTTTTTTTTAACTATTAGATCATTTTTTTTATTGAAAAATAAAAAAATTACAAAGCTAATTTCAACAGGAGGATACATGTCGTTACCTCTTATTTTGGCTGGTAAACTACTTGGTTTGAAGATGTATTTACTTGAACCTAACTTGATTTTAGGTCGTGCAAATAGGTATTACTTAAATTTTTGTTGTAAAATTTTTTGTTACACAGATAAAATTAAAAATTTTCCAAATCACTACAAAAATAAAATTGAAATAATTAATCCTTTAGTCAGAAAAGAAATTTATTTAACAAAACCCTCATTGAGTAGAGAAAATAAATTTAATCTTTTAGTTGTAGGAGGCAGTCAAGGTGCGAGTATTTTTGATAATAAATTAAAAGATATAATTGTTAACATTTCAAAAAAATTTACAATTAATATTTTTCAACAAACCAGTGAAAAAAATATTATTTATTTAGAGGATTTTTATTTAAAAAATAATATTGAAAGTTCAATTTTTAGTTTTGATAAAAATTTTTTAAATATTATTAATCAAGCAGATCTTTGTATTACAAGAGGAGGTGCCACAACTTTAGCAGAACTGTCAGTTTTGAATAAACCTTTCATAGTAATTCCGTTACCTACATCTAAAGATAATCATCAACAAGAAAATGCAAATTTTTATAGAGATAATGATACTTGCTGGATACTTGAACAAGATTCTTTCGAAGATAAGATTGAAGAAGTTTTAAATGGTATTTTAAACAATAAAACTGATTTTTTAAAAAAAAAAAATAATTTTAAAAGATTAAATTATCAAAATACTTGGATAAATGTTAATCAAAAAATACTAAAGGTTATAAATGAAAATTGAATTAGCAAAAAATGAGATTATCCATTTTGTTGGCATTGGAGGCATAGGAATGAGTGGTCTTTCCTTAATAATGAGGGGTAAAGGATTTAAAATCCAAGGTAGTGATATTTCTTTAAACAAAAATATAGAAAGATTAAAAAAAGAAAAAATAAAAATTTTTATTGGTCAAAAAAAACAAAATCTAAGAAAAGCTACAATTGTTGTAGTTTCGTCTGCAATTAGAAAAAATAATCCAGAAATCATTGAGGCTAAAAGAAAAAATTTGCCAATTATTACAAGGGGCAAAATGTTGGCTCACATTGTTTCGTTATCAAAAAATATTGTTGTAGCTGGATCTCATGGAAAGACTACAACTACTTCATTAGTGACATCTATTTTTCAAAAAACTAAATTAGATCCAACTATTATTAATGGCGGCGTTATAAACTCAATACAAAACACAGCTAAACTGGGTAAAAGTGAATGGTCTATACTTGAGGCTGATGAGTCAGATGGAAGTTTTGTTCACATACCACCTACCTATTCAATAATTACAAATATAGATAGAGAACATATGGATTTTTATAAATCTATAGATGATTTAAAAAATTATTTTATTCAATTTATTGAAAAAGTACCATCATTTGGAAAATCATTTATCTGTATAGATGATAAAATTAATAATGATCTAGTCAAAAAATTAAAGAACCAAAATTTTTATACTTATGGAATACATCCAAATTCCAATTTTTTGATTAAAAATATTAAGCTTAATAAAAAATTTACTGAGTTTGATTTGATCATAAATCTTCCTAATAAAAAAAAAGAATATATCAAAAAAATAAAGATACCATTACTTGGTATACATAATATTAGAAATTCTGTTGCTGCAACGGCTGTGGCCCTAACAGTTGGAATTTCTATTACGGATATTAAAAATGGATTATTAAATTTTAAGGGTGTTCAAAGAAGATTTAATAGGATTTTCAGTTATAATAATATTGATTTTTATGATGATTATGCTCACCATCCAACAGAAATAAAAGTTGTGCTAGAAGGAGTAAATAAAGTCTATAAGGGTTATGATAAAGTTTGTATATTTCAACCTCATCGAATCTCAAGATTAAGAGATTTAAGAAAAGAATTTTCATTTGCATTTAAAAATGCGGACACAGTTGTTTTATGTCCAATATATGCCGCAGGAGAAAAAATTAAATTGGGATTTAATTACTTAAATTTTGCAAAAGAAATTATAAAAAACTCAAAAGTAAAATTATTTTTAGTTGATGATAATTATCAATTAGCAAAATTTCTTAAAAAAAATATGTATGGAAATAAGATCGTAATTGGAATGGGGGCGGGGTCTATTTCTAGCTGGATGAGAGAACTGCCAAAATTAATGTAATGGAAATTAAACAGTTGAAAATTTTGCTAGGTGAATTTGGTGAAAATGTAAAGTTTGAATATGATCTAAAAAAAAGAAATTGGTTTAATATAGGTGGAAAGTCAAAAGTTTTTTTTAAGGCTGAAAATCTAAAAGAATTAGTTAATTTTTTAAAAAAAATAAATAATAAAGAAAAAATATTTATCATTGGTGCAGGTTCAAATACTTTAATATCTGATAATTTATTTGATGGAGTGGTAATTAAATTAAGTAAAAACTTTAATAATGTTTCTCAACTTGGTAAGGATATAATAATAGCTGGAAGCGGAGTTTTAGATAAATCTTTATCTGACTTCGCAATGAACAATAACTTAAGTGGATTTGAATTTTTATCATGTATCCCTGGCACTATCGGTGGTGGCATAAGAATGAATGCTGGTTGTTTTGGAAGAGAATTTAAAGATATATTGTTATCTATCCAAGCAATTGATAAAATGGGAAATCTAAAAACTATCCTATCTAAAGATATCAAATTTCAATATAGAAAAAATAACTTGCCAGATGATTTAATTTTCTTGAGTGCATCTTTTAAGGGTAGAAAAAGTGAGTCGGTTAAAATTCATAATGAGATGATTAAACTTCAATTAGAAAAAGAAAAAAATCAACCCACCAAAATTAAAACAAGTGGTAGTACATTTAAAAACCCGGTATCTCAAACAGATAAAAAAGTGTGGGAACTTATTAAAGAGTCTGTTCCTTTAGATAAAAGTTTTGGAGATGCTCATATTTCTGAAAAACATTGTAATTTTTTTGTAAATAAACAAAATGCTTCATTTACCGATATGAAAAGGTTAATTGATTTTGTAGCTCAAAATGTATTAGAAAAGACGGGAATTAGTTTAGAAAAAGAAATTAAAATCTTGGAGTAATTTGAAAAAAAAAATATTAATTATTTCTGGTGGCATATCTAAAGAAAGAGTAATAAGTCTTGATACAGGTAAGCAAGTAGCAAAAGAACTTGAAAAAAACAATTATACTGTAAAAATTGTAGAACCAAGTTTTAAATTACTTGATGAAGTTAAATTATTTAAACCAAATATTATTTTTAATGCTTTGCATGGTCAGTTTGGAGAAGATGGTTATATTCAAACAATTTTAGAAACTACTGGCATACCCTACACTCATTCTGGTGTAATTCCATCTGCGATAGCAATGGACAAAGAATTATCCAAAAAACTTTTTGTTAAAAACAAAATATTAACACCCAAATGCATCTTATATTCTCATGATAAACCAAAATCTGATTTAATTAAATTTATTGAGAATAAACTAAAATTTCCAGTTGTTATAAAACCTATTAATGAAGGATCAAGCGTAAATGTTTTTATCTGTACAAAGTTAAATATTATTAAAAATTTAAAACTTTTAAAAGATTATAACAAAGTTATTATAGAAGAGTTTATAGCAGGAAGGGAAATTCAAGCAGCAATTATTGGTTCAAAAAAACTTGGTGCAATTGAATTAAAACCAAAAAGGGGATTTTATGATTATCAGGCAAAATATAGTTCTCAAGCAAAAACCAAACATATAATACCAGTAGACTTATCAAAAAAAGATTACGATAAATTAATGTCAGTAGCTATGAAAGCGCACAAATTAATTGGCTGTCGAGGTGTTACTCGTTCTGACTTCAAGTTTTATAATGGAAAATTTTATCTTTTAGAAATCAATACGCAGCCAGGCATGACAAGTCTTTCCCTAGTTCCTGAGATAGCTGCACACCATGGAATTAACTTTATTAAACTGATTCAATTAATCTTAAAAGATGCCTCATCAAAAAAATAAAAAAATTTTGATATATATTTTTTTATTTTTACTAATTGGAACTTTTAATAATAAAAATCTGGAAAATATTGATTTTGTAAAAGTTAATAAAATTTATGTTACAGGCCTAGATGAAAAAAGTAACAAAAAATTGATGAATAACTTAAATTTTTTAAAGATTAGTAACTTATTTTTTTTAAATGATAAAGAAATAACAAAAATAATTACTGCAAATAATCTTGTTGAAGATTATTTTGTTTTTAAAAAATATCCATCAACATTAAACATCTCAATTAGTAAAACTAAATTTTTAGCTAAAGTAAAAAAAAATGGCAATATTTTTTTCTTAGGATCAAATGGAAAGTTAATAAAAGAAATAATTACAGAGCAAACTGTGCCTATTATTTTTGGAAATTTTGAAAATAAAAATTTTTTTGAATTAAAAAAAGCAATTGATGAAACTTATTTTGACTATGATGAAATTAAAAACTTATTTTCTTTTAAATCAGGTAGATGGGACATTGAAACAAATTCAGGCATTTTAATAAAATTGCCAAAAAAAAATCTTAAGCAATCACTAAAATTATCTATTAATATTTTATCTAAAGATAATCAAAAAAAAATTAATAAAATTGATTTACGTCAACTTAACCAAATTATTATTAATGGATGAATATTCTAACTTCGTAACCTTCTTATATATAAGTCCAGAAAAACTTATAATATCTGTAAACAAAAAAGATGATTTAAAAAATATTTATCTTAATGAGATAATTATAGAAGGAAATAAAGAAACTGATTTATTATATGATTTTTTAGATA
>MDTC01066087.1_pt1 | contig 10184 bp, 9 predicted proteins | sample 811181 | NCBI WGS metagenome assembly MDTC01 (sample SAMN05326644, study PRJNA326480) | marine metagenome | isolation source: seawater | place: Pacific Ocean: North | collected 2011
CCGCGACCGTAAATAAAAGAGGATATTAACACTGAGATTCAATCTTGGGAAGTTGGTATTCAAAAAGCTAGCGCTTTACTTTTAATAGCCGGGAGACCTACCAGTGTAAAAATTGAATAGCGAACGGGATATTCGCGTATAATGTAGGTATTTAATAAAATTTACCTTGCCGTTTGTCCCGCTTTATTTAAGGAGAGTTTTTTGGACAACAGCGACGTATTGTATGTTTGTGTTACATGTAGAAAAAATGGAGAACCAGATGATCCTCGGCAAGGGAGAATATTATTCAACAATTTAAAAGATAAAAACCCTAAACTCAACGTTAAACCGGTCAAGTGCCTAGCAGGGTGCAAAAACGGTGTAACACTATCCTTATGGAATAAAGAAAAATGGTCCTATATTATTGGCAACCTTACACCTCACAAGGATGAGGCAGATATTATAGAAGGCTTTGAAGAGTATAGGAAAACATTAGATGGCAAAATACCATTCTCCAAGAGACCCAGAGCTTTCAAAGGCCAGTCTTTGGCAAGATTACCTCCTTTAAATTATGAGATTAACGAAAATGAGTAACTTAAACAAAATACCTGTGACAATTTTAACTGGTTTTCTTGGTGCTGGGAAAACTACCCTGATAAGAAGTCTTATTGTAAATAATAAATCGAAACGGTTAGCAGTCATAATTAATGAATTTGGAGACCTTGGTGTAGACGGAGAAATAATTAAGGAGTGTTCAGATGATAGTTGTCCTGTAGAGAATATATTAGAGCTTGCCAACGGATGTATTTGTTGCACAGTTGCAGATGATTTTGTTCCAACTATGAAACTTCTTCTGGAAGGAAAATATTTACCAGATCATATACTTATTGAAACCTCAGGACTTGCCTTACCCAAACCTTTACTAAAAGCGTTCGAATGGCCTGAGATACGTAGCCGACTTACTGTCGACAGTGTACTGGCAGTAGTTGACGCCGAAGCGGTTCAAAATGGTACCTTCGCTCCTGAAACATCCTCTGAATTAGCTAAGATCCAAGAAGAGACTTTTGTAGAACATGAAACACCTTTATCAGAAGTATTTGAAGATCAGATAAATTGCGCGGACGTAGTTCTCTTAACAAAACCAGATTTGGTGACAGATCTAAAATCAGTAAAAAATACTATTCAAGATGAGTTACAGAGATCACTTCCTATCTTGGAGGTAGAGAATGGCAACATAGATCAAAGGTTAATTCTCGGATTAAATGCTCAAGCTGAGACTGATTTAGACAAAAGAAAATCACATCATGATGGTTTCGATGACCATGAGCACGATGATTTTGAGACTTTTAGCGTCCAAATGGATCCATTGAAAAACGTAGAACAATTTAAGAATACCCTCCAAAAGTTAATAGATGAAAATGAAGTTCTACGAGTTAAAGGCTTTTTAAGTGTAGCGGGAAAACCTCTTAAACTTCTGGTGCAAGCGGTTGGCAAACGTTTATCCGTTAATTTTACTAATACTGAGCTAGGAATTACTGGTATTGGAAACCTCGTGGTGATAGCCGAAAAAAGTAAGGTCAATATTAATAGTTTCACTCAACAACTAAAAAGTGATTAAGAGAAAAAATGCATATTGTTTTCAATGAGGAACATTACCTAGATAATGCAAAAACTCCGATTGATCTAAAGCAAGAACCAGCAGACATTGTTATTTTATCTTTTTCAGATAGCGATCTTACTGCTTTTGCGTCAGCGTGGAAAAAAACTCGTAGTGATTACGGAGAAAATTTACCTAGTTTAAGGCTAGCTAACATTAAAGATCTTACACATAATCTCTCTGTTGATACATATATTGAGAATACAATCGCAGATTCAAAATGCGTTCTCGTACGGCTCATAGGCGGAGAGCAATATTGGCCATATGGTTTGAATTACCTTAAAAGTATATCGCTACAAAAAAATATAGCTCTTGCGATCATTCCAGCTGATGGAAGAGAGGATAAAGTTCTAGACTCTTATTCTAATCTTCCAAAAGCAACATTGGATAGTATTAAAAAATTATGTGATAATGGAGGGCAAGTCTCAGCTCAAGCTGTACTAGCACAACTCTCAATGGCTGCTTCTCTTTACTTTCCGCCTGTTGTCAACTTTCAAAAATTGCCAAGTCATGGTTATTATTGTGATAAAGATGGAATTACTGAAACATTTAAAAAATCAGGGAAAGACAAACCTTTAGTTTGCCTTATCTTTTACAAATCCTACCTAGCCGCAGACGATTTAGATCCAGTCAACAGGATATTAAAATCAATTAAGAGATCAGGTACTTCAGCAATAGGAATTTTTGTTAATTCCTTGAAAAATAAAAATTTAGCTTCTTGGTTAATTTCCGAACTTCAGGTTTTAAAACCCATTTCAATAATTAACGGTACGGCCTTCTCTGCCAAAGATGCAAAAACACTAAAATCACCACTTGATTATACTGAATGTCCTGTGTTCCAAGTTATATTTTCAACTTCTAAGAAAATTGGATGGCAAAAAAATCCTTTAGGCTTAAACACTTCAGACCTCGCTATGCATGTAGCTCTTCCAGAGGTAGATGGGCGCATTGACGGAGGTATAGTTAGTTTCAAATCTGAAAATAAAATTGACAAAGATCTGCAATTTTCCATAACCAGTCATAAAGCTGAAAAACATTTAATAAAGAAAACAATTAAAAAAGTTATTAATTGGAGTAACTTGAGTATCAATTCAAATTCAGAAAAAACAGTTGCCATCATTTTATCGTCATATCCTGGTCGTGAATACCAATTAGCGCATGCCATTGGGCTTGACACTGTAAAATCTACAGAAAAGCTAATAAATTTTTTATGTAAGGAAGGTTTTAAGGAAGATTTGAAAGGAGACCTACTACCAAAACTTAAGAAGGCTGAGATAAAAATACCAATTGAGGTTTACGAATCCATGCTGGCAACTTTGCCTAAAAGCCACCAAAATAAAATTTTCAATAAATGGGGAAGTATAAATTTAGATCAAAATTATAGAGATGGGTATTTAGTGCTTAAAGGACTTAGAAATGGTAATATTTTTGTCTTAGTTCAACCTAATAGAGGGAGTGATAAACAGAAAAAATTAAGTTATCACGATCTGGAGCAGATACCTTGTCACAGTTATGTGGCGTTTTATCTTTGGCTCTCAGCAACAAAAGTGAATGCAATAATTCATATGGGAACTCATGGAAGTCTTGAATGGCTTCCAGGAAAATCAGCTGGGATGTCTGGAAACTGTTGGCCCTCTCTTCTTACAAATGATATTCCAGTGATCTATCCATTTATAGTCAACGATCCGGGGGAAGCGTCCCAGGCAAAGAGAAGAATCGGCGCTGTAACAATTGGACACATGCCTCCAAAACTCGCTAGCTCAGATTTTCCTAATTCCATGAGAGAATTAGAATTTCTTCTTGATGAATATTCAACCTCCGGAGATTTAGATCAAGCAAGAAAATCTAATATTGAAGGAAAAATAATTGAAGAGGCAAAGAGACTTAAATTAGATAAAGAATTGGCTTTGGAACCAATTCAATCTGACCCTGAGTGGTTATCAAGAATTGACTCGTTTGTTTGCGACCTTAAGGAGTCTCAATTTTCAGATGGTCTCCATATCTTTGGGGAAGGAGAGTGTGGTAAATTTGAAATCAACGCTGTTTTAAGGTGTTTACAAGGCAAGCGAATAGACGCCGGCCCTTCAGGATCTCCATACAGGAATCGCAGTGATATCAAGCCTACCGGTAGAAATATATTTGCTGTCGACCCTAGATCAATACCTACTAAACTTGCCTTTGAAAATGGCCGCTTACTGGCAGATGAATTTATTAGACAATATTTGCAAGATAACGGTGAATATCCAAAGAATTTAACAATGGACTTGTGGGGATCTGCCACGATGAGAACAGGGGGCCAAGAGTATTCTATGGCTTTTTATCTTGCTGGGGTTGAACCTATTTGGGATAAAAATAATTCTAGAGTTGTAGGATTTCGGATAATAAACCTTTCGGAATTAGATAGACCCAGGATTGACGTAACATTACGTCAGTCCGGGTTATTTAGAGATATTTTCCCAGAGCTAAATAAACTATTTTTTGACGCTGTAGAGAAATTATCATTACGAGACGAAACAGTAGAAGATAACCCTTATAAAATAAAAATGGATAGGATATTTGCACCTAAACCAGGTAATTTTGGAATTGAAATCGATGATAATATTAGTTTATCTAGAGCCAGTGATATAGATAATATAGGTAATAAATGGTTGGACTGCTCGGCGTGGGCTTATAAAAAAGACGGTACTTTTAAGGAAAGTCGTGAACAACTTGCCAAAAGATTAATTGATACCAGCGGTCTCATTCATTCCCATGACTTATGTGAAAGTGACTTATTATCATCAAAAGACTATGGGGCCCATATAGGGGGTTTCAATGCAGCTGTGGAGATGCTTAAGTCTGAAAGTCCTTCTTTATTTCACGTTGATATATCTGATGCAGGTAGACCAAAAATTCGAACAGTGAAACAAGAGATAGCTCGAATCATCAGAGGCAAATTATCCAACGGCTCCTGGGTTAATGGAATGATGAAGCACGGCTTTCGTGGAGCAGCTGAAATTACAGATTTAATTTTCAATTTATCTATGTTTAGTAAATCTGGAATTGTAATATCGAACAGCATATTTGATCTTGTCTTTGACTCTACATTGGGCAATCAAGAAGTTGCCAGTTTCATTGCACATGAAAATCCAGAAGCCTTGAAAGGAATGGAAGATCGATTTTCGTCTTTAAGAGAGACTGAAATTTGGAAAACTAAGAAAAATTCAATCTACCATAACGAAAGAATTACATATAATGGCTGAGATTTTTGGTTTGTGTCCGAGTATTGGTCAACCTCTTTTAAGTGGAGATGGTTATCTTATACGCATCAGACCTAAATATGGATACCTAAACAGTAGACAATTAATGTCGTTGGGGAAGGCCGCAAATCAATTTGGGAATGGTATTATTGAGTTTACGACTAGAGCGAATATAACGATCCGGGGTATAAACGAGAAAAAGTTAAACGATCTATCACTTTTTTTAAAAAATGAGCAGATTGTTAATCAGCTTGATACAAATAAAACCGTTTCAAATATTATTTATTCCCCATTCACTCGATTGAACGATAAAAAGTTTCTGAAGATTTCAAAAACTATTGAAGATCAACTTTTATCGATACCAAAAATTCATAAGAAATTTGGTATTGCCATCGATCTAGGCAGAGTAGCCACTCTCCAAAATATACATGCTGATCTAAGAATTGAAGAAGCTAGCAATGGCTCTCTGATAATCAGAATCGATGGCTTAGAATATGGGGAAGAAGTTGAGCAAAATAATTTGATATCAACATTAAAAAACATAACCAATAATATTGCTAGGGCCGTGCCTCTTGATCTTAAAGATAAAAACTTTTCTGAAATTATTCAATACATTGATTATAAAAAATTTCATGTACCAGTTGAAAAGCCTCGAAAACAAAAATTTAGTCCGAAATTAGGTCCTTGTTTTCATGGTTATTTGCTATCTTCAACATCTGGTAGGTTTACTGGCGATCAAGTAATTCAATTAGCGTTACAAGTTGAGAATATAAAAGTAACTCCCTGGAAAGCTTTATTTATTGAAAATACTGCCAGAAAACCAAAATTAAATTTCCTTTCTAAAAATACAGATTTTTCCTTAAAAATAAGTCATTGCTCAGGACAACCTTACTGCAAACAAGGTTTAACTGATACAACCAAGCTAGCAAACAGGATTAATAAAAGGCTCAAATCGAGTTATAAAAAGAACAAGACAGATATTCCAAATATACATATATCAGGGTGTGAAAAAAACTGTGGTATCCCCAAGAATATATCAATTAGCATTAGAAAGTTTAAAAAAAATAATCCTGTAGAAATTGTTAATGGAAATCATAAAGAGCTAGCAGATCTAATTACATTGGAATTTCAGCAATGAAGTATTCATATGAAAAAGATGGGAGCAAAATATATGAAAATTCATTCTCAATAATACGGCAAGAAGCAAACTTATCAAAATTTGATTCTGACGAAGAAAAAGTAGTTGTTCGAATGATACATGCTATAGGCCTTGTGGGATTAGAAGATTCTATTTCATTTACTCCAAACTTTGTAAAAATCGCACGAAAAGCACTAGAGGAAGGCGCCAATATTTTATGCGATACAAAAATGGTTAGCGAAGGCATAACCCGATCGAGATTACCTAAAGACAATAAGGTTATTTGTACCTTGGGAAATAAGGAAGTTGCCAGTTTAGCTAAAGAGATTGGGAACACTAGAACCGCGGCAGCAATTCATTTTTGGGAGGAATACATTAATAAATCCGTCGTGGTATTTGGAAACGCACCTACTGCATTATTTTATTTCTTGGAAACGTTATCAAAAAGAAGTGATTTGTGTCCTATAGCGGTAGTTGGTTGTCCCGTAGGATTTGTTGGGGCTGCCGAATCAAAAGAAGCATTATGGAATAGGCCTGAAATAAATAGTCTTGTAGTTAAAGGAAGGTTAGGTGGAAGTGCTGTTGCTGTTGCTGCCATAAACGCAATTGCACAAGAGAAAGAATAGACCATGAATAAGATTTATTGTGTTGGTGTAGGTCCTGGCGATCCTGAACTTTTAACATTAAAAGCTCACAATCTTGTAAGAAATGCGTCTCAAATTGCGTATTTCAGAAAGAAAAATACACTCGGAAGAGCCCGAACAATTATTGAAAAGATAATTCATAAGAAAAATGTCTATGAATATCCAATGGAATATCCGCTGACAACTGAAGTCGACTTTCAAACCGAAGAATATAAAAAAACATTAGATGATTTTTACATCAAATGCTGCTCAGATATAAAAGTTTTGCTTAAAAAAGATGACTTAATAGTAATATCTGAAGGTGATCCCCTATTTTATGGTTCCTTTGTTCACTTATACGAAAAATTAAAAAAAGACACTCCTGTAATATTTGTTCCAGGAATAACCGCTATGTCAGGTAGCTGGGCAAATGCTAAAATTCCTATAGCGATGGGTGATGCCTCTATTTCTATAATCATGGGTATACAAGATGAAAAAGATATAATAAAAAGTCTCAAGGCTAGTCAGACAGCTGTGATTATGAAGATAGGGACCCACCTAAAGAAGGTGGAAAGTGCTCTAAAGAAAACAAATAGTTTTAACAGAGCAATAATAGTTGAAAAGGCAACTATGATTGACGAAAAAATAATCCCATTAAAAAATTACAAAGAAAAAAAAGCCCCCTATTTTTCTATCATATTGATCCCCCATGAGGTTCAAAGATGAGTGGCACCGTAACAGTTGTCGGATTGGGGCCTGGATCTGACGAATTAATAGTCCCTGCCGTTATAAGCGCACTAAACCAAGCTACGGATATCATAGGTTATTTCAGATATATAGACCGACTACAAAACTTACAAAACCAAACTCTTCATGCAAGTGATAATAGGCAAGAAATTGAGCGTGCTGAACTAGCTCTCAGCTTAGCATCAGAAGGAAAAAATGTAGTGGTAGTTTCATCGGGGGATCCAGGAGTTTTTGCAATGGCATCAGCTATTTTTGAAGCATTAGAAAAAAATAGTGCCTATAAGAAGAAAACAAAAATAATAGTCTTGCCTGGTATTACTGCTATTTTAGCCGCTTCTGCTCGTTTAGGCGCACCTATTGGTCATGACTTTTGCGTGATCAACTTATCCGATAACTTAAAGTCAAGAAATATTCTGGAGAAGCGAGTAACGGCCGCAGCCCAAGGAGATTTTGTTATTGCTTTTTATAACCCTCGCTCGAAGGCAAGAGAAAAACAGTTGGAAAGAACTTTCTTAATTCTAAAAAAATATTGTGAGCCAAATAGATTAGTAATCTTCGCAGATGCCATCTCAACTAAAAATGAAAAAGTGATGACTACTACTCTAGAAAAAGCTGATACAAATTTAGTTTCTATGAAGACACTGGTAATAGTTGGTTCATCTTCAACGAAAGAAATTAAAGGTACAAGTTATATATACACCCCCCGTTATGCAATAGAAGAAAAAAATTGATATACCTCCTCTACATCAGTAAATATTTTTCTAGTTGGAAGAGCAGGTCTTTCTATCATAATCACTTCTACTCCCATCGTTCTAGCAGCCTGTATTTTCCCAAATACTGCGGGCGATCCAGAGTTTTTTGTTATCAACTTATTGATAGAATATTTCTTCAAAATATTCATCTCACTTTCCAATTCGAATGGTCCTTTGTCAAAGATTATTTCATAATTCTCCAGCTTTATTTTGTCCGTAGGATCAGTAATCATACGAATAAGATAAAATGGTTTTGGTCTTCTATTGAGGTATCGAATTTCCTTATTCCCAATCGTTACAAAAACACTGTCGTCGTCTTCAATAAGCTTAATAGCTTTATTAATATCGCTAACAAATCTCCAAGAGTCCTCTTTTTCTTTTCCCCATTTCTCTCTCTCAAAACAAACATAATTAACGTTTGCCATTTTTGTGGCAACCAACGAATTGATTGTTATTGTCTTAGAAAATGGGTGAGAAGCATCCAAAAGGTGTGTGATTTCTTCTTTCTTCATAAAATCACTCATACCTGTAGCCCCTCCGAATCCTCCAATACGATAACTTTTGATAGGGGGCTCAATATCTACGGTTCTCCCTGCATAAGAAATGATTACAAAGACTCCTCTTTTTACCAGCTCTTTTGCTATAATCGCTGCCTCCGCAGTTCCTCCAATTATAAGAATTTTTAACATGACAAGTGTTTGGCTAAATATTATCGGTATAGGAGAGAATGGACTGAAGGGGCTATCTAAATCAAGTATAGAATGTATCAAAGAGGCAAAAATTGTATTTGGTAGCAAGCGCCATCTTCAATTAGCAAGAATAAGAGAAAAAGGAAAAGAATGGCCTTCACCATTCTCATATGAAGAGGTTTTCAAATATAAAAAGAAAAAAGTAGTTATCTTGGCTTCCGGCGATCCGTTTTGGTTTGGCGTCGGATCAAGAATTGTAGAACAATTAGAGCCAGATGAATGGAGATGTTATCCAAACTACTCAACATTCTCTTTGGCAGCTAGTAAGCTTGGCTGGGCTATTCAGGAGACCGAGTGTACGGCAATACACGCAAAGCCTGTAGAGGTTTTAAACTCAAAAATAAAAAACGGCAGAAGATCCATTATTTTATGCAAAGATTTTCATCAGCTAGTTCAAGTTTTTGAGTGGCTTAAAATTAAAAAACTTAAAACATCAAGATTTATTTTAATGTCAAGGCTTGGTAGCGCCCAAGAATTGGTTATGGATTTAAGTGAAAATAATATTAATGATTTGAAAGCTGGGGAAGAAAAATTAGAGCCGCTAGCCCTTGGAATTGAACTAAATAAAAAATCATCTCACCTAAGCCTATTCTCTGGCTTGAGGAACGAAAATTTTAAAAGTGATGGAAATATCACTAAACAACCAGTAAGAGCCATAACAATGTCTGAGCTACAGACTTTTGGTAACGAGGTGTTGTGGGATATCGGAGCAGGTTCAGGTACCATATCAGTGGAATGGTGTCTGACAAATCAGAACAATACAGCATATGCAATTGAAAATAGAGCTGATAGGATTTCCTTTATAGAGGAAAATATAAAACAATTTGGGCTTCAAAAAAGAATATTCGTAATGCAAGGAACCTTTGAAAATTTTTACAAAAAATTACCAAAACCAGATGCAGTTTTTATCGGTGGTGGCGCTTCAGATGAATTAATTAGCAAAATTATAAGACTGATTCCCAAAAAGGGTAGACTGGTTGTTAATGGGGTAACACTAGAAACTCAGCAATTGATAATTGATAAACAGAAAAAATTTGGAGGTAGCCTTAAAAAAATTGAAATATCGAATTCTAGAAAGCTTGGATCTAGATCAATTTGGGAACCAACTTCTCCCATTGTACAGTGGAGTTATTTAAAATGATAGCTGGTTTTGGCTTTCAAAATTCGGTTACCGAAAAGTCTTTCAACGAACTCAAAAGTAAATTCATGCTGAAATATAATGTTAGTTTGGTTGCTACTACCTCTGAAAAATCAAAAACCAAAGCCTTCGTTGATTTTGCACAAAAAAACAATTTTAAGA
>MDTC01180120.1_pt1 | contig 10184 bp, 10 predicted proteins | sample 811181 | NCBI WGS metagenome assembly MDTC01 (sample SAMN05326644, study PRJNA326480) | marine metagenome | isolation source: seawater | place: Pacific Ocean: North | collected 2011
CTCAAACCTGAAGGCCATCTTGAAGTAATTGTTTTAAGTTTTGTATAAAATCTTACACCTTCTGGTCCATGCATGTGCTGATCACCAAATAAAGATCTTTTCCATCCTCCAAAACTATGGAAGGCTACAGGTACTGGTATTGGTATATTTATACCTACCATACCAATTTTTACTTTATTTGAAAATGTCCTACCAGTATCTCCGTCTCTGGTAAAAATGCTTACTCCATTTCCAAACTCATGATCATTAATTAACTTAACAGCTTCATCAAAATTTTTTACTCTAACGACAGATAATACTGGACCAAATATTTCCTCTTTATAAATTTTCATATTTTTTTTTACATGATCAAATAAACAACCTCCCATAAAAAATCCCTTGTCAAAACCTTGTAAATTCAGTTTTCTTCCATCAACAATCAACTCAGCTCCTTCTTTAACGCCTATGTCAACATAGTTTTTTACTTTGTTTAAATGTTCTTTTGTGATCAGAGGACCCATTTCAGATTTCTTGTCTAACCCGGGTCCAATTTTTAAAATTTCAACTTTTTTTGCAAGTTTTTTTACAAGAGAGTCAGCAATATTACCAACGGCAACTACAACTGATTGAGCCATACATCTTTCACCAGCCGAACCATAGGCAGCGCCCATTAGGCCGTTAACTGCTTGATCTATGTCACAATCTGGCATAACAACACAATGATTTTTTGCTCCTCCAAGCGCTTGAACTCTTTTTTCATTTTTTGCACAATTCTCATATATATATTTGGCGATAGGAGTTGAGCCTACAAAACTTACTGCTGATATATTTTTATTATTTATTATAGCATCAACTGCTTCTTTGCCGCCATTAATGATATTAAATACTCCTTCAGGCAATCCAGCTTCAAAAAATAATTCTGCTAATCTTATTGAACATGAAGGATCTTTTTCTGAGGGTTTTAAAATGAAAGTGTTTCCACATGCTATCGCCATTGGAAACATCCACATTGGAACCATAGCTGGAAAATTAAAAGGGGTTATTCCAGCACAAACTCCTAATGGTTGCCTAACAGACCAACTATCCACATTAGTTCCGACATTTTCAGTAAATTCTCCTTTAAGCATTTGAGGTATTCCGCAAGCATACTCAACTATCTCTAATCCTCTAGTTAACGATCCCTTGGCATCCTCATATACTTTTCCATGTTCTGATACTATTATTTTAGTTAATTCATCAAAATTTTTTTCGATCAACTCTTTAAATTTAAACATTACTCTAGCTCTTTGAAGAGGAGGTTTGTTAGACCATGACTCAAAGGCACTAACTGCGCTTTCTACAGCTTTATTTAAGTCATCTGAAGAAGCTAACTTTACTTCTGCACTTTGCTCACCAGTGGCAGGATTAAAAACTTTTCCAGTTTTTTTAGACTCCCCAGAGAATTTTTTTCCACTTACAAAGTGTTCGATTAAATCCATATCTTAATTGAATAAATAAGCTTTTAACTCGTTGCAAGCATTTTTTTTATAGACCCGATGGCTTTTGCTGGATTTAGACCTTTTGGGCAAGAATTAGCACAGTTCATAATTGTATGACATCTATAAAGTTTAAATTCATCTGCAACTTTTTTTAATCTTTCTTTTTTTTCTTCATCTCTACTATCTGCTATCCATCTATAGGCCTGTAAAAGAACTGCTGGACCAAGATATTTTTCACCATTCCACCAATAACTAGGGCAAGAAGTTGAGCAGCATGCACAAAGTATGCATTCGTAATACCCGTCAAGTTTTGATCTATCTTTTTCAGATTGTAAGATTTCCTCTTTTTCTAATTTTGTTTTTGAAGTTTTGAGCCATGGTTGAATTGACTCATACTGTTTATAAAGATTACTAAGATCTCCAATTAAATCTTTAACAACTCTTAGATGTGGTAGGGGATAAATATTAACTTCTCCCTTGATATCTGAATGAGATTTTATACAAGATAAAGTATTAATACCATCAACATTCATCGCACATGATCCACACACTCCATGGGCACATGATCTTCTAAAAGTTAATGAAGAGTCAAATTCATTTTTAATTTTGAAAAGAATATCTAAAACTTTTGGACCGCAATTATTCATATCAACTTCAAAAGTGTCAACTCTTGGATTTTTACCATCATCTGGATTCCATCTATAAACATTAATTTTTTTGATATTATTTGATCCTGTTTTGTCTTTAAAATAAACACCTTTTAAAATTTTTGAATTTTTTGGTAAGCTAAATAGTGACATTAATATACTCTTTCTTTAGGTGGGAAGTATTGAACATCGTTAGTCAAAGTCTTTGAGTGTACATCCCTGTATTTTACGTTAACTTCTTTACCTCTCTGCCAAGCTAAAGTGTGTTTCATGAAGTTTTTATCATCCCTTTTAGAAAAATCCTCTCTAGCATGAGCTCCTCTACTCTCTTTTCTGTGATAAGCTGAGTCCATTGTGGTCATAGCTTGACGTATAAGATTATCAAATTCTAAAGTTTCAACTAAATCGGTATTAAAAAGAAGTGACTGATCTTTAATTAATAAATCCTCCATTCCAACAAAAGGTTCCCTTATTGCGCTTACACCTTCTTTTAAAGTCTTTTCTGTTCTAAAAACGGCACACTTACTTTGCATTGTTTTCTGCATAGATAACCTGAGTTCAGAGGTTTTAGTTTTTCCTTTAGAGTTTCTAATTTTATCAAATCTATCTAAACATCTATCTGTCTCAGTGCTCTCAATTTCTGAATGAGGTTCGCCTGGTTTCACTAATTCGGCTGCCCTTTTTGCTGCAGCTTTTCCAAAAACAACTAAGTCTATTAATGAGTTAGAGCCTAATCTATTGGCCCCATGAACAGATACACATGCAGCTTCACCTATTGCCATTAAACCTGGAACAGTTTGTTCCGAACCATTGAGCGTAAGCACTTCAGCTCTATAATTTGTTGGTATTCCTCCCATGTTATAATGAACTGTAGGCACCACTGGTATTGGTTCCTTGGTAACATCAACGCCAGAAAAAGTTTTTGCTGACTCAGCAATACCTGGAAGTCTCTCTTCAATTACTTTTTGATCTAAATGATCTAAATGAAGATGGACATGATCTTTTTCTTTGCCTACTCCTCTGCCTTCATTTATTTCTATTGCTATTGATCTGCTAACTACATCTCTTGAGGCTAAATCTTTTGCTGTGGGGGCATACCTTTCCATGAATCTTTCACCTTTTGAATTTAATAGGAATCCTCCTTCTCCTCTAACGCCTTCTGATATTAAACATCCTACCCCATAAATTCCTGTAGGATGAAACTGAACAAATTCCATATCTTGTAAAGGGAGTCCCGCCCTTAAAACCATGGCATTTCCATCACCGGTGCATGTATGAGCAGATGTTGCTGAATAATAAATTTTTCCATAGCCACCAGTAGCAATTATTGTTATGTGGGACCTAAACCTGTGTATTGTTCCATCATTTAAATTCCATGCTATCAACCCTTTACACTCTCCGTTTTTCATTATTAAATCTAAAGCAAAGTATTCTATAAAAAATTCAGTATTGTGTTTTAAAGCCTGTCCATAAAGAGTGTGTAAAATAGCATGACCAGTTCTGTCAGCTGCTGCACAAGTTCTTTGGACTGTTCCGTTGCCATAATTTTTTGTCATGCCTCCAAATGGTCTTTGATATATTTTACCGTCTTTAGTCCTACTAAAAGGAACACCATATTTTTCAAGTTCTATTACTGCTCTGGGAGCTTCTTTACATAGATATTCTATCGCGTCTTGATCTCCCAGCCAATCTGATCCTTTAACAGTATCATACATGTGCCATCTCCAATCATCTTCACCCATGTTTCCTAAAGCTGCAGAAATTCCTCCTTGAGCAGCTGAAGTGTGACTTCGAGTTGGAAAAACTTTTGAAATACATGCGGTCTTCAAGCCTGCTTCAGATAATCCTACCGCAGCTCTAAGGCCAGAACCGCCTGCACCCAGAACTACTACGTCATATTCATGATCTATAATTTTGTAACTTTTCATATTTCCAAATTAAATATCGTTAAAATTGTAATTAATGGCATTATTATAGCAAAGATAAATAGTAATTTGTTTGCGACATTTTTTATTTTTTCATTATGTATGTAATCCTCAAATATCTCACTAACAGTCAATGATAAGAAAAAAAACGCAATAATGAGAAATGTAGAGAACAATAGGCTGGATGGCTGAGCTGTAAAAAATACTATTAAACTAGAATGATCAGATTGAAATATTGAAACTAAATTAATAATGAACCAAATCATTAAAGGCACTAAAATAGCTGAGCTATACTTTTGGAATAACCATTTTTTTGTAGAAATATGCATTTTATAATAAATTCTTTCCAATTAAATAAATAAGCGTTGTTAAAATAAAAGATCCAAGAATAGTAATTAGCCCGGTAATTTTTGAAACTCTAAGATCAAACCCGTAACCTAAATCCCAGACTAAATGTCTGATCTCATTTAAAACATGAAAACTAAAAGACCAACACAAGGATATAATAAAAAATTTTCCAAAAAATGATTTCAAAAATAATTGTGTAACTTCATAACTTGTTGGGCCAAAATATAATGAGATTATCCAAAAACAAATTATTGTTAACGCAAATAAATTAACAACAGTAATAATTCTATGAGTTATTGAAAGCAAAGAAGATATGTTCCACCGATAAACTTGTAGGTGAGGCGCTAGAGGATTGTTTTCAAATTGCTTTTCTTCATTCATTATATAATCTACTTTTTAATCAATGTTTCTAAAATTTGAACTGTATTTAAAGCCGCTCCTTTGAGTAGATTATCAGAAACTACCCATAAATTTATAGCTTTTTTATTAGAATTATCCTTTCTAATTCTTGAAATGTAAGTAAAATTATCTCCTTCTGCTTCAAATGGAGTGATGTACCCGGCATCTTTATGCTCATCTATTACTTTGCACCCTGGTGCTTTAGCTAATATTTCTTTAATTTTTTTTAAGTCGTAGTCTTTCTCAAACTCAATATTTACTGACTCTGAATGTGAGGTTTTTACCGGCACTCTTACACAAGTAGCGGTTAAATCAATTTCTTTATCCAATATTTTTTTTGTTTCATTTTCCATTTTCCACTCCTCTTTTGTATATCCATCTTCAACAAATGTATCGATGTGAGGGATTAGATTAAAAGCAATTTGTTTTGTGAAGTTTTTAGACTCAATTTTTTTATTTTCTAAATACTCTCTTGTTTGGGTAAATAGTTCATCCATTGAATCTTTTCCTGCTCCAGAGACTGCTTGATACGTTGAAACAATAACTCTTTTAACTTTATAAAGTTCATGTAAAGGTTTTAAAACTAAAACTAATTGTATTGTGGAACAGTTAGGATTTGAAATTATATTTTCGTGAGATTTTAAAGCTTCTGGATTCACTTCTGGAACAACTAAGGGAACATTATTGTCCATTCTAAAACAACTAGAGTTATCAATTATAGTAGTTTGATTGGATGCGATTGGTATCCAGTCTTGTGCAATATTTTTTCCTGCAGCAAAAATGGTTACCTCAGCGCTCGAAAAATCGTATTCCTCTAAAACTGTAACTGATATTTCTTTATTTTTAAATTTTAGCTTTTTTCCAGCACTTTTTTCAGAGGCAATCAAAAATAGTTCATCAATTTTAATTTTTGACTTTTCAAGTATTTCTATTATTTTTCGTCCCACATTACCTGTGGCTCCAATTATTGCTAAATTCATAACAGCATTTATTTTATTTCAATTTTGAAATAATTGCATCACCCATATCAGTTGTGGAGATTTCTTTTTTGCCTGGTGATATTATATCTTTTGTTCTTAAACCATCGTCTAGTACTTTTTGTACTGCAGAATCGATTAAATCAGCTTCTTTATCAAGGTCTAAAGAATATCTTAAGGCCATTGATAAGCTCAATATTGTTGCAATAGGGTTGGCTATATTTTTTCCGGTTATATCAGGAGCCGAACCATGAACTGGTTCATATAGTGATCTAATTTTTCCGTCTTTATCCTTTTCACCTAAAGAAGCAGATGGTAACAGGCCTAGTGAACCAGTTAACATTGCAGCTTCATCTGAAAGCATGTCTCCAAAAAGATTGTCAGCAAGTATGACGTCGAATTGTTTGGGATATCTTAGAAGCTGCATTGCACAATTATCAGCTAACATGTGATTTAACTCTATCTTTTTAAACTCTTTATCTTTTAACGCCTGAACTTCTTCTCTCCACAAAACTCCAGCTTCCATTACATTTGATTTTTCGCAAGAGGTAACTTTATTTTTCCTTTTTTTTGCCAAATCGAAAGCGACTCTGGCTATTCTATGTATCTCACTTGTTGTATAAGTGTGAGTGTTTATTCCTTTTCTCTGATTATCTTTAATAGGCTGTATACCTCTAGGCTCACCAAAATATATTCCGCCTGTTAACTCTCTAACAATCATAATATCTAAGCCTGAAACTATTTCTGGTTTTAAGGTAGAAGAGTCAACTAACTGCTTAAAACAAATTGCAGGTCTTAAATTTGCAAATAATTTCAATTCCTTTCTTAATTTTAAAAGAGCTCTTTCTGGTTTTTTTGAAAACTCTAAATTATCCCACTTAGGACCTCCACATGCTCCTAAAATTACCGCATCTGACTCTAAAGATTTATAAAAAACTTCATCTGTTATTGGAATTTTATTTTTATCAATAGATGCTCCACCAATCAATTCTTCGTCAAATTTAAAATCCAATGATTTATTTTTGTTAAACCATTCAAGTATTTTTTTAACTTCTCTAACTACCTCTGGGCCTATACCATCTCCTGGTAAAAGCAAAATTTTTCTACTTTTGTTAGGCATTGTTTTTAATCCATGGTTTTTCTGTTATTAAATTTTTTTCAAAATCATTAATTTTACTTAATTTCTCCATTGATAAAGCGATATCGTCTAAACCTTCTATCAAGCATTTCTTTTTAAAAGAATCGATTTCAAATTTAGTGATCTCATTTCCAGATTTGATTTCTTGTTTTTCTAAATCAATTTCTATTTCTTTTTTTCTTTTTGAATACTCTGATAATTCTAAAACTTTTTGCTCATCAATTTTAATTGGCAATATACCATTCTTGAAGCAATTATTATAAAATATGTCTGCAAAACTAGAACTAATTACACATTTAATTCCAAAATCTAATAAAGCCCAAGGAGCATGCTCTCTTGACGAACCGCATCCAAAATTTTTACCTGATATTAAAATTTTGGACTTGTTATATGGTTCTTTATTTAAAATAAAATCTTTTGTTACTTGACCATTTTCATCATAACGCATTTCATAAAATAAACTTTTTCCTAATCCTGTTCTTTTTATAGTTTTCAAAAATTGTTTGGGTATTATCATATCTGTATCAATATTTTGTAATGATAAATAAGAAGGTATAGATTTTAAATTAGTAAACTTTTCCATTATTTTATCTCTCTTACATCAGAAAGATGTCCATTAATTGCAGCTGCAATAGCCATCCCTGGACTTACCAAATGTGTTCTTCCACCTCTGCCCTGTCTTCCCTCGAAGTTCCTATTAGAAGTAGAGGCGCATCTTTCTTTTGGTTTAAGTTGATCAGGATTCATTCCTAGACACATTGAGCATCCTGGTTCTCTCCACTCAAAGCCTGCTTCTTTAAATACTTTATCTAGTCCTTCTTTTTCTGCTTGTTGTTTAACCAGCCCTGATCCGGGAACTACCATGGCGCTTATATTTTTTGCTATTTTTTTTCCTTTAAGAAGATCAGCAGCAACTCTAAGATCCTCTATTCTTCCATTAGTACAGCTTCCAATAAAAATCTTGTCGATTTTTATATCTGAAATTTTTGTGTTAGCTTTCAAGCCCATATATTCAAGAGATCTTTTCATTGCCATTTTTCTATCTTCATTCTTTTCTTTTTCAGGGTCTGGTACTAAACCAGTAACAGGTGAGACGTCTTGAGGAGAAGTGCCCCAGGTTACTAAAGGCTCTATATCTTCACCTTGAATGTTAATCTCTTTGTCAAATTTACAATTTTTATCTGAGTACAAAGTTTTCCAAAATTCAATTGCTTTATCCCAATTTTCATTTTTAGGAGACATAGTTCTACCTTTTAAGTAATCAAAAGTTTTTTGATCGGGTGCTATCAATCCTGCTCTTGCTCCGGCTTCGATAGTCATATTACAAATCGTCATTCTTTCTTCCATACTCAAATTACTAATAACGCTTCCTGCGTATTCAACAACATAGCCGGTACCACCCGCTGTACCAATCGTTCCAATGATTTTTAAAATTACGTCTTTAGCAGTTACTCCTTTGGGTAATGTGCCATTAACATTTATTCTTAAGTTTTTAGTCTTTTTTTGAATAAGTGTCTGTGTAGCTAAAACATGTTCTACTTCTGAAGTTCCAATTCCAAATGCTAACGCACCAAATGCTCCATGGGTAGCGGTGTGACTATCTCCACAGACTATAACTGCACCAGGTTGAGTAAATCCTTGCTCAGGCCCAATTACGTGAACGATACCCTGTCTTTTGTCATTTACATCGAAAAGCTCTACTCCAAATTCTTTACAATTTTTTCTTAAAGTTTCTACTTGAATTTTAGACTCTTTATCATCAATTCCTTTAGATCTATCAGTTGTTGGAACATTATGGTCTGAAACTGCAAGTGTAAACTCGGGCCTTCTTACTTTTCTTTTTTGTAACCTTAATCCTTCAAAAGCTTGGGGGCTAGTGACTTCATGAACTAAGTGACGATCTACATAAATTAATGATGTTCCTTCTTTTTGTTCATGAACAAGATGGTTTTCCCATATCTTATCGTATAGCGTTTTAGACATTTAAATTATTTTTTTTTGCCAGTAGACTTCTCTGCTTTAGTTTCGACTTTTGGTGTCTCTTTTTTTGTTCCCACAACTTTAACCTCTTCTTTTACAGAAACTGTGTCAGGTTTAGCTTTTGGTTCTTCTGGCTCAACAGAAACATCAACTCCAATTTTTTTCTTAATTTTTTCCGCTATTCTTGCAGATTTCCCTTGTCTAGTTCTTAAATAGTATAATTTAGCTCTTCTAACATTCCCAGATCTTATAACTTTTATTGAGTCTACAATTGGACTATACAATGCAAAAGTTCTTTCTACTCCTTCGCCGAAGGATATTTTTCTAACCGTAAAAGAAGAATTTATGTCTCTATTTTTTTTAGCAATACAAACTCCCTCGAAAAACTGAATTCTTTCCCTTTTACCTTCAACTATTTTAACCCCAACTTTAATCGTATCTCCTGGAGCAAAATTAGTAATTTTTTTATTAGAGGTAATTTTTTTTACTGCTTCTCTGTTTATGTCTTCAATGTTTTTCATTTTTATTTTTTTTAATGTGTTTTTTCCACAAATCGGGTCTCTGGCGACGTGTTATAGCCTCTGATTGAGATAAACGCCAGCTTTTAATTTTAGCATGATCTCCTGATAATAGTACGTCAGGAACACTTTTTTTCTCCCAAAGTTGAGGTTTGGTATATTGAGGATACTCTAACAATCCATTTTCAAAACTTTCTTCTTTGTTTGAAGTGACGTTTCCTATTACTCCAGGTAAAAGTCTAAGTATGCTATCGATAACTACAAAAGCCGCTGACTCACCACCAGACAAAATATAATCACCAATACTAATTTCTTCAATATTTCTTGTATTTAAAATACGATCATCCACACCTTCAAAATGACCGCAAATTAAGTTAATGGTTTTTTCTTTTGATAATTCTTTTGCAAACTTTTGATCAAATTTTTTTCCTTTTGGTGATAGATAAAAAATTCTTTCACCTTGCTGCACATTTTTATCAATAGATTTTCCTAGTACGTCGGCCTTTAAAAGCATACCGCTTCCTCCTCCGAAAGGAGTGTCATCCACGGTTTTATGTTTGTCTTCTGCAGAGTCTCGAATATTTACCAAATCTAAATTCCAAATTTTTTTTTCTAACGCCTTGCCATAAATCCCTTTGGTAAGAGCACCAGGAAATATCTCTGGATATAATGTAAATATTCTTGCTTTCCACATTATTATTTTTTCTCCTCGTTTTTCTTAGCTTCCTGTTTAGGAGCTTCTTTTTTAGGTTCTTCTTTCTTAGCTTCCTGTTTAGGAGCTTCTTTTTTAGGTTC
>MDTC01187790.1_pt1 | contig 10184 bp, 8 predicted proteins | sample 811181 | NCBI WGS metagenome assembly MDTC01 (sample SAMN05326644, study PRJNA326480) | marine metagenome | isolation source: seawater | place: Pacific Ocean: North | collected 2011
AGGTATCAGGTTTAATAAAATCAACGTAAAATGGATACGGTGGATGTTGAGGTATCAAGTTTAAAAGAATCAAGGGGTATTAAAGACAAAGCCCCCTGAAGAGCAAGAACAGGAGGCTTCTAAAATAAAACTAAATATAAACAATCAACAATTACATTCAAATATAGTAAAAGGAATTTAAATAACAAAAGAGTATTTAAGAAAAAAACATAGTTATCCTAAACCTGACTAAGAACGTTGTGATAATCTAAATCTTTGTTTGTAGTTATAAGAGTCTCTGTAGAGCCTCTATTGATTATCTATATATATAACTGACTTTTTACAAACTGTTTTACTTTAATATTTAGTACAGAAATGGTTGTTAAGGGTTATATATGTATGAATGAAAAGTTTACATTAGAAGTACCACAAGAACTGTCCGCTATCCCACTAAAACAATATCAGAAATACCTGAAGGTTATGGAGGATAATAAGGATGCTGAAGATACAGAATTTATTAATCTAAAAGTGTTAGAGATATTCTGTGGTGTTACTATGAAACAAGCATATAAATTACCTCTGGCAAAGTTTTCATTTATCATAAACCATGTTATAAATATATTTAAGGAGGAGACACCTTTGCAGAGAGATTTCACAATGACAGACCCAAACGGTGATACAGTTAAGTTTGGGTTTATGCCAAAGCTAGATGACATTAGTTTAGGTGAGTTTATAGACTTAGATAACTATATAGGTGACTGGCAACAGATTCATAAAGCTATGGCTGTTCTATATAGACCAATAACATTCCAGAAAGGGGATTTATATTTAATAGAAGATTATGAAAGCTCAGATAAGTATTCTGAAATAATGAAGGATGCTCCAGTAAATGTAGCCTTAGGTGCAACGGTTTTTTTTTATCGTTTAGGGAACGTTTTATCGGATTATTTACTGAACTCTTTGACGGATCAGATGATGGAGGACAAGGAACTAATAAAGGATTTGGAAAAAAATGGGGATGGTACCAATCAATATATGCAATCGCTAAAGGAGATGTCACAAAATTTAAAGAAGTTGCAAAACTATCGGCTTCCGAATGTTTGACTTGGTTAGAATTCGAGAAGGAGAAGAACGAGTTAGAAGCTAAAATGATAAAACAAAAAACCAAATGAGGCAAGTATATACCGTAATAGATAAACTAAAGACAAAACTTAAACAAAATGGAGTTACTAATACAGTCACCTTCGGGGATATATTGGAAGTTGATTTGGACAAAACAACTATCTATCCATTATCCCACATATCAATGGGTGATGTAACATTCTCACCTCAAATTATAAACACAACTATACAAATATTCTGTTTAGATATAGTGGACAAAACTAAAGAGTTAACCGATGAAGACCTCATCTATGGTAATGATAACTTGCAGGATGTACTAAACACTCAATTACAAGTTGTAAATGACATACAGCAAGAATTACGAAGGGGTGGGTTATTTGATGATAATTTGCAGATAACAACTGACATTACAGCTTCACCATTTATGGATAACTTTGAGAATCAATTAGCAGGTTGGGCAGCAACTATCAATATAGAGATGCCAAACAATGAACATACTATCTGCTAATGGCCACTAAGTATACTAAAAAACATACAGGTAAAGTATTAGAGAGATATAAAAGAATATTAGCTGAAGAGATAAAACGTCAGTTAAACAAACCCAATAGCAACTTAAGTAAAAGTATTCAAGGTATAAAGCTAAGAGGTAAGGATGGTTTTGGTATCTATATGAATGAATATGGTATTTATAAAAATAGTGGAGTAAATGGGACTCAAAGTGCTTATAGTAGTCCATATTCATATAAAGTTAAATGGCCTAACATAGACAAGATAAAGGATTGGATTGTGAGGAATAATGTCACACCAAAAACATTTAAGTCTACTAAATTATCTGAATTAGAGGATTTGTCATTTTTAATAGCTAGGTCTATTTATAAGAACGGAATAAGACCAACTAGATTTATAGATATTGCTATAGAAAAAGTTGAACCTAAAATGACTATAGACTTAGCTAATGCATATTTAAAAGATTTAAGTGAACCTTTAGATAAAGCAACCCCTACTGCTAAAAAGGGTTAAGGTTACACTTTACTAAAACAGAGTTATATTATAAAGGCACAACTATACAGATATGAGTGATGTTAGAATAAATACTAGGAGTCCTTATTATATTGAGGCAAATCCTACCGAACCTACACAACCTACAATACCAACTCCAGTGGAGAATAATACTCCACCTACAGTTACAATAACTGTAAGTAATGAGAATCCTTATGTTGGAGAAACAGTTACATTAACAGCAGTAGCAACAGACAGTGATGGAACTATAGTTGGTTATCAGTGGGGTGGTTTTAGCACAGCTACAACTCAATCAATAACAGCTACTAATTCAACCTTAATTCAATCTCAGATTTTTACTGTAACAGTAACTGATAATGATGGAGATACAGCAACAGCGATAAAAGCAATTAATTGGCAAGAAATACCAGAACCAACTGAAAATTCAGATAGAGATGTTAACTGTGGAGATACTGTAAATGAAGCTACTTTTGTAGGCTTAAAAACATACAACCTGATCGGTGTGGGAAATAAAGTTGGTAATGTGCAAATAGAGTTTTTAGATGGAGGGGGAAATCAAGAGTCACCTGTTATATTTAACATAAATTGGAATGGTTCAACAGTAACTACTGGGTACGTTGGAGATTCTAATTTTTTAACACAAGGGATAACTTTAGCTCAAGACAATAGAACATCACCTACAAATAAAAATCAACCAACTACATTAACAATAAACAAAACAGCAGCATCACCCACTGAAGTAACATTAACCGCTTTCTCACCACTTGCAAATGATAGTTATAGTTTTAAACTTAATTGTCCGAATGTAGAGGTAGCAACAACATTCTTTCATACGTTAACAGGTACTTGCTCTAGCGGTAACACTACATTTACATATACAGATGTTAATGGGGCTACTCAGAATGAAATATTAGCAAATGGAGCTACTAAAGTAGTCTCAGCACAAGCAAACACTGTAACTGCTGCTGTTTGTACAGGTACAGTAGAGCAAGGTGGTCAGAGTTTTGATTTAGGTACTCCTGAATTAAAAGTCAATTCAACATCAGAATTTACTTTATGGTTAGATATGTCTGGCTCTTTAAACGATGAGGCAGACCAACTAAAAGTAATGATGGACAACCAATTAAAGAATTCTTTTTTAACTTATTACAATAATGATTCTGTAGCTTACAATTCTAGGGTTAACAATAAGGAGGTAAATCACAGGACTAGAGGAATCATAAATGGATCTATCGAGTATATAAATGAAAGATTTTTATCTTGGGGTACTACTGATAAAACATCTACTGGCTCTCAAATAGTCCATTTAATTTATGTTGATGAAGCTCATCCTATTTACCATACTGGTAATGTAGGTGAAAACACTATATACGCCAATTATACAACTGATTTAACCGCATTGAGAAATTCGTTAAACGCTCAAGCTAGTTATGGTGATAAGTTAATTGTTGTTTTCTGTATAGAAAAAAACTATAATAACTTTTATAGTCAATTCTCTCACTTTATAACTAACGTATCTACAGGTGTTAATGGATATGATGGATCAAACGGACTTTCAGATAGGTCTGATGTGGTGTTCGTAAGAAATGTATTACCAAAACAAAACGCAGATTATTATCATCAGAAAACAATAGATGCTCTAACTAGTTTAGGATTTAAAATATAATTATGGCAACATTAGCTTCAGCAACATTAAAACTTTGGATATATGATGGGTTGATAAATTCCTATACAGGAACTCCTCAATATACAATAACTAAAAGTAAAATTTTAGGTGAGACAACAATTCTATTTGAGATATCAGAATTAATAAAGGACTATGTACAAGTGTCTTTTGACGGAAACTACGATGCTGCTAAACTATCATCTTGGGCATCTTTTGAAATAACAAATACTTTTGATGACACACCTAATCCAACAACTACAATAACTAAAGGAACTAGGCTTGTGACTCATGGATATGGTTATTTTGAGGATGAGATAAACCCACAGCTTACAACTCCTTTACAGCAATCTAATACTTGTATCTTTTGGAAGAAAGGAGAGAAAGTTAGAATCCCTTTATATAAAGAAAACCAATTATATAGTGTAGAGTTTTTTGAAGGAGCAACATCAACTAATACCCAAACTTTTGGTAAAACAATAATTGATTTAACTGCTGATACTACAGATTATAGAGCAGATACAACTCTTATAAGGGCAGATGCTACTCAAATTATGAGTGGTAATTCTAAGAGTATAACATCTGGAATAAATGCTACGGTAGGTACAGATAAAGTGGTTATAACAACAGATGATAACAAAACTATTACATTATCTATAACCTATGTTGAAGAGTGTAAAAACACTCCTTACAAAGTTACCTTCTTAAATAAATTTGGTAGTCTACAAGATATATGGTTCTTCGGTAGAAGAAGAGAAAGTGCTAATGTTACTAGAGAAGAATATAAGATAAATACAGTTCAATCAACTGCAACAACTAAATTTTATCCAACTTACAGCCCTACAAATAGGGTTCATAATTTAGAGTCAGATAAATCTCTAGTCTTAAACACAGGATTTATTTGTGAAGAATATAATGAAGTGGTGCAACAAATGATGCAATCTGAATATGTTTGGATTCATGAAAATAATAGAGTTTATCCTGTAACACCTTCAGATAATAATATAGAATATAAAAACGAGAGATACGATAAGTTACTCAATTTCACAGTAAGGTTTGATTACGCATTTAGTGAATTAAACTCAGTTAGATAATGCAGAGACTTCAATTATATATTGAAAATAATCAAAGCCAAGAAGTCCTCATTGATCTATTCGATAATGAGACTATACAGCTTACATCCACTATACAGGATGTTAAAGATATAGGAAAGGTATTCACTGACTTTTCTCAGACATTTTCAGTACCTGCATCAGAGACTAACAATAAAGTGTTTAGACACTTCTATAACTTTAATATTACTGGGAATGCTTTTGATGCAAGAAAGAAAAGAAAAGCTTTACTACATATAAACTATGCACCATTCAGGGAAGGTAAGATATTCCTTAATAGTGTAAAGATGAAAAACAATAAGGCTTATGCTTATGAGGTTATATTTTATGGTAAAACAGTATCTCTAAAAGACTTAATAGGTGATGATGAGTTGACTAATTTAACTTACTTAAAAAATTACAATCATGAGTTTTCACAAACAAATGTAAAGAATGGATTAAAAGATGGTTTAGATTTTACAGTTGATAATACAGGTACAGGAGCTTCAAGCACTAGTACCTCTACATCACAAACAGATGCTGTAATTTACCCTTTAATAACTTCAAAAAAAAGACTGTTTTATAACTCTGATACTTCAGGAACAGACTTTGATTTTAATGGGAATTTACATTATAGAAATTCAAGTGGGAATGGCGGAAGAGGACTTGAATTTACTGATTTAAAACCTGCGATAAAATTAAAACATATTATAGAAGCAATAGAAAAAAAATATTCTGAAATAACTTTTACTAGGGATTTTTTCTCTGATTCTAATGCTGTATTTTCCAACCTATATTTTTGGATAAATTCAAAGAATGGGGAGTTAGATGAGACTGATGATGATGAGGGATATGTTTTTTCTAAAATACTAACAGGTCTTAATCCTTCTTCATCAGCTCATCCATTTACTACAATATCTGGTTCTGATATTAGTATAAGTTTAATCGCACAAATTAGCCTTACATTAAAAGCTACTTTCACTGTAAATGATGCAGCTATCCCTTATGATATTATAGTTAGAAATACAGTTACAGGAGATGAAACTGTTACATCAACAAAAGGGAATCAAAGTCAAAAAATTATTTCTTTAATATCTAATGCTTCTGGAATTAACTCTCAACAAAATCTTGAAATAGAGGTAAAGTCAAAATCAGAAATTACATTATCATCCATTGTTATTAATATAACAACAGTTTCATTAGGTAATAACATAAACACTGCCGATTATAATATAAGTGGTTCTTTAGTCACATCATTTGAAATATTATTAGAGCAAATGTTACCAAAGATGAGCGTGTTGGATTTTCTAACAGGCTTATTTAAGATGTTTAATTTAACAGCATATTTTATAGATGATTATGGAGATGCTGAATATGGTAAAATATATGTTGACACTTTAGATAATTATTATGCTGATTCAGTAAATAATAAATTAGGTGGGTTAATAGATATAGATAAATATCTTGATGCTTCACAACACACGGTAAATTCTATATTACCGTTTACCGATATTAATTTTAAATATAGTGAAAATGATACTATTTTAATGGAGCATCATTTTGAGAAATTTAACGAAGTATTTGGTGATGCTGAATTTAACGTAAGAGAAGCCACAAGAGATAGCAGTACAAATGAAATCACTTTAGATAGAGGTAGAAAATATGATATTGACATTCCTTTTGCTCATTTTAAATATGAAAGAATGATTGATACTGGTGCAGCTTCTACAGTAACAGATGTTCAGTGGGGTTATTGTGCAGGTGGAAATTTTAACTCTGACACTTCAGCTAGTCCAAAAATAGGTGATTATGAAAATACCCTAACAGACCCTTTAATATTTTATGCTATACAAGAATCAAGCAGTTCAACCCCTATAGCTTTTATAAATAGTTCTTCAAGTTCTGAGCAAATAAATCAATATTTTAGACCATCAAACGCTAATGAATCTGGAAGCGTTTCAACTCCTCCTACAGCTACATTGAACTTTGATTCAGAAACTGACGAATGGAACAGAGTAAACTATGGGCTAACAAGTAATTCTCTTTACAATAAATTTTATAAAAGTTATGTAGAAAGTGTATTTAACCCACTTAAAAGAATATTTAAGGTTAGGGCTTTCTTGCCACCTAACATTGTAATTAATTACAGGTTAAATGACCAAATCAAGATACAGGATAAGATATTTAGAATAAACTCAATAACAACAAACTTAATGACTGGTGAGTCTGAATTAGAATTGTTAAACATATTTTCAAGCGAGATAGTAGGATGATAAAACAGATAATAGATTTATTGAAAGCAGGTGATTTGTATGGAGTTGATCCTCTTATAGATATAGCTAAAGGGAAGTACAAAGCCCCTACAAAGTTTAAAGAATTAAAGGAATCCGTAAAAAGAAGAGCAAATGGCTGATAATATGAAAAAACTGACCTATGTTATACAGATAAATGACAAGGGCAAGGTAAAAATTGATGGTCTTACTAAGGGATTTGTCAAGATGGATAACGCTATTAAAAAAGTTAATTTTGATTTAGAATCTCAGGCATTGGCAGCCAACAAAGCCAGTACAGCTCAAAAAAGCATGATTGCTACATCTGGATTAGCAGGAGCAACATTGACGGAACTTGGTAGAGCTATATCAGACTCTAATTATGGGATTAGAGGTGTTGCAAATAACTTATCCCAGTTATCTACACTTTTTATCACTTTAACCGTTAAAGCAAAGGGTTTTGGCAACGCAATATCAATATTGGGCAAACAGTTAAGAGGTCCTCTTGGTATCATATTAGCATTTCAAGTTGTAATCATGTTGCTCGAAAAGTTTGATATGGAGTCTAGAAAAAGCAAAGGTGCTACGGATAGTCTTAGTGGTGCTTTTAAAGGTATGGGTTCTACAGTTTCCAAAACAGCAGGTAATTTTGAAACATACATAAGAACATTACAGGACTCAAATAAATCACAAGAACAACACAAATTAGCCATAGAGAAACTTAATAAGGAGTTCCCAGACTTTGTGAAAAACTTAAATGATGCAGGTCATAAAACTGAAGATTTAAAGAATAAGACTAATGATTTAATAACAATAACAAATCAGTATAGAAATGAACTCTTTAAACTTGCTCAGGCAAGAGCTGCACAAAACAAGATAGATGAATTAGCAGGTAGGGCTATAGATAATAGAATAAAAGCAGAGGAAGAGGCTTTAAAAATAGGATTAAGTCTAGAAGAAGCTCGTGAGTTGTCAGCTCAAAGAGATGAAAAAAGAGCCGACAAATCAATTGCAAGTATTAGAAAAAGAACTAGAAATCTTGATGAATTTAGGACCGCTCAAATAGATGCAGCAGATAAAATAGTATCTACTTTAGATGAACAAAATATAGCAACTCAAGAGCTTATTAATAAACTTTCAGATTACACAATAATAGAGATAAGCACTTCTAAAAAAAGGTCTAAAGCTAGAAAAAAAGAATCAGAAGAGAAAGATAAATATGATGAGCTTGAAACAGGTAATTTTGATGTAAAAATAAGAGCATTAAAAGAGATGGGTCAAATAAGAACACATTTCTTTAATAGAAATCTAGAGATGGATGTTGTTGAAAATGAGAATACAATTGAAGCTATAGAATTAGAAAGAAAACAAACATTAAGCAGGTTGGATTCATTAAAAGAACTTGGTCTGTCTGAGGAAGAGTTAGCTGTTGCTAAATATGAGGTTAATCTTTTTTATATTAAACTATTAGCACAAGAACAGAAAAGACTAGACGAAATAGGATTTGCTATGAGGATGCAGATGTTTGGTCATTATGCTGATGCATTAGGGAGTATATCTGGATTAATGAAAGAAAACTCAGAAGCAGCTAAAACTTTTGCACTGTTAGAAATAGCAGCAAATACAGCAATAGGATTTACACAGGGATTACTTGTAGCACAAAAACAAGCCGAAGAAGGATTAGCTTTAGCATTCCCTTTATTTTATGCAGCTCAAATAGCAGCAGTATTAGCAGCAGCTAATAGAGCAAAGTCTATATTATCAACAGGAAATATAGGTGGAGCAGGTGGTGGAGCAGGAGCAGTTGGTGGGGCTGATGTAGAAGCTCCAGACTTCAATGTAGTCGGTGCATCCCCTGAATCTCAGTTAGCACAATCAATTAGAGGTCAACAAGAGAAGCCATTAAGAGCATTTGTGGTAAATAAAGACATTAAAGATGCTCAAGAATTAGATAGGACTATTGATTTCAATAGGTCTTTAGGTTAAATCTAAAACGAATACAATCAAAATAGTTAATTATATATGGAACGTATTATAGAACTTATCATTGACGAAGAAAACGAGTTTAGTGGTATTGAAGCTATCTCAGTTGTCGAAAATCCTGCTATAGAAGAGGATTTTATAGCCTTAAAAGAGCATAAAGAGGTAAAATTAGCTGAAGTAGATAAAGAAAAGCGAATTTTGATGGGTGCAGCCCTAATTCCTAACAAAAAGATATATAGAAACAGTGGTGAAGAGGAATATTACATCTTTTTTGCTGAAGAAACCGTTAGAAAGGCTTCTGAGCTGTTTTTAATGAAGGGAAATCAAAATAATAGCACTCTAGAGCATGACGTAGAGCTTGAAGGGATGTCTGTAGTTGAATCTTGGATTATAGAAGATGAAACTAAAGATAAATCTAGAAAATACAACTTTGATTTGCCTATAGGTACTTGGATGGTATCTGTTAAGGTCAATAATGATGATATTTGGAATCAAGTTAAGGCAGGTGAGATAAAAGGATTCTCTATTGAAGGATACTTTGCTGATAAGATGGATAGCCCTAAGGAGTCCGTACAGGAATCTTTTTGTTCTGAATGTCTTGATGAACTAAACGCAGAATATGACTTATTAGAAGCTATCGATTTACTTTCTGAAGAGGTTCATTTAGAATCTTATGGTGGTTATCCTGAATCTGCATCAAACAATGCTAAACTTGGAATAAAAAGAAATAAAGCTTTAGGTAATAAGTGTGCAACTTTAGTAGGTAAAACTAGAGCTAGACAGTTAGAGAGAAAAGAGAAATTCACCTTACCAACTCTTAAACGCATCTACTCTTATTTAAGTAGGGCTGCTGAATATTATGATCCTAGTAAACCAGATGCTTGTGGAACTATAAGTTATCTTCTCTGGGGAGGTAAAAGTATGCTTAATTGGACTGAGTCTAAGTTAAAAGGATTAGAGGCTTCTGCTACAATAATTGATGGAAGAGCAGCTTACTCTACAATGGAAGAGGCTGAAGAAGCAGCTAAAGATATAGGCTGTAGTGGTTATCATACA
>MDTC01227920.1_pt1 | contig 10184 bp, 7 predicted proteins | sample 811181 | NCBI WGS metagenome assembly MDTC01 (sample SAMN05326644, study PRJNA326480) | marine metagenome | isolation source: seawater | place: Pacific Ocean: North | collected 2011
ATAGGTGAAGGTACAGTAATAAAAGAGCATGCCGTAATTAGAGAAAATACTACCATCGGTAAAAATAATTGTATCTACCAATTTGCAACTATTGGTGAGGAACCTCAAGATCTTAAATTTCATGATGAGCATACTACATGCACTATAGGTAACAATAATATCATTAGAGAATACAGTAGCATCCATAGAGGAACTAAAGACGGTATCTCAGATACCAAAGTAGGTAATAATAATTTATTAATGGCTTATACACATGTTGCACATGATTGTGTTATTAAAAATGATTGCATTCTATCTAATGCGGCTAGCTTAGCAGGGCATGTAACATTAGAATCCAATGTATCTCTTGGTGGATTTACTCTTGTGCATCAGTTTTGTCACATTGGTAAATATGCTTTCTCAGGACTTGGCACTGTAATATCACAAGATGTAACACCTTATACCTTGATAGCAGGTAATCATGCCAAAGCTTATAAGATTAATTCGGAAGGATTAAGACGTAAAAACTTCAATGTTACAACCATAAGAGATTTAGAAAAATGTTTTAAAATATTTATAAAATCTACTAAACCCTTTGAGGAAAGATTATCTTCGTTCAAAGAGCTAAAGATTAGCTGTAATCATGTAAATAGTTTCGTAGACTTTATTGTAAATAGTAAGAGAGGCATTACTAGGTAGAATTTAATATGTGTTCAGCTATGTCACTTAGTTTATCTGAAGACTGAATTGCTAATTTATTCTTTATAGATTTATATTTATCAATCATAGAACTTCTATACAGCTCATCTTGATCAATCTTATTCAATTCAACCATGATATCAACTTGATCAGTGTATGAGGGCTGAATAAACTCTCTCACAATTGGTTGAGAACCAATAGTCTTACCTAAGACAAGATTTACTAAACCTATATATTTTATATTAATCATGCTCCTCATAATAAGATATGAGAAATATGAAAGCTTATACATTATTATCATGGGAACTTCTAACATTGCTAGTTCAAGTGTAATTGTTCCTGATGCACACAATGCTTTTTTACAATCACTAACTATACTAATATCTTTTCCTGATGCAAGATGAGCATGATATTCAGATGGTAACAATTTTTTAATGATTTCTTTTGATGTTTTGTTAGCATAAAATATTCTAACATTTTCTTTTTTATTTTTTTGAATACAATCCACCATGAGATGTAGATTATTTTTTATTTCTGATTCCCTACTTCCCGGAAATATACCCAAATCTATATTTCTTTGACCATAATCCTTAGTTGAATTTTTCAAATCTAATCTTTTGCTAAGTGGGTGACCAACATAAGTTACATTATTAGTATATTTTTTGAAGTAAATTTCTTCAAATGGAAATATAACAGCTAAATAATCTATTGATTCAATGAAACCTTTAGCTCTTCTTTCTCTCCATGCCCACACTTGTGGTGCTATATAAAAAAGAACAGGAATTCCTAAACTCTTTGCAAATCTAGCAATCTTTAGATTAAACTCTATATAATCTACTAGTATGATTAAATTAGGTTTATTTTTTTTTATATAATCTTTCGCAATTTTTAGAGCATGAAGAATTTCTTTATATTTTGTGATTACTTCAATTATACCGATTACTGATATATTTTCTGTATCATATATTTTTTTTGCATCTGTCTTATCTATTTCACTTTGTCCAAACGCATCAAAATCAATATTAGGGTTTATATTTAAGTGCTCTTTAATATAATCTGCTGCGTGATAATCACCTGATGATTCACCAGCTATTATAAATATTCGTTTTCGATTATTCATAATTATTTAAAACTTCACTTATTTTAATTGCATGTTGAATTGGTAATTCTGGATAAATAGGGATTGACAAACATTCTTTAGATACTTTTTCAACCATAGGCAATGACTTATAGTTATTATTTTTATAAGCATTATATTTATACATTGGCATAGTATAATATATTCCATATGGTATCTTATGTTTCTTTAAGTATAACTCGAGCTTTTTTCTGTTTTTGACCCTTATTGTGAATTGATTAAAAGTGTGTGCTGACTTTTTATATGTAAAAGGCAGTCTTATCTTATCATTATTAATTGTTTTGCAATATATCCCTGCAATTTTTTTCCTTTTTTTTATAAAAGATTCTAGAAAGCTTAATTTAATATTAAGAATCGCTGCTTGTATTTCATCTAATCTACTGTTGTAACCAATTAAATCATGTTGATTTCTTTTTATACCACCGTGAGTCCTTAGTTTTTTAAGTATGTCATAATTTTTCTTAGATTTAACTACAACTAAACCTCCATCACCGAAACATCCTAGATTTTTTGTAGGGAAGAAGCTATAACATCCCATATCACCATATGTACCAGTCTGTTTATTATTATAGGTTGCACCGAATGATTGTGCACAATCCTCAATGTGTTTTATACTATGTTCTCTTGCAATCTTATTAATATTATCTAATTCACATGCTTGACCGAATAAATTAACTGATAATATAGCTTTAGTTTTTTTAGTGATCACATTAGCAATATGTTTAGGGTTTATGTTAAATGTATGTGGATTTATATCAGCAAAGACAGGTTTTGCGCCAACTAAAGATATAGATTCGGCAGTTGCAAAATAACTAAAAGGGGTAGTGATAACCTCATCACCTTTTTTTATTCCGAGCGCTCTTAACGATAAAACAAGAGCATCAGTACCTGAATTACAACTTAGTGTGTATTTTCCATTTAAATATTTTTTTGCTTTTTCTTCAAATAATGCAACATTATCACCTAATATATAGTTGCCAGTAGAAAGTATATTTAGTACTTTTTTATCAATAACATTTCCAAATTGTTTATATTGTTCTTTTAAATCAAATATTTTTATCATTTACTAAAACCCTTTTGATATTTTTTTTGCTACAACAAGTGCTTCTAAACCTGACGTTCCTGATGTCATTGATTTTTCTTTTCCTAGGCATGTATTTATAAAATTGTTTATCTCATCATTTAGAATATCTGTTTTTTTAAAATTAAAATCTGTTGTTTGAAAGCTATTTTTTTTATCTTTGAATATTATTTTTAATTTATTATTTATAAAATCAATAGAGTAATACGAATTATTAGAGAATATTCTCATCTTCCTTTCATTTTTACTACTTATTCTACTTGCCGTTAGATTAGCAACAACATTATCTTTAAACTTGATTCGAACATTGGCAATATCAGTAAAGTTAGTTAAGATTTTTTTTCCTGACACTTCGATGCTTTCAATTTTTTTATTTACTATTGAAAGTACTATATCTATATCATGAATCATTAAATCAAGAACAACATCTACATCATTTGCTCTAGGATTAAATTGGCATAATCTGTGAACCTCTATAAACTGTGGTTTACAAGCACTTTTTCTCAACTTGCGTATCGCAGGATTAAATTGCTCTAGATGACCTACCTGAAGCACACATTTATTTTTTTTCGCTGCAGCATTTAATTTTTTTGCTTGAGCTATAGTTTGTGTCATTGGTTTTTCTAATAATACATGTATCTTATTATCAAGGAAATATTTTGCTAATTTATAATGAGTTACCGTTGGTGTCACAATAGATACTGCATCCACTATATCAACAATATCCTTATATTTTTCAAATACTAGGACATCTTTTTCTTTCACGATAGAGTGATTTTTTGTATTTGTATCTACAACAGATGTTAGGTTTACTAGTTTATTAGCTTTATACTTTTGGTAATGAAATTTACCAAGATAACCCAAGCCTATAACCCCAACTCTAATTTTATTATTTAGCATATATTAATTATACATCTTGATTGATAGAATAGTTATTATATACCAATAAAGTGAAATCAAGAAAAATAATAGCAGGAGTAGATGAGGTAGGCAGAGGAAGTTTAGTAGGCTCTGTTTTTTCTGCAGCAGTTATTTTTCACCCATATATTTATATTGATAACCTAATTGATTCAAAAAAGCTTACTCCAATTAAAAGAGTAAAACTATCTAGTGTTATAATTATTAATTCACTATGTGTTTCGATTGGAGTTGCGACTAAAGATGAAATAGATGATATGAATATACATCATGCAACACTCCTGTCTATGAAAAGAGCTGTAGACAACCTTAGTATTGTACCTGATAAAGTATATTTTGATGGGCTCTATGTTCCTGACTTAAATATTGAGTCTCATGCTATAGTAAAAGGTGACAGTAAGATAAGAGAAATATCTGCTGCATCAATTATAGCGAAAGTAGCAAGAGATAATGAAATGACTCATCTCAATAAAATATTTACTATGTATGATTTTATAAAAAATAAGGGCTATGGAACACCCCATCATCTTAAAGCAATATCATTTTTTGGGAAAACCATTTATCATCGAGAGTCATTCCTTAAATTATAATGAGTAATTTTACACATCTACATTTACACACATGCTACTCCTTAGGCAGCGGAACAATTCGAATTGACAATCTCATAAACATTGCAAAGAAAAATAAATTAAAATCTTTAGCGCTCACAGATCATTTGAATATTTTTGGAGCGATTAAGTTTTACAATAAATGTATAGAAGCAAAGATAAAACCCATTCTTGGGTGTGAAATTCCTATAATATATAAAGATAATCAGCCAGTAGGTAACGTAGTGTTGCTTTGTATGAATATTGAGGGATATTATAATCTCAATAAGATACTTTCTTTTATACATACATCAAGATCAAGTTCCCTTGGTGCGAATATTGAGTTATTAGATAATTATAAATCTAATTTAATCTGCTTATCAGGAGGTAGAAATGGTGTTTGCGGTCTAAATTCATTAACTAAGTCACAATCAGATACAGAAGATATTATAAAAGATATATCGCAATTATTTGTAGATAAATTTTATATCGAGCTTGATAAGACCAAACGGGAAAATGAAGACTTATATATAAAAAAATCATTATTAATTGCATCAAGACTGAATCTTCCTATCGTTGCAACTAATGATGTTTTATTTATCTCTGATTCTGATTACGAAGCCAATGAAGTTAAAGTAGCAATTAATCAGAAAACTAAGCTAGATGATAGAATCAATCAAAATGATTATTCTACAAATCAATTTTTTAAAACAGAACAAGAAATGATTTCTTTATTTTCTGATTATCCGGCATCTATTCAAAATATATCTGAAATTACAAAAATGTGTAATACCAAACTTCCTGCATTTAAATATCATTTACCTAAATTTTCAAACCCTTCAGAAAAAGATGATGTCACATACTTCAATGATTTATGTATAGATGGTTTAAATACATATTTGTCAGCTAGAGATTTAGATATAGAAGTGTATAAAAAAAGACTTATTAGAGAAATTGATGTTATCCAATCAATGGGATTCGCGAGTTATTTTCTAATTGTTCAAGAATTTATTCTATGGGCAAAGAATAATGATGTTCCTGTTGGACCTGGTAGAGGGTCAGGGGCTGGCTCATTAGTAGCCTTTGTACTAGGAATTACAAATATTGATCCTATCAAATATAACCTTCTCTTTGAAAGATTTTTAAATCCTGAACGTATATCTATGCCAGATTTTGATATCGATTTTTGTATGAATAAAAGGCAAAAAGTAATTGACCATATCATATCAACATATGGTCAAGATAAAGTATCGCAAATTATTACTTACAGCACATTGTCAGCAAGAGCAGTAATCAGAGATGTTGGACGAGTTCTTGATTTCTCATATGGCTTTGTTGATTATATCGCAAAACTAGTTCCATTTTCCCTTGGAATTAAAATTGATGAAGCTTTAAAGGCCAGCAAAGAGCTAGCGAAAGAGTACAAAACAAAAGATGATGTAAGAACTATAATTGATCTTGCTAAAAAAATTGAAGGCCTACCTAGAGGAGTTGGTACTCATGCTGCTGGTATTGTTATATCACCCTCAAATATTACAGATTTTATGCCTGTATATTCTCTTGAAGATAAAGATGAACTGATAACTCAGTATGACAAAGATGATATTGAATCAATTGGTTTAGTTAAATTTGATATTTTAGGTTTAACAACATTAACTATTATTGATGAAGCTATAAAATTAATAATCAAGCATAATAAGAAATTTGATTTAAATTTAATACCACTTGATGATATGAAGGTTTTTCACCTATTACAAAAAAAAATGACTACAGGAATATTCCAATTAGAATCATTAGGTATGAAAAAATATATGGCTCAACTTAAGCCAGATAAGTTTGAAGATATAGTTGCTCTTGTTGCTCTTTATAGGCCAGGCCCCTTGGGGACAAATATGGTTGATGATTTTATTGCTAATAAACATGGGCAGAACGTTAAATATGAGCATCCTCTTTTAGAGAGTATTCTTTCTGAAACAAATGGATTAATTCTTTACCAAGAACAAGTAATGGAAATAGCAAGATCACTTGGAAAATATTCCTTGGGTGATGCGGATTTACTTCGAAGAGCTATGGGAAAGAAAAAGCAGAAAGAAATGGAGACTCATAGATCTAGATTTACATCTGGCTGTAAAGAAAATAATATAAACGAAATAATTTCAAAATCTATTTTTGACAAAATGGAAAAATTTGCTGGCTATGGTTTTAATAAATCTCATTCTGTTGCCTATGCAATGCTATCTTATCAGACAGCTTACTTAAAAGCATACTATCCAACTGAATTTTTTTCAGCTGCATTATCCTCAGATATGGACAATACAAACAAGATAATTAATTTACTTACTGCTTGCAAGCAAATGAGCGTAACAGTTAATCTGCCTGAAATTAATCAATCTAATTATAAGTTCTTACCGTTAGAAGACGGTCTTATAAATTATGGACTTGGAGCTATTAAAGGTGTGGGAGAAACAGCGGCATATCATATAGAAGAGACTAGAAGTAATAAAGGTGAGTTCACTGGTATAGAGGATTTCTGTTCAAAGGTTAACTTAACAACAGTAAATTCAGGAACAATAGAATCTTTGATATGCTCAGGGTGCTTTGATAATATTACTAGGAAAACAAGACTTGAAAACCTTAAGTCTCTTAATAGTTACATATCTCAAGGACACAAAAAACAAATTGATAAAGCTTCAGGACAAAGTGAACTATTTTCAGATAATTCTGATCCTATACTTGAGCCTGTATCTTGTTCTATTAAAAGATCATATAAACCTACCAATGATGAATTAATCAAAGAGCGTAAGGTGTTGGGATGCTATTTATCGAATCATCCAATAAATGTATATAAAAATGAGCTTTCTGAAATGAAGCTTAAAACTCTTATGGAAATTAATAATATAATAATAAATTCTCCAAATTCTAAATTTAATTCTATTATATCTGGGGTTATAATTGATTCTAGATCACAAAAGATTAACAAAAATAAAATCATAACTATTTATAAAGTTGATGATGGCTCTCAACAAATTAATATCTCATTCTATGAAGATAAATATCTCAAATATAAAGATTCACTTCTAGAAGACCGTATACTATTTTTTAGTGGTGAAGTATATGTAGATGATTATGACTCTCAACTAAGCATGAGAGCTGAAAAGCTTTATACACTTATAGAAGCAAGAGAAAAATACTCTAAACATCTTAGTATAGTTCTTTCATCTGAGCTTATTTCAAAAGAAAAAATTCATGATATAAAAAATATCATTGATAAACATGATTCTGGAAATACTAGAGTCATACTTTCATATAAAACAAGAGATTTTATTGCTCCTATCAATGCAGATAAAGAAATTTATGTAAAGATTACTGATAACTTAATATCTGACATAAAATCAATTACCGGCGATGATAGTGTCAGTATTAAATACCAATAGTATTTTTATATAAATTTCATATAATATATTGATGTCAGAATATAATCCTAACTACCTAGATTTTGAACAACCATTGCTTAATATTGAGAATAAAATAACAGCCATTAAGACTAGTGCTAATGCATCTCAAAAAGATTTAAAAAAAATCGATAATCTTAAGATAGATTTGGATAAAAATATTTCTAAAATATTTTCATCTTTATCTGACTGGCAAATCTCTCAAGTTGCTCGACATCCCTTAAGGCCATATACGCTAGATTACATAGATAATATGTTTTCAAGTTTTACTGAAATACATGGTGATAGAATGTTTGGAGATGATAAAGCTATAATATGTGGTTTTGCAACGCTAGACGATAAGGGATTTATGTTAATTGGGCATCAAAAAGGAAGAGATTCGAAAGAAAAGGTTTATAGAAACTTTGGGATGCCTAAACCTGAAGGTTATCGAAAAGCACTCAGAGCAATGAAGTTGGCAGAAAAATTCAATATACCTATTCTAACGTTTATAGATACACCCGGTGCTTACCCGGGTATAGATGCCGAATCAAGAAATCAAAGTATCGCAATTGCAGATAATTTATTTCAAATGTCTAAATTAAAATGTCCAATTATCTCTATTGTAATTGGTGAGGGCGGATCAGGAGGAGCGTTAGCAATAGGCGTGTCTGATAAACTTGCAATGCTTCAATACAGTATTTATTCTGTAATTAGTCCTGAAGGTTGCGCATCAATTTTATGGAAGGATGCATCCAAAGCCAATATTGCTGCAGAAGCCTTGTCAATCACATCTGATAAACTGCTTAATCATGAATTAATTGACAGAATTATTCCAGAACCATTGGGCGCTGCACACAGAAATTACAGTGCTATGTTCTCATCATTGAAATCTAATATTCTAGATATGCTTAATGAGGTAAACAATACACCTCAATCTGAACTTTTAAAGAATAGAAATGCTAAGTTGATGTCATATGGACAATTTGAATCTTAGTATTCTTAAAGAGACTTTTGAAAAAACTCTCCAAGATACAAACAAAATTAATTTCCTTCTAGCAATAAGTGGCGGTATAGACTCTATGCTTTTGCTTAAAATAGCAAAACTGATTCAAGATGATACGTGTTTTAAGTTTAGAGCAATCCATATTAATCATAACTTTTCATCTAATGCAGAAGAAATGGAAAGACACTGTTCTAATATATGTTGTGAATATAACATAAATCTAACTATAAAAAATATTACATTATCGACAGATAAGAGTATTGAAGAACAACTTCGAAATAAGAGATATGAGAGTTTTTTTAAAGAAATGTCTAAAGATGAAGCATTAGTTCTTGCTCACCATGAAAATGATCAATTTGAAACTTTTTTGTATAGACTTTTTAGAGGAGCTTCTCCTAAAGGACTTTCTTCAATCAAAATGATCTCTGAGAGGAATAATAAAATATTGTGTAGACCATTTTTGCAAGTCTCTAGAAAAATAATTACAGAACTATCTAGATATTTTGAATTGAAATTTATTAATGATCATACTAATAATGACTTATCGCATGATCGTAATTATATTCGTAGTAAAATTGTACCGGTTATAAATAAAAGATGGGAAAATATCCACAGTGTTATGAATCATAATATTAAGCTACAGAATCATTATTCACTCTTAGTTAATGATTACTGCGCCAAACTTTACACATCTATTATTATAAATAATCAATTAAATATAGAAAAACTTTTAAGTTATCCAGATTATCTGTATAGTACTTTCCTAAGATACTGGATCAATAAGGAAGTTCAGTATAATCTTTCGAAAAATGAAATTTATAGTCTGTTATCTATTATTATGGGTAAAAATAATGACTACCCAACATATGTACTTAAAAATAAAATATCAATTATAAGATATAATGATTCCTTACACATTGTAGAAGATAAAATTAATGAAGTTATCAAAAATAAAGTATGGGATATGAGAAGCGATATAAGCTTTGGAAATTATCATATCAAGTTAAATAAGTTAAAAGAAAAGGGTGTATATGATAATTTATCGTTAAAAGCGCCAATCACATTAAAGAAAGTAAACGGGAATGAGAAAATTATGCTTAACAGCACTCATCATCAAGAATTAAAGAAAATCTTTCAAAATAGGTCGATACCACTATGGGAAAGAGATACTTTTATTCTTTTTTATTCGCATAACGAATTATTATTAGCTTATAGCGATAAAGAGATGTTTATATCGACTGAATTAAGATAAATATATATCTTTTTGTACTAATAGATTATAATTTATGAATCTGAATGGCTAGATATATTTTTATTACAGGTGGTGTTGTATCATCCCTTGGAA
>MDTC01003172.1_pt1 | contig 10183 bp, 10 predicted proteins | sample 811181 | NCBI WGS metagenome assembly MDTC01 (sample SAMN05326644, study PRJNA326480) | marine metagenome | isolation source: seawater | place: Pacific Ocean: North | collected 2011
TTATTTATCAAAGCAGATTTCCAGGTACGCTTTTCCGAGATCGTGGTTAAACGGCAAAATAATCTTCGGTCCGTCTACCTGATGGCTTATGCTGTGTTGCTTTCCAGAGACAACAACCGGCGTTGCCATACCAAACTCATAACCTTTCTCGGCCAGATCGCGCTTGGCGTTACCACAAATCATATTTGTAATTTCGCCTACCATGTCGGCAACTTCTGCATCAATTTCACTTGACGCTTCGCCCAGCATGTTTAGCATGATGCTCAGAATTAACCGTTCATCGAACGTGATGGACATTGAGCCTTTAACATTGGGCCCTACCATGCCGATTAATCCTGATACGTCGCCGTGGGCCACGTCATCACTTTTTTTCTTGGGTTTACCGGGGGTTAGCGTGGTCTGAGCCATAGTTTCTAAAACGTTTAGCAGACCGCCGATAAAAGGATTTACGAACTCAGCATTCATGTTGTTCCTCTCCCAGTGTAGTTGACTCACTCTCCTGACAATCTGCGCAAAGGCCGTGGGCTTCAATGGTTTGCTTGGAAATTTTGAAGCCGTGTTGTTTTGCCTGGTTATCCAGGGTTTCTTTCAAACCTTCAGACTGTATCTCTGAGACGTCACCACAACTGTCGCAAATTAGAAACTGTACCGGGTGATGGCAACCAAAATGATAACAGGCCACAAAGGCATTCGTGGACTCAAGACGATGAATCAGGCCAAAGTCGAGCAAAAAGTCCAGTGCCCGGTATACGGTTGCCGGTTTGGCGCTGGACTCGGTTTCTTTCAGGCCGTCGAGCAGCTCGTAGGCACCCATGGGGCCATGCTTCTCCAACATGAGTTCATACACTTTTTCCCTTAGTGGGGTAAATCGTGCTCCCCGTTGCTCACAGTAGGCTCTTGCTTTACTTATTATAGTGCTATTTTTCATGCTGAATTTTAATAATTTTGATACGAATTAGTGGCATAAGAAATTATGATAACTGTTTAAGGACGAGGACGCTAACTGCTACCCGGTCACGGAATCATTGACGAGGCCATGCATCCTCTGGATTAACCTGTCTTCCAATTCGAAGCGGTCATCCAGGGCTTCCCCTAATTGAGTAATGGCGACTTCAAACTCCCCGGTATTCTGTGCGTTAAAGCCTTCGGCATATTGATCGTTAAAATCCAGCGCCTGGTCGGTAGTCGCGCTGATTTTCGGAAATAACTCCTGCTTCAGGGCTTGTCCATCGGCATCATCGCTCACCAGCATTTCGTATACCTCAAAATGGCCTACCGACAGGTAATCCATAAGCAATGCGCAAAATTCGTTTACCTCGGCTTCATCAGGCAGAGTATTGGCTGATTGGTAATTGACCCCGGCTAAATGGCAATACTGGATCAGTAACTGCCGGCGTTCATCCAGCCAGTTATCAATGGTTTTATTCGCGCCGCCCCAGCGTTGCCGGGCTATTTCTACCTGATTTAACACTCTGAACTTCCTCATGAGGTTGTCATCAATCTAATTTGAGTATAACACTGCCTCAGAGTCTCACAAATGACAGTCGGAAATAATTCAACTTAACCATCTAAAGGATAATAGGAATTAACTATCCAGCATGTAAAAGACAGCGCTTCTTGGCTCAATTAAATGCCACTGTGTTAGGATATACCCAACGTCGTAATGGTAGCTGATATGTTAAAGTTTACAGGAAACTCCATAGTGCAGCCGGGTCACTGGCTTATCTTCAATCGCGATCAGTTGCTGGTGCCTGATGAAGGGGAACTGCTGCCATTAATGAGTTGGTCAGACTTACCTTTCTTGCATCATTATCAGGATCAGGTTCACCACCTGTATGCCGCTGACTTACCGCTCTCTCATCCTTTATACATAGTCGATCTCGGCGCCGAAAATATCAGTGCTGCCGGTTGGCGCAATGCTGGTTTACGGGAATTAATGACCAGTGAGCCGCCGGTAACTTATGAAACCCTCTCCCGCGCCTGGCAATATGTACACTTTCAGCGCACGCATCGATTTTGTGGCCGCTGTGGCTCACCTACCCAGCCCGTGGATTGGGAGATGGCAGTACAGTGCCATCAGTGTGGGCACCGTTGCTACCCACGTGTTTCGCCGTGCACAATTGTGGCGGTTTACCGCGGTAAAGAAATCCTGTTAGCCAGAGGTGTGCGTCACAGTAACCCCAAAATGTATTCGATTATTGCCGGCTTTGTTGAAAGCGGCGAAAGTGTCGAGCAGGCTACGCACCGGGAAGTCGGTGAAGAGGTGGGAGTTAAAATCAAAAACCTGGAATATTTTGGCAGCCAGGCATGGCCATTCCCGCATTCACTGATGATGGGTTACATCGCCGAATACGACAGTGGCGATATTGTTATTGATGAGAAAGAAATTGTCGATGCAGATTGGTATCACATTGATAACCTGCCAATGCTACCACCTAAACTGTCGATTGCCGGTAAAATACTCGAAGCGCTGATTGAGCGTCTTCGCCACGCATCGTAAATCGGCCTTTAATGGGTAAACAAGCAATAAAAAACCCCGCAAAGTGCGGGGTTTGAGTTTGTTTAGCGTCGGGGCCCGTTGGCGGGCTTCTGTAGTTAGCGTTAATAGTAGTAGCAAAGCATTTGCGATAAATCAAGTAAACTGCTGCAATTTTCATCAGGCTGCTCATTTATACGCAACATTCGCCAAATCTTGCTATACTCGCCGCCAATTTTTTGTAGTGTAATTGATTCCGGGGATCCCCATGGCAGAAACCAATGGCAGCCTTGAGCGCCCAGCTTTAAAAAATGACCGCTATCTGCGTGCGTTGCTCAAGCAACCTGTAGACGTAACGCCGGTATGGATGATGCGTCAGGCTGGTCGTTATTTACCAGAATATAAAGCCACCCGCGCCGTTGCCGGCGACTTTATGTCGTTGTGTAAAAACGCCGAACTCGCTTGCGAAGTCACCTTGCAACCACTGCGCCGCTTCCCGTTGGACGCTGCTATTCTGTTTTCGGATATTCTTACCATTCCTGACGCAATGGGACTGGGCTTATATTTTGAAACCGGTGAAGGTCCGCGTTTTGAACGCCCGATTACCTGTAAGGCCGATGTCGACCGCATTGGCGTACCTGATCCAGAAGGCGAGCTTCAGTATGTGATGAACGCCGTGCGTACCATCCGCCGTGAGCTGAAAGGCGATGTGCCACTGATCGGCTTTTCCGGCAGTCCGTGGACACTGGCAACTTACATGGTTGAAGGTGGTTCGAGCAAGGCATTTACCAAAATTAAGAAAATGGCGTTTGCTGAGCCGCAGGTATTGCACGCGCTGCTGGGTAAACTGGCAGACTCTGTAACCAGTTACTTAAATGCGCAAATTGCCGCGGGTGCACAATCAGTAATGGTGTTTGATACCTGGGGCGGCGTGTTGTCACCACGGGATTATAAAGAATTCTCGTTGCAGTATATGCAGCGTATTGTAGAAGGCTTAACCCGCGAGAGCGAAGGACGCCGCGTTCCGGTTACGCTGTTTACTAAAAACGGCGGTATGTGGCTGGAAGCGATCGCAGCAACCGGCTGTGATGCGGTAGGTCTCGACTGGACCATCGATATTGCGGAGGCAAAAGCCCGGGTTGGCGACAAGGTTGCCCTGCAAGGCAATATGGACCCGTCTATGCTATATGCACCACCGGCGCGTATCGAGCAGGAAGTTGGCGATATTCTGGCTGGCTTTGGTGAAGGCACTGGCCACGTATTCAACCTTGGTCACGGTATCCACCTGGACGTGCCGCCTGAGCACGCCGGTGTGTTTGTTGAAGCAGTACACCGCTTAAGCGCCCAGTATCACAAGTAAAAGCGTAAACCTGCCGCGTGACGTTATGCGTCGCGCGGCAATCCTTTCTCAATAGTTCGGGTTAACCTGGCTAACTGGCGGTTCTCGTCACTGCTCGCTTGCTGCTTACGGAGTTGTTGCTCGAGCGCCCACTCTAAATGGGGCGAAACCAGCTCGCAGGCTTCATCTTTCGCGGCATTTAGCGCTGCAATATAATCTTCTGAATACGGTGCATTGCCGATAGCAACGCATAGATTACGCTGCCATTTTGCATAACCAATGCGGCGAATGGGCGAGCCTTCGGTGTTTTGTAAGAACGTCTTTTCGTCCCAATTAAATAACGTAAGTAGTGATTGCCCGTGCAGCACCTGGCGGGGATGAAAATCACTTTCTGCAGTAAGCGGGGCAAAGCGATTCCACGGGCACACCAACTGACAATCATCGCAACCGTAAATACGATTACCCATGGGCGCTCGTAACTCCTCGGGGATTACGCCGTTATATTCAATAGTCAGATAGGAAATACAGCGCCGGGCGTCTACCTGATAGGGCGCAACGATGGCCTGGGTGGGGCACATGGTCATACAGGCCGTGCAGGTACCACAGTTTTCTTCCACCGGCTCATCTACCGGTAGTGGCAGATTAATAAATAACTCACCAAGGAAAAACCACGAACCAGCTTGTTTATTAAGCGTAAGAGAGTGCTTGCCAGTCCAGCCCAGTCCGGCTTTTTCGGCTATAGCGTGTTCCAGTACCGGTGCAGAATCCACAAACGGGCGGTACTGAGTATCTGCCAGTCGCTCACTGATCTGCTCGCCAAGCTGTTTGAGCTTTTTTCGTAATACCTTGTGATAATCGCGGCCCAGGGCATAGCGGGAGATATAGGCAATGTCGCCGTCTTTAAGATGGCGGGCAAACGACGCATCCGGTGGGAGGTAGTCCATTCTTACGGAGATTACCCGAACGGTGCCCGGCACCAATTCTGCCGGCCGTGCCCGCTTCATTCCATGGCTGGCCATGTACTCCATTTCGCCGTGATACTGGTTATCCAGCCACTGTTGCAGGGCATATTCATGCTGACTAAGATCAATATCACTGATACCAACCTGCTGAAAGCCTAGCGCAACGGCCCAAGCCTTGATATCGTCTACCAAATTGACCAGATCTATCGATTGTAAAGTGGACATGTACACATGCTAGATACTCAACTGCTCGACAGCTTACCATATAAACTCTATCGCGCCGACCAGGTTCGGGAAAATGAACGTACTGCGGCTGAACAGTCCGGTGTGGAAATGTTTGAGCTGATGCAGCGCGCCGGTAAGGCGGTATTTAAGCAGTGTCAGTTGTTACTGCCCAACACCGACGTGTTTTTAGTACTGGTAGGCCAGGGCAACAACGCCGGCGACGGTTACATTGCTGCGTTACATGCGAAAGAAGCCGGGAAGCAGGTCTTGCTGTGTGCTGTTGAACCGCACCGTATTCTCGAGGGCGATGCTGGCACGGCGCAGCAAAAATGGCTCGACGCTGGTGGCAAAATAGAGCCTTTTACTGCCGCCCATCTGGATAAATGTGAACTTATCGTTGATGCGCTGTTAGGCACCGGCATTAACAGTTATATCCGCAATGAGTTTGCCGATATTATCGATGCGGTTAATCAGGCCGATAAGCCGGTGGTGAGTATTGATGTGCCTTCCGGCCTTGATTCTAACACCGGTCAGTCGCTGGGACGCTGCATTGAGGCCGACGTAACCGTCACCTTCGTTGGCATTAAACCCGGGTTAACCACCGGCGCTGGTAAACAATCCTGTGGCCGTTTAGTGTTCGACGATCTGGGCATTGGTAAAGCTTTTGTTGAGCTAGCTCGTTCCTCTGCCACGTTACTGACTATCGAACAGTTCCAGGGCATGGCTCCGCGAGAAATCCACAGCCATAAAGGCACCTATGGCAGGTTGCTGTGCATCGGCGGTAATCGCGGCACCGCAGGTGCCATACGTCTGGCCAGTGAAGCGGCTTTGCGCTGCGGCACCGGGCTGGTGAAAGTATTCTGCCATGAGGCCTCAACGATTCAGGTCAGTGCCGGCCGACCAGAGCTGATGGTGTCTCATGAGAACCTGCAGGATGCGCTTAACTGGGCATCCTGCGTGGTAATTGGCCCGGGACTTGGTCAGGATGACTGGGCGCTGGCAGCGTTTGAACAAGCTATGAAGCATTGTCAGACCCATCCTAAACCCATGGTGATCGATGCCGATGCATTGAATCTGTTAAGCAAACATGCACTGTCGTACACCATCACCGATTGCATTATTACGCCCCATGCCGGTGAAGCGGCGCGGCTACTTAATACCAGCGTGGATGAAGTGGAAGCAGACCGCTTTAACAGTACCAAACAATGTGCGCAGAAATTCCATGCGACCTGTGTGCTCAAAGGCGCCGGTTCGATTATCGATAACGAAACCCAGACCTGGGTATGTCAGCACGGTAATCCGGGGATGGCCACTGCTGGTATGGGCGATGTGTTAAGTGGTATTCTTGGGTCATTGCTGGCTCAGGGGCTTAGCAAGGATATTGCAACCAAATACGGCGTTTCTATTCATGCCAAAGCCGGCGATGAGGTAGCACGTCTGTATGGTCAGCGCGGGATGCTTGCCAGTGATTTGTTCGAGTCACTGCGGGCGTTGGTTAATCAGTAATCATTGAGTAGTAGTAATCGGTATGGCATTAGCGCAAGGGGCGTTTTACGCGGCAACTGAACAGGATACGGCGAAACTGGCCACTGATCTGGCGCAGGCGGTAAAGCAGCAGTTACCGCAAGGAATAGTGGTTTATCTGCAAGGCGATCTGGGAGCCGGTAAAACCACATTCAGCCGTCATTTTATTCAGGCTCTTGGTCATTCAGGCAATGTTAAGAGTCCTACCTATACGCTGGTTGAACCGTATTCGCTGGCGGGCCTGGAAGTCTTTCATTTCGACCTGTACCGACTGGCGGATCCTGAAGAGCTCGAGTTTATGGGGATCCGCGATTATTTTGGCGATAATCGCGTTTGTCTTATTGAGTGGCCGCAAAATGGTGGTCAAAACTTGGCACCAGCGGATTTAGTGATTAGTATAGAACCAGATAAGTCTGGAAGACGATTCAGCATTGCTGCGATCTCGCTAACAGGGCGAGCTGCCTTGCAGCTGTGTAAAAGGATATAGCCTGGCGCTGGATCCGATCGTTCTTCGGGGGAATTTACGGCCTGATAAATATAATTCAACACCAGGGCTAAGTATGTTGCGCGACAAATTACTACTATTAATAAGTTTGTGCTTACTTACCTTTAGTGTGAGTGCTGCAAACGACATAAACAATATGCGTGTATGGCCTTCAGAAGGCAGTACGCGGGTGGTTTTTGATCTCAAAAGTTCCCCTGAATTTACCTATTTTACCCTTCGTAATCCGGATCGGCTGGTGATCGATCTGGCCGCAACCCAAAGCGATACGTCGCTGGATATCGATAAGCAGGGGCCGCTGCTTAAACGGGTCAGATACTCCACACCCAAAGACAATTCATCTACCCGCATCGTACTGGAATTAAACCGCAAGGCGGAAACTGCGTTGTTTGCTATACCGCCGGCCGAAGACAAAGGCCACCGGCTGGTGGTTGATCTGGTGGACACCGCACCAACCGGTGAGCCGGGAGTAGTGCTGGATATGAACCAATCCAGTCGCGACCGCGATATTATTGTAGCAATTGACGCCGGTCATGGCGGTAAGGATCCCGGCTCAATCGGCCCTGCTGGTAGCTTTGAAAAAAATATTACCCTGAGTATCGCCAAAATGCTCGAGAGCCGAATCAACGCCGAAACCGGTATGCGTGCGGTAATGACGCGCAGTGGCGATTATTACATCTCGCCCAATGGTCGCCCGGAAGTGGCCCGTAAGCATAAAGCGGATTTGCTGATTTCGATTCACGCTGACGCGTTTAGTCAGCCTCAGCCCCGCGGGGCATCAGTATGGGTGTTATCTATGCGTCGTGCCGACAGCGAGCTGGGTCGCTGGCTGGAAAAAAGCGAACGCCACTCAGAATTGCTCGGCGGTGCGGCAGAAGTCATTTCGGATAATGCATCAGAGCGTTATCTGGCCGAAACGATCCTGGGTTTATCCATGGACCACTCCATGTCGACCAGCTACGACCTGAGTAAGAAAGTCATCAGCGAGTTAAAAGGGATTACACGCCTGCACAAACGCGCGCCTCAGGCGGCAAGTTTTGCGGTATTAACCGCGCCGGATATTCCTTCTATTCTGGTCGAGGTCGGGTTTATTTCGAATCCGCAGGAAGAGAAAAACCTCAACTGGTCCAAATACCGCCAGCAACTGGCAGATGCGTTGTTAGCGGCAACCAAGCGCTATTTTCAACAAACACCGCCGGATGGTACGCTCTGGGCCTCGATAAAATCGGAAACCCGCACGCATAAAGTACGCAGTGGGGAGTCTTTATCCCTGCTGGCACAGCGCTATAATGTTAAAGTCAGCAGCATTAAAGCCGCCAATAATCTCAATAGTGACATGGTCCGCATCGGGCAGGTGCTCACTATTCCTAGTACCTAAGCAAAACGTTAACAGGATTTTCTTTGCCAATTAAATTATTGCCGCCCCGACTGGCAAACCAGATTGCTGCCGGTGAAGTGGTGGAACGCCCCGCCTCAGTCGTAAAGGAGCTGGTGGAAAACAGCCTGGACGCCGGTGCTACGCGTATTGAGCTCGATATCGAAAAAGGTGGTCATAAGCGCATTAAATTGCGGGATAATGGTATAGGTATCGCGAAAGACGAGCTGGAGCTGGCTTTGTCGCGGCACGCTACCAGTAAGATTGCAACGCTCGACGACCTCGAGCAGATTTTGTCACTGGGGTTTCGGGGTGAGGCGCTGGCCAGTATTTCGTCTGTCAGCCGCCTGTCGCTAACCTCAAAGCCGGCTGGGCAGGAGCAGGCCTGGCAGGCAAACTGCGAAGGTCGCGATATGGCGGTAAGCCTACAACCCGCGGCTCATCCCGACGGAACTACCATTGACGTGGCGGATATTTTTTACAACACCCCGGCACGGCGCAAGTTCTTGCGCACCGAAAAAACCGAATACCAGCATATTGAAGACGTCATCAAGCGCATTGCGTTAAGTCGCCCGGATGTGGCTTTTATGCTGCGTCACAATGGTAAGGTAACCAAGCGGTTCACCGCGGTGGGTGAGGATCAGCTCGCCTCACGAGTAGGGCAGGTCTGTGGCCAGGCGTTTTTACAACATGCTATCCACACCCGGTGTGAGTACGATTCCATCACGCTTGAGGCCTGGCTGGGCGATGCCAGTCAGATGCGCAGCAGCAATGACTGCCAGTATAGCTTTGTGAATGGGCGTGGTATGCGCGATAAGCTTATTCTCCACGCATTGCGTCAGGCCTATGAATCAGTACTGGCACTGCCTGAACAACCCGCGTTTGTGGTGTATTTAACCATCGACCCGAAAGAAGTGGATGTGAATGTACACCCTGCAAAGCACGAAGTAAGGTTTCAGCAAAGCCGGCTGGTGCACGATTTTATCTGCAAGGCTATCTGCGATGCCTTAAGCAGCAGTGCAGGAGCGCAGGACACCATGTTGCAGGAGCCTTCACCACAGCCCAGTCATGATTACATTCGCCCTCTCGTGCAACGTAGCGACAATGATTACAATCCGCCAGCCGGAACGTCCCATCAGGTGCGTTCGGGGGGAACAGGTAGTCCGGCAGGGCGCGGTGCACCGTATACACCTGCAGGCAGCAGGGTAAGTGGTCAGTATCAGCAGCATTACCAGCAACTGATGACGCCAGCTCCCGAGCAGGCAGATGACGCGGGGAGCGGATTACGCTTTGTAGAGTTAGCAGGGGCGAGGCTATACGTTCAAACCAGCCAATGTGTGCTGCTGGAGTCCCAACAGTTAGTAAAACCCTGGTTAGTTGATAAATTTAATCAGGCGAGTGTCGCTCAACCGTTGTTGATGCCGGTGGCCGTCAGTCAGACTCTGACTGCTCAAAGCGCGGCATTTTTAACTGAGCAAGGCTTTGAAATTAGCAGTGCTGGCGGAAAATCGCGCCTGCTTAAAGTGCCAGGCGGGCTGCGTCAGCTTCCCTGGGCAGGTCTATTTCCGGCACTGGTAGAAGCATCTCCACAACAGGAAGAAGCGCTCCATTTGGCGTTAGCGCAGGCGCTGCAAAATCAGCAAACGACACAATTGCCTTTGTGGCAGTGGTTTGATCAGCTGGCGGTTTCGGCGCAAGCTGGCATACTTGAACAAAATGGCATTGGTGTGGCGCAGCAAAAGCTTATTCACTGGATAACAACAAACAATGAGTAATCAAA
>MDTC01021383.1_pt1 | contig 10183 bp, 9 predicted proteins | sample 811181 | NCBI WGS metagenome assembly MDTC01 (sample SAMN05326644, study PRJNA326480) | marine metagenome | isolation source: seawater | place: Pacific Ocean: North | collected 2011
AAAGCGGACATTATATTTATTCCTGGATCTAAAAACAGTATCGAAGACATGGCATTTATAGAAAAAAGGAACCTTAAAAAACAAATTTTAACTCACTTTAAGCAAAAAAAATCTGTATGGGGAATTTGCGGCGGATTACAAATATTGGGAAAAACAATTGAAGACCCTCATTTGGTAGAAAGTAAAATGAAAAGCATCTCCGGGTTAGGGCTGCTGGATGTTAAAACGATATATTCAAAGAAAAAAATAACCAAAAACACTACAGGGAATTTGTTTTTTAATGGAAAAATTATGCCTGTGGAAGGTTATGAGATTCATTATGGAGAGAGCCGATTTGGAAAAAAAAGCACTCCTTTTATTTTTGGATCAGGGGAAAATGATGTGATTGGAATTTATCAAAACAATGCCTATGGAACGTATCTCCATGGAATTTTTTCTCATGACGAATTGAGAAGGAGTCTACTCGACTCTATTTTACAAAGCAAAAAGATATCCGCTTCTCAAAAATTCAGATATAAAATTGAAAAAGAAAAATCTATTCGACACTTAGCTCAACTTGTTAAAGAAAATTTAAACATAAAATATATTTATAAATTGATGGGGTTATGAAACAAAAAGCTCTACATGAGAGCAACGATAAGATCAATAATATTTATTCTGTATTAGATGCTGTTTAATGCGGTTTCTTTGATTTTAATGGTTTTTCCCGTTTCAAGCATCGCTATTTATGAAATAAAGAAAAACATGTTTTCCCAGTAGCACAGGGGTGGTTAAAAAAACTAACCTAACCTCTTTCTTCAACATGATCAGGACAAGCTCTTCGCAAGAAGAAAAGAAGCGCTAATCGCGTGGTGATATAAGAAACTTTTTTATACATTTTTAATACCGGTAATATTCTGGTTTATAAGGACCGTGTACTGAAACTCCAAGGTATTTAGCTTGCTCATCCGTAAGCTTTGTTAATTTGACACCCAATTTATCAAGGTGGAATCTTGCCACCTCTTCATCCAGTTCTTTCGGTAGCATGTATACCCCAACCTCATATTTTTTGGTAAATAGTTCAATTTGCGCTAAAACCTGGTTAGTAAAAGAATTTGACATTACAAATGAGGGATGACCGGTCGCGCATCCAAGGTTTACAAGTCGTCCCTCCGCTAATAAAATAACCGCATGCCCGTCAGGGAAAACGTATTTGTCTACCTGGGGTTTAATCATGACTTTTTTAATACCGGGAAAGCTATTTAATTCCGACACCTGGATTTCACAATCAAAATGGCCAATGTTACAGACAATTGAAGCATCTTTCATCATTTTCATGTGTTCAATAGTAACAATGTCTTTACATCCGGTAGTGGTTACAAAGATGTCTCCCTGAATCGCCGCGTCTTCCATGTTGGTGACTTCATATCCTTCCATAGCAGCCTGAAGCGCGCATATTGGGTCAATTTCCGTTACGATAACCCTGGCGCCAAATCCTTTCATGGAATTAGCGCATCCTTTACCGACGTCTCCATATCCTGCGACAATAACTACTTTTCCTGCGACCATAATATCCGTCGCCCTTTTTATCCCATCTGCGAGGGATTCACGGCATCCATAGAGATTATCAAATTTTGATTTTGTAACAGAGTCATTAACATTAATAGCAGGAACTTTCAGGGTTTTTTTCTCCAACATTTTTACAAGTGCGTGCACGCCGGTAGTTGTTTCTTCTGTTATTCCCTTAATGTCTTTTAAAAGGTCAGATTGCTTGTCATGAACAAATGCCGTCAGGTCTCCTCCGTCATCGAGGAGCATATTTGGTCCCTGTCCGTCCGAAAAATTCAAAGTCTGTTCAATACACCACCAGTATTCTTCTTCTGTTTCCTCTTTCCAGGCAAATACAGGGATTCCGGCCTCAGCCATAGCTGCGGCAGCATGATCTTGAGTAGAAAATATATTACAGGACGACCATCTAATTTCCGCGCCTAATTTGATCAATGTTTCCATCAGTACAGCTGTCTGTATTGTCATATGCAAACACCCTGTAATTCTAGCTCCTTTTAAAGGTTTCGAATCTTTATATTTTTTTCTCACAACCATCAGGCCTGGCATTTCCTTTTCCGCTAATTCAATTTCCTTTCTTCCCCATTTCGCAAGAGTGATGTCCTTTACCTTAAAATCAGCCTCTACCGCTACAGTCATTTTTTCTCCTTAAAAAATAGCAATTCGTCAATTATTATCCATTAATTAGTTATTAATGTTAATTATAAATAAAATATCTATTTATAGTCAAGGTCTGCTATCATTACTGCATGAGTAAAAAGAAAATAACATTAGGGCTTATACAGTCATCTGTCACAAAAGATATTATCAATAACTTTCAAATAACCACAAAAAAAATAGAGGAAGCGGCTGATAAAGGAGCTCAAATTGTATGCCTTCAGGAATTATTTAAAACCACCTACTTCCCACAGGATAAAAATAGAGACGCGTCAAAATTTGCTGAACCTATCTCAGGCAGTTCGACAAAAACATTATCCAATTTAGCGGCAAATCTTAACATTGTAATCATTGCTCCTTTATACGAAAAAGGTTCTAAAGGAAAATATTTTAATACGGCTGTTGTAATTGACGCGGACGGTAGAATATCAGGCAAATATCGCAAAACCCATATTCCGCATGACCCATTTTTTTATGAAAAAAATTATTTTACCGAGGGAAAATCAGGATATCCGGTTTTTCGCACAAAATACGCCGTAATCAGCGTGCTAATTTGCTATGACCAGTGGTTTCCTGAAGCCGCGAGAATTTGTGCCCTCAAGGGCGCTGAAATATTAATTTATCCCACTGCAATTGGATGGATAAAAAACTATAATCCCTCTGAAGGTGACTGGGAAAAGGCATGGGAATTAATTCAGCGATCCCATGCTATTGCTAATGGGGTGCATGTTGCCTCTGTTAATAGAGTGGGAATAGAAAACAAAATTGCATTCTGGGGAGGATCATTTGTTTGTGACTCTTTTGGAAATGTTCTGAAAAAAGCAAATAATAACAAAGAAGAAGTCCTAATCGCGGAAGTTGATCTTGGTATGAATAAAAAAATCCAGAACGACTGGGGATTTCTAAAAAACAGACGACCGGATTCTTATAAACGGATCTGTGGTCATTAGTTATGTGTCAATGTAATTTAGATTTTGAATTGGTAATTGATAAATGACCTATGACCATTTCAATAAAACTCCTTCCTCATCAGGATACCGGATGCCGGCGGAGTGGGAAAAGCATGAAGCTATATGGCTCAGCTGGCCTCATGACCCTACGGACTATCCCAATGGACTCGATAACATCCACAAAACTTACATTCAAATCATAAAAGCAATTTTCAATTCCGAAAAGGTAAACCTCATTGTAAAAAACAGCTCTGCTAAAAAAAATGTTGAAGAACTATTAAAAAAAGAAAACATTGATAGAGATAAAATTACTTTTCATTTTTTCAACTATATGGATATCTGGATAAGAGATTACGGCCCAATTTTTATTGTGAATCAAAATAAAAATAAGCTGGCCATGACCCACTGGATATTTAATGCATGGGGAGAAAAATACGAAGAATTGAAAAATGACACTATTATCCCATCCCTTATAAATCAATCAATGAAAATTCCCTGCTTTACACCGGGAATTATATTAGAGGGCGGTTCTGTAGATGCAAACGGGAAAGGGACACTGATAACCACAGAACAATGTCTTTTAAATAAAAAACGAAACCCTAATTTATCCAAAAAAGAAATAGAATTCTTCTTAATGGAATACCTTATGGGTAAAAAAGTAATATGGCTCAAACAAGGTATAGCAGGAGACGACACGGACGGACATGTTGATAATATAGGGCGCTTTGTTAACCCCTTTACTCTGCTTTGCGCTTATGAAGACGACAAAGATGATGAAAATTACACAATTCTAAAAAACAATTATGATATTTTAAAAAACTCAACCGACCAAGATGGAAACAGATTTAAAATTATAAAACTACCAATGCCCGGATTTGTTGGAGATGGGGGAAAAAGGTTGCCGGCAAGTTATGCTAATTTTTATATTGGGAACGACGTAGTATTAGTTCCTGTTTTCGACCATGAGAATGATCAAAAAGCTTTGAATGTTGTACAAGATTGTTTTCCAACCCGCAAGGTAGTCGGTATTCATTGTTTTGATCTTGTCCATGGACTGGGCACAATCCATTGTGTCAGCCAGCAGCAACCGGCAATATAACAGCGCGGCCGAAGGGCCTCAACCACAAGCCAATAGGAAAGCCGAATTGGACGGCTCTCAAAGGAAGGTCTCGTAGAGGGTTGAGCCAGGGATGGTTGAAATTAAATGGGATTCTGCACATTGCCCAACAAAAACTTTATTAAAAAAACGCAATGCTGCAAGTTAGTAATACAGCGGCATTCGGCGGCAACCAAGTTTGAAGTGTCTAAAGTGCCTAAAGTTTAAAAAACTTGCTTTTTTTCTACAAACTTTAGCTCACTTTGACCTTAGGCACTTTTAACTTTTTCTAATTCCTTTACCTTAAAAAATTAACTCTCAAGCCTCTTTTCTTCTCACCAAGGATTTTTATTTTGATTTTGCATTGAGCCTGAGGAAGATATTTAACAATTTTTTCCGGCCACTCGATTAAAGTGACTCCTTCCTTGCCGAAAAACTCCTCAATTCCAAGTTCTTCTATCTCCTTTGTAGCTTCAATCCGATAAAAATCAAGATGATATACTGGGCTTTTTCCATCGTATTTGTTAATAATTGGAAACGTGGGACTTCGTACGTATTCATTAGTTAAACCTAAACCATCAACTATCCCTTTCACCAGGCAGGTCTTTCCTGCTCCCAAGTCACCGTAGATACATACGATATCCTTTTCTTTAAGTTGCTTCGCCAGGTTCCGGCCAAATTCTCTAGTTTCCTTTTCGCTCTTTGAAACAAACATGTGACACCCTACCTTTTTTATTGCTCTAATATTAAGGTAAACATTTTTCTGAGAAAGTGTTAGAGGGGAATTAGGTTTGTTTACTTACTTTGAAACTTTGTTTAACGTTATTGCCGATATTGAAAATTCAACCACCAGAGACCCCTCTCCCTAATTCTTCTATATGTAAAATATGCAATATTACTGCAAGTTTTACAGTGTTCCCATTATTATTATGCGGATTTACTACAACGTCCAAGTGGGTTAAATTTTTATCTGCTTTAAAGAATTCTAGATCGAGCAAAGAATTTTTCAATCATAAACCTGAATTTTACAGATTACTCGAGCTTTTTAGAAGTGCCGAGATATTGTCTTTATCTTTAATTTTTTTAATCAACTTAAGCGCTGATTCTCTATCAGAAAAACCTTTCTTTAAGAAAACCCGGTACCATAAACCTCTATTGGAAATTTCAGCAGGTTTAATTGAAACTTGATAACCTTTTTTATTTAACATAGCTACAAAAGATTCTGCCCGTAAATTCTTTTTAAAAGACCCCATCTGAATAAAATATTTAGGTTCCAGTGGAGATTGTTGAGTTTTAGGTTCTTTTTTTTCTATTGATTGAGAAGATTCAGGCTTTAAACTACTTTCTTTTTTTTTATTCAAAGATGCCTCAGACACAGTTTTTTCCTGTTCGTCCACAGATGAATATTTTTCCGGTTTAGTCAATGTATCAAAAAAAGTAAACTCTACTTCTTCCTGTGTATCTTTTTCTGAATGAACCGCGCCGATATTGGTCTCCCACTTAATCTCTTCTTCAACTTTTTCGGAATCAGCGACATAGGGTGAAAAAAAAATTTTAAGCCCAGCAATGACAACAATAACTGAAATTAAAGAAATAATAAGAATGAACTTTAATGATCTATTGCTGCTTGATGATTTAATTTTACCACTGGGGTAACGTATTCTAGTACTCATAGCATAATGCGGCCAAGGAGCCACAACCAAAATAAAATACAATGTACAGAAAGTTAATTTGTTGAGTCAAGCGTTAAAAATCCAAAATTCAAATACCGAATTTCAAAACAAATTCTAATGATGAAAACACAAATGTTCTAAACAAAAACTCATTACAAACCAAGACATGGTTTAAGCTGTTTCAAATTTTGAACATTTGAATTTCTATATTGTTTCGAATTTCCTGTTTATGGTTTCTAGCTTTATTTTTTTAACATGTTAGAGAAAAAAACCGCTCTCAAAAAAAGGTTTTTTTTGAGTGGCATCCTAAAATTACATACGGTCCGGGGCATTAATTCCAAGTAATTCCAACGCATTTTTTAAAACAATTTTAACACCGGTTGTCATCGCTAATCTAGCATGAGTTAATTTGATGTCATTAGAAATAATCCGGTATTTATTATAATAACTATGAAAGAGATAAGCTAATTCCTGAAGATAAAATGGAATGAGATGAGTCTCTAAAGAATTGGCGCTTTTCAGCACTACTTCAGGGAATTGAGATAGTGATTTAATTATATTTAGTTCTTCCGGCAAGTCTAACAGGCTCAAATCAACATTTTCTATAACAAAAGCATCTACCCCTGTCGCTTTTGCCTCTCGTACAACACTGCAAATACGAGCATGGGCATACTGAACATAATAAACAGGATTTTCTGGAGATTGCTTTTTTGCCAGTTCCAGATCAAAATCCAAGTGACTGTTTGAGCCTCGCATTAGAAAAAAATATCTTGCCGCATCGCATCCCACTTCATTCAGAACATCGCTTAAAGCAACAAACTTCCCGCTCCTGGTAGACATAGAAAGTTTTTCATTGCCTCTCCGCAAACTTACTAATTGAACCAGTATAACCTTGAAAAAATCTTTAGAATAACCAAGGGCTCCTATCATTGCCTCCATTCGAGGCACATACCCATGATGATCCGCACCCCATATATCTATTACTAAATCAAAGTTTCTTGAAAATTTATCGCGATGATAGGCAATGTCCGACGCAAAATAAGTATGCGCACCATTTTCTTTAATAAGCACTCTGTCTTTATCATCTCCAAACAAACTCGATTTCATCCATGTTGCGCCGTCTTTTTCATAGACAATCTTTTTCTTATTTAACAGTTCTAATACTTCTTCAACCTTTTTCTCTTCAAAAAGACTTTTTTCACTGAACCAGCAATCAAACTCTACTTTAAAGTCAAGAAGATCTGATTTAATTCCATTAAGGATTCTGTTAGCTGAATGATCCGTAAAAAATGAGATTGCTTCCTCTTCTCCTTTTTCAGCTAAAGTATCCCCTTGTTCTTTTAGAATTTCTGTGGCAATCTTCTTAATATAATCTCCTTGGTAAGATTCTTCTGGAAATTCAACCTTTTCCCCCATAAGCTGCAAATATCTGAGGTAAGTAGATTTTCCCAAAGTTTGCATCTGGTTTCCCACATCGTTAATATAGTATTCCTTCTTGATGTTAAACCCCACGGCTTTCAATGTACGTGCAATGGTATCTCCAATAGCGGCTCCCCGCCCGTGTCCCACATGAAGCGGCCCTGTTGGGTTAGCACTAACAAATTCCACCTGTACGTTTTTGCCTTTTCCATAATCAGAATTTCCGTACTGCGAATTTTTCGAATAGATTTCTTTCATTTCATCGCGCCATGTTGACGGCGTAACAAAAAAATTAATAAAACCGGGACCCGCCGTCTCCACCTTTTCAATTATAGAGTTATCTTGATTAAGGTTGGAAATAATGAATTCACTGATTTTACGAGGGCTCATCCTGACCTTAGATGTCAGGCTCATAGCAACGGGTGTAGAAAAATCACCGTTGACCGCATCATTTTTTGGCCGTTCAATGACGATCTCGGGAATGGAATCTAATCGCCAACTTTCTTTTTTGATGCATGTATTTATGGCTTCTGCGATAGTTTTACGTAATGTATTTGTAATCATGCTTTATAAAAAAAATCACAGGTTTTGTTGCTGGGCTACAAACTTGTAAGACATTATTTTTCAGCGAAGCTTTCTAGTGCCCCACCGTAGCCACCCCTTTTTAGGAGAGATTAATGCAAGGAAATTCCACCTCAATAAAGAGGATACAGGGGGTTGTAATTTTTTGGGTGTGTCCCTACCACTCTGAACTACAAACTTATAACATTGTGTTATTTTAGTACAATTTTCGTTAGCAAATTGGGCGGAAGCCCATTTGATTTCGGTCAACCCTAGCCTCAACCCTGCAGGCGGATTTCCTTTGGAACGCATGCAATTAGGCTTTCCCATCTAATTGTGGTTGTGCTCCCTTAGCTACGTTGTGATTTTAGCTAATTAAATGATTTGGAAATTTTTTTTTGCCATATTCTGTGTCAATTCTTTATATTTTCTGCTTTTTTATTTACTCTCAGTGCTCTTTCATAATAATCAATGGCATCTTTGTTTTTTCCAGTCGCCCTGTGCAGAGACACCATATTGTTAAGATTATTGGCGATGCCTTCATAATACCCAATCTCTTTATCAATCTCAAGAGCCATTTTGTAATAGTTCATGGACATGTTTAGACTTTCTCTTATTTCCTTAATGACTTCAAGATTCTTAAATTACCGACGATTCTCCTTTTGTAATCAATTTTCTTATTTATTTTTAATTATTCATCATAATAAACTGTCACCATTTCAAGATTTCTCATATATTTATTTTCTAGGCCGATATTATTTAAAATTAGCTCAACTCCTCTTTTATTGCCAAGTTTTCGCTTAATAGAAAGACTTTTTTTAAAATATTGAAGCGCTCTTTCATATTATTCAGAAACATATAGGCAGAACTCATGTTAAACAAGTTATAGGTTTTCATTTAAGTTCTCCAAGTATTTCATTTTTTTCTAAAGAATAATGGTAATGTTTTAAAACCGTGTCAATCCCCTTGCCCGCAAAATATACAATCCCAATGTTTTTCAAATAACCCGCTATCTCATCAGATTATTATTGATAGTGTGAATATTTAGTGCCTTTTCAAAGTGCATGAATGCGTTACTGAACTGGCCATCGCAGAAGATGGCAATTAAGGCAGGAACTGGCGCGTAAAAGTAGATGATACTATTTGACTCTTGTTAGAAATATTTGCAGGGTTCTGTTCTAAACAGATGCAATGATATTTTGGAATTTATACAAGAAGTAAATAGGATAACCCAGAATTTTAATTTTTCCCTAGCGCATAGGGCTCTACTGTATCTTCTAGCTTATTGCCGCGGGTGCAGGCTTCGCAAAGCCTGTTCCAAATGCCTAGGGAAGTAAAATGTTTATCGCACTTCAGGCATCTCCGCCTTTTCACAACAATATCAGGAAGTCCTGATTCTTTTCTAAAATTGTTTAAGGCCTTTAATAATCTTTTGTTTTTATAGACTTTATTAGTCATAAGCTATTTTTTTTGAAGAAAAAATCTTACAATCTACTCAATCCCTATTACGTGTTAGACTAATTAGATATTATTAGGATTCTTTTTTTTATTATGATAAACAAGTGCTTCCAAGACGCTATTGGTATTACGGCACTTTTAGTGCTTTTGTGGTCCCAGGCCTGCATGTTTCTTAAGTTGGAACCATTCTACACCTGGTTTTATCTTTTTACCTGGTGGTCCTATATCATTTTTATCGACTCAATATTATATAAATTTAAAGGAAATTCCCTGATTCGAAGCCGCGGGAAAGAGATTTTAATCCTTTCTGCCTGGTCCGCTACATTCTGGTTTATCTTTGAAACTGTAAATTTCTTCGTGAAAAACTGGTATTACATTAACCTTCCGGCTGATGATTTTCTTAGAATATGCGGCATTATCTTAGCATTTGCTACTGTCCTTCCAGGAATTTTCATAACAAGCGAATTACTTGAAATATCAATGGTTTATAAATCTATATCGATAAAAAGGTTTAAGTTCAACTATTATGTTCTTTGGATCTTTTTTTTTACGGGAGTTTTGTTTGCGTTACTGGGTGTCACATTCCCCAAAGTCTTCTTCCCTTTAATATGGGGGAGTTTTACGTTAACACTGGAACCCATTCTCTATTGGCTCGGAGGGCGCTCATTGTTAAAAGACATGGAAAACGGTAATCCCCGTAAAGTGTTAATACTTTTTACATCCGGTCTTATTTGCGGCTTTTTGTGGGAATTTTGGAACTATTGGGCTTACAGTAAATGGGTTTATACTATTCCTTATTGGAATACAGGGAAAATTTTTGAAAT
>MDTC01126610.1_pt1 | contig 10183 bp, 12 predicted proteins | sample 811181 | NCBI WGS metagenome assembly MDTC01 (sample SAMN05326644, study PRJNA326480) | marine metagenome | isolation source: seawater | place: Pacific Ocean: North | collected 2011
AGGCTGGATGTGGAAGCGCAGTAATGCGTGCAGCTGACCAGTACTAATAGCTCAATTGGCTTGATTTATGCACTGAAAAAAATTTTCATTTCGAGATTAGAAAAATAAATTTAATTATTAATATATTCTTTTCATAACTTGATTAAAATTATATATTTTATTTATGCTTGATTTTTATAAAATAGAAAAAAAACATATAAAAGACAAGTTACTAAAATTAATAAAAAACAATGTTAAAGTTATTGTAATTAAAAATTTTTCAAGCAGTAAAGAATGTAAAAAAATAATCGACTTTTGCTATACTAATTCTATTCCTTATAAACACCGTTATTTAAACAAAAAAAAGGATTTTTGGTCATCCATTGATGTTTATCCTTACTTAGCAAGAACAAGAAGAATATTTAAAACTTTTGAAATGGGTAAAAGATATAGTAAAAAATTCAAAGCTTTTGATGATGCTGTAAGTCTGCAGTACAAATATATTTACGATAACATTTTAAAAAAAAGAACTTACTCAAAATTTGTAGCATTTCAGTATCCAAGAGGTGGTGGTTTTTTCAGTAGGCATAAGCATTCAAGATGGCCAACGAATTATGGATTAATTTTAAATTTATCAAAATCTGGAAAAGATTTTAAAAAAGGTGGAATAAACAATTTTTATTATAGAAAAAAAAAAATTTACATTAATAAAAATGAAGTAGATCAAGGAGATTTAACACTTTTTAGATACGATCTGTATCATGAAGTTCCACCTGTTGATCCTTATGAGGATTTAAAATTTGATAAATCTGGAAGATGGACAGTAGCCTTCCCTGTATTGTACACTAATCCTTTTTTATATAAAAAAAATAGACCAAGATAAATTTTTATTTTTTTTCCATTATTAAGATTTTATCTTTATTCCAAAAAGGTGAAAAATTATTATGATTTTGACATTCTAAAAAATAAATTTTACAAAAAATTTTCTTCAATCTTTTCAAACTATTAAAAAATTTTAGTTCAACTTGGTCATTATAACTTTCAATATCTTCAAGAACAATTATTCCTCCTTTTTTTAGAAACTTGTGTGAATTGAGTACAAGCCTAATTTGGTCATTTTCATCGTGAGTACTATCGTCTATTATTATATCAAATTTAGTATTTAGTTTTTTTAAGCTTTTTCTTATAGAGGTAGCCGACTTAACATTAATGTGGTTATAAAATGTTTTTGGTAATTTTAATTTTTTTCCATCGTTGATGAATTTTTGATCAAAATCAAAACCATAAATTAAAGCTTTTTTAAAATAATTTCTCCACATTTTAACTGATTTAGACTCTGCAATACCTATTTCAGCTAATTTAATTTTTTTATTTTTGAATTTTTCAAATATAATGTCATATACAGGAGTGTATGATCTCCTTTGTCCAGTTCTATTCAAAGGTGACTTGTCTGTACCAAATTTACCACCAAGAATGCACAGCTCCGAAGTGCTATTGTCAGTGTTTATTGTAAAGGAATTAAATTTATTTTTATTTACATTAAAGTTTGGATTTTTTATTTTGTTATAAATATTTTCAATCAAATACATAACACCTAACTTAAACAGAAATCTTCTAAAACCTCTTGTATAAATCATTTAATTGCTAAAAATCCCTCAAAACAGGAATACTTCATAATGGACATGCTATCTTTAAACCCAGCCCTTTTTAAAAATCTTAAATTTTCACTACTTGAATAAGGCTCCAGAACACTTCTTAACGATATTGATTTTGCCCAGATTTCCTTTTCATTATAACCGATATCTTTTTTATATTCTAAATATATTTGATTCATCATATCTTGAAATCTTGCATCACTTGCTCTCACTTTTTCAAAAAAAATAAATGCTCCACCCCAATTCAAAGATTTATAAATTTTATTGATCAATATTTGTCTATACTTTGGTCTTATAAATTGGATTGTGTAATAAGCTATTATTAGATCTGATTTTTTAAACTTAACTTTATTTGCATCTAGACATTTTAGATTAATTTTATTTTTTGTTTTTTTTAATTTTTTTTTGGCAACCTTTATCATGTTTTTTTCAATATCAATTCCATAAATATTCATTGAATTTAATGAATTATATTTATCTATTTTTTTTATTAGAGTACCTGTGGAACAGCCTAAATCATAAATGTTACATTTTTCATTTACAAAAAAGCTACTTAATTTACAGATAAGGTCTTGACCTAGTTCATATAATGGAACAGATTTATTTACATGTTTATCAAAATATTTTGGGGTTACACCACCAAAAGAAAAATTACTTATTTTTGATAAAATTTTATCTCCAGAGCCCATTATTATTTCTATATATATATTTTTAAAAATTTATATATAAGTATTTCAAAATGATTAGTAACTACTTACAAAATACAAAAAATTGCCACGATGAAAAATATAGAGAATTAGGCATATCTTTTCAAAGAAAACATGCAAATGAAGATGTTATAAGGTTTTTTTATAAACATAAGTTAAAAGGCAAAAAAATTTTAGATATAGGTTGTGGGAGTGGAAGAAATAGTATTTTTCTTTTAAATGAAAATTGTAATGTTGTGGCATTAGATTTTTCTAGTCAAGGGATTAATGTTTTTAATAAAAGAATTTCAAATAAAAAAATTAAAAAACTTAAACTACTAGTAGACTCAATGCCATATCTTAAAAAAGTAAAAGGTACATTTGATTCTGTCATCGATTGTTTTTCTTCGTATTGTTTAACTAAAACAGACTTCAAAATATATTTAGGCAATATAAAAAAAAAATTAAAAAAAAATGGAATTTATCATTTACAAATTTTTTCTAAAAACTCCGATATTTACAAAAATTTTAAGCCATCAAAGAAAATTGGAAATTCAATACTTACACAAAAACGTAAGTCCTCACCTTTTTTTGGCGATGAATATCTATTTTCTTTTTATTCAAAGATAGAATTGATTAAATTGTTGCAAAATTTTTTTAAGATAAGTTCTTTTGAGATTTTCACTAGAACTTACAGAAATACCTCTGAACACCTTGAGTATTTTGTAGTTGAATGTAAAAAAAAATAGAAATGAAAATAGTTTTTTCAAAAAATTTAAGTAAAAACCAACACGAAGCTTATCTAAATGAAATTGGTGATTATCAAATCTATCATACAGAAAAATTATTAAATTATTATTTTCACACTTCGAAAATTATTGATAAATCTTTTTTTATTTTAGAAAAAGATAAGCCACTCGCATTTGCTCCGTTGGGAATTGTAAAAGAGGATAAATTAACAACTTTATCATTTTCAGCCGTTGCTTGTCATACTCCAACGATATCCCACAATATGGCCTCTCAAAATAAGAGAAAATTATATAAAAAATTATTCAGTATTATTTATGAAACAGGAGTAAAAAATAAATGTAAAAGCTTTGAATTTTTTTTTCATCCAATAAGATTTTTTAATGATCAATGTAAAATTGATTATAAAGAAAGTATGAAAATTCTTTCTTGCTTTGATGTTGCTTACGTTGTAATTAATACAAACATCATAGATCTTAGTTTATCTCCTGACAATCTTTTCATGAATCTTAGAAAAGCAATGAGAAAAGAACTTAGAAGTAAAAAATATAAAGAGCTAGAGTTTTTTAAAATTAACTCACAAAACATAAACAAAGATCAAATTAAAGACTTTTTTAATTTATATAAAAAATATCATTTCATCTCTGCAAAAAAACAAACAAGAAAAGATAGTTCTTGGAAATATATGCTAAATTTGCTTTATGACGATAGAGCTGATTTATTTGCAATTAGAAGGCTAGAAGATAAAAAATTTTTATCATTTCTATATTGTTTTAGAGAAAAAAATTTTGCTATTGGTGCATCACAAGTAAACATTACTAGCTCTAAGGAGTTGAAAAGATATTCATTAAGAAGTTTTATTGAATATAAAGCTATTGAGTATTACAAAAATATCAATTTTAGATTTTATGAAGTTGGTCAGACATATTACTATGATAAAGATTTTAAAAGTTTTACTGAAAAGCATAAAAGAATAGGACTTACTAAATTACAATTTGGTGGTGATCTTTATCCCATATTTTATTTTAAATTTGATTTTGATAAAGACTCTATATTTAATAAAAAACACAAATTTATCGTAGAAAATGACTTTTGAAAAAATAATTAAAAAAGCATCCTTAAACAATCATAAAAGAAATAGACATGCAAGAATAGAGGCTGCTTCAAAAAAAAATTTAGTTTTTCAAATGATTTTAAAAAATAAATTAAAACCAAAAACAATTTTAGAAATAGGAAGCTCAACAGGTTATTTATTAGAAAGTTTAAGAACTAATTTAAATAGTCAATGCTTTGGAATAGATACATCAAAGTCAGCAATAACCGAGGGTAAAAAACTATTTAAAAATGTAAATCTTTCATATGGTATGTTCGAAAATTCTAAACTTAAAAACTTAAAGTTTGATTTGATAATTTGTGGTTTTTTTTTATTTATGCTTCCTCCCTCAAAAATATTAAATTTGTTTTCAAAAATTGATTTCTGTTTGAAAAATGGAGGACACATCATTATAAATGATTTTTATAATAAAAGTAATTCATTCAAGATTAAAAATTATAAACATGAAAAAAAACTTAAAGTATATCGATGGGATTATAAAAAAGTTTTTCTTTCTTTGCCTTATTATAAAAAAAAAGATATAATTAAGCATTTTGATTTAAATATGAAAAATTTTGTTGAAATTAGCTTAATGGAAAAGAAAATTTCTTTGTAATAAAAATCAGTGATCAAATTTCAAATAAAAAAAATTTTTAGTAAAAGTTTTAAAAAATATGATTCCATACAGTAAACAGTTTGTTTCAGCAGAAGATATTAGATCTGTAATTAAAGTTTTAAAATCAGATTTTCTTACTCAGGGACGAGAGGTGCCTAAATTTGAAAATAAATTAAAGAAATTTGTGGGTTCAAAATATGCAGTCGCAGTAAGTAGCGCTTCAGCAGCTTTGCATCTGTCATGTTTGGCATTAGGTTTAAAAAAAAATGATATTTTTTGGACTGTTCCAAACACATTTGTAGCATCAGCCTCTTGTGGTTTACACTGTGGTGCTAAAGTTGATTTTGTAGATATTGATAAAAATACAAATAATATTTCAATTGAAGAACTTGAAAAAAAGCTGAAACAAGCAAGAAAATTAAAAAAATTACCCAAAATTTTAATTCCAGTTCATTTTTCTGGTTTTCCTTATGAGCAAGACAAAATTTATAAACTTTCAAAAAAATATAATTTTAAGGTAATTGAAGACGCATCTCATGCACTTGGATCAAAGTATAAAAATATACCTGTAGGAAATTGTAGATGGTCAGATTTAACTGTTTTTAGCTTTCACCCAGTAAAACCGATTACAACAGGGGAGGGTGGTGTAATCACAACTAATAGTAAAAAGCACTACGATATTTTATGCAAGCTCAGGACACATGGTATTACTAAAAATTTGAATGAATACAAAAAAAAAATTAATAGCAAATGGTATTATGAACAACAATTATTAGGTTTTAACTATAGAATGAGTGATATCCATGCAGGTCTTGGTATTAGCCAATTAAAAAAAATTAAAACTTTTGTTAAAAAAAGGAATCAAATCGCCAAAATTTATGACAAAGAACTTAATCATCCATTAATTATTTTACCCGTAAAAAATAAAAATTGTATCTCAACATATCATCTATACGTAATTAAATTTCAATTAGAAAAAATTAAAAAAAAATATGACAATATATTTAGGAAGTTTAAATCAAAAAAAATAGGAGTAAATTTACACTATCTACCTGTTCATCTACATCCAATTTATAGAAAAATGGGATTTAAAAGTGGTGATTTTCCTATTTCAGAAAAATATGCACAAAGCGCTTTTAGTATACCATTATTTTATTCAATAAAAAAAAGTGATCAATTTAAAGTCATTAATTTTATAAAAAAAATAGTTCAAAATTTTTAAAAACTGAGAGAAAAAAAATATACATTAGAGCAAATTTGAAGTTTAATGTATTTTATTTACCCATAGTTTTTTATAATAAGACGACGTCGTTTTTGCTGAAGTGACCCACTAATTTGATTAGGAAGTATGATAAAAATTTAACTTAATTTTTTAAGTATAATTGATTTAACTGGTTCACTATTCTTAATATTTATAGGTGATTTTTTATTTAAAATTTTATTGAAGTATTTTGGAGCTAAACCATAACCAGGTCTAATAACTCTGATATTGTCCTTAGAGAATTTTTCACCTTTTTTAATATCTTTTGTTGTGAAAATAGACCTTCTAAAGATTTTTGATTTATTCTCGCTTTTATTTCTAAAAAAAAAACTTTTACCCATAAGTTTATAAGCAACATCTATATCATCTCTTAACTTTTTAATTTCTTTTCCTTTTAAAGAAAAATCAATATCAAAACCTTTTTTTTGATTGTTTAATGCTATATGTTTTTCTATTACTTCAGCTCCGCTTGCAATACTAGCAATTGCGACTCTATTATCTTTTGAGTGATCTGAAATACCCACTTTGCATTTAAATTTATCCTTTAATATTTTGAGATTATTTAAGTTAAAATCATCAATTGTTGATGGATAATTACTAACACAGTATAAAAGAGTAATATCTTTTGCACCATTTTTTTTAGCAATCTTAAATGTAGTATCAATTTCTTTTAAATTTGCCATACCAGTGGAAATAATAATTGGTTTTTTCGTTTGAGATATTTTCTTAACTAAATTCAAATCTGTCATTTCAAATGAGGAAATTTTATAAAATGGACAATTTAATTTTTCTAAAAAATCCACTGCAGTATCATCAAAAGGAGTACTAAAAACTTTTATACCCAAAGATTTTCCATATCTAAAAAGTTCTTTGTGCCATTTTAATGGAGTATGAGCTTTGTTGTATAAATCCCAAAGGTTATAACCTTTCCACAAACCATTTTTTATTTTAAAATATTTTTTATTAGATTTAATCGTCATTGTGTCTGCGGTATAGGTTTGAAGTTTAACAGCATCAGCACCATTTAAATATGCGCATTTAACTAATCTTTTTGCTAAATTAAAGTTGCCACAATGATTTGCTGAAATTTCTGCTATAAAAAAAATTTTATTTTTCATTAGATTTATTCAATTTATGGATTTTTTGAGCAAGATTTGAAATGTTTTTATCTTCTTTACAAATTTCTCTAAGAATTTTTGAAGTTGAACCAAAATCGAGTTTAAGAGATAATCTTAATAAATCCATCCAATTCTTATTATTTTTTGTTCTGATAGATTGTATTTGATTTATAAGTTTTAGTCCTTCTTTGATTTTTTTTTGATTTTTTTTCATAAGTTTATATCCTATTGATTGAAATTTTTTTTATCTTATAAGATCTATTTGTTTATATAAAAAAAACATTTTTTATTAAAATTTAATTTATTAAAAATCATTCCGTTAGATGAAAATGGATAATCAACAATATTGAAAGTTTTTTTATTCAATTTTTTCCAATTATTCTTTTTATAAAAACTAACTAATTTATCTTTACAAATTAAAAAAGAAAAAAGAGTAGATCGTTTAATTATCATATTATTAAAATTCATTATAAGTTTAGACAATTGTATATCTCTATATTTTTTATCAATAACCAAGGTGTCAAACAATAGGTATTTTGCTTTTTTATTTAAAGCTTTAATTTCAAAAGTTCTTTTTCTCAACAATGTATAACCTACAAGTTTTGAATTAATATAAAATAAGTTATGAAGATCATTTTTTTTAATATTATTATTGAACCAATCAATTTGTGACTTTATACCAAATTTCCATTGTGTATCTTTTAACAAACAAATGTCTTTAATTTCTTTGTTTGTGAGTTTATCTGAAGCAATAGATTTCAAATTATATTGAGCATTTTTTGCAAGATGTGAAGTCATTAAATAATAAATAACATAAGCTAAAATTGATTAAAACTTTTTATATCAACGTTGGTTGTTTTAGCACGGTATAAAAGATAGAACATATATTAATTACCTTATTTTAAGAAATGATATTTTCTATTTTAAAATGTCAACAATATAGCATTCTAGTAATTTTTATGTACGAAGATTTAAAAATTTATTAACTTTAAAAAATGATAAATAAAAATAAAATTGCGATTTTTATTGCAGCAAGATCTGGATCTAAAAGATTACCAAATAAACATTTTTTAGAAATAAATTCTAATTTAAGAGTAATAGATCTATGTATTTTAAGATTAAAAAAATCAAAATTAGTTACTAAGATATTTTTGTGCACTACAAAAAAAAAAGAAGACAATAAATTTAAAGATATATGTAAATTGTATAATATTAAATTATTTAGAGGAAGTACTAATAATGTTGCAAAAAGAATTATTGATTGTGCCAATGAAAATTCTATCAAAACAATTGTTAGAATTACAGCGGATTGCCCTATAATAGATCCAAAGCTTATAGATCAATGTATTAAACTACATTTTAATAAAAAAAGTGATTATACTTCAAATACATTAAAACTTTCTTTTCCTGATGGTTTGGATGTTGAGGTAATTGATTTAGATACATTAACAAAATCTCAAAAAATTTTTAAAAGTAAGTATAATAGAGAACATGTAACTTTTTTTATAAAAAAATCGAAATTGTTTAAAAAATATAATTATAAAAATTTTATAAATTACTCTAACAGACGATGGACTTTAGATAATTTAAAAGATTATTTTTTTTTAAAAAAAGTTATTAAATATTTTTCTAAAAATATTTTTTTCTCTTGGAGAGATTTAATTAAAGCTGAAAAATATAACAAATCATTAATTAATATAAAAGAAAGATAGAGTGAATAAAGCCCAGTTGATAAAACGTCTTGTAATTGGATCTGCAAATTTTACACAAAAATATGGGGCTGATCGAATTAAATTAAACTATAAAGAAAACAAAAAAATTCTAAAATTAGCAAAAAATATTGGTATTTATGAAATTGATACAGCTAAGACTTATTTAAAAAGTAAAGATATTTTTCTAGATATAGATAAAAAATTTAAATTTTCTACAAAAATAATACCAAATTCGAAATGGGTATCATTAGAATTTTGTCAAAAAACATTAGAGAATCATTTTAAAAGTTTTAATACTAATAAAATTGAGACATTGCTTTTTCATGATACTAAAATTTTATTTACCAAGAAAGGAATGAAAATTTTTAAAAATTTAGAAGTTTTGAAAAAAAAAAAATATTTTAAAAAAATTGGATTATCAATTTATGATACAAGTTGTTTGAATTATTTAAACTCAAATTATAATTTTGATGTAGTACAATGTCCTTATAATATCTTAGATAAAAGAATATTAACTACAGGGTGGTATGATAAGCTAAAAAATCAAGGAATAGAAACTCATATAAGATCCATATTTTTGCAGGGATTATTAGTTAACAAATCATTCTATAAAAAATTTTATTTTAAAAAATGGCAAAAACTTTTTTTTAATTGGTTTCAAAATTTAGAAAGTAACAATATTTCTCCAATTGATTATTGTTTAAGCGACTTATTGAATTTTGACTTTGATAAAATAATAATTGGTATTAATAATTCTGAAAATTTGAAAGAAATAATAAATTTTAAAACTGTAAAAAAAAATAAAATGAAAAATTTTAATATAAGTGATACAAAACTAATAGATCCAAGAAATTGGAAATAAAATGAAAATCAAAAACGGTATAAGTTTGTACAACTACGCAAAAACCTTAATTCCTGGTGGTACAACATTATTTTCTAAAAGATCCGAGCTTTATTTACCATATAAATGGCCTGCTTATTTTACAAAAGCAAAAAGAATTAATGTCTGGGATTTGAAAGGAAACAAATACCTGGATATGTTTTGTGCTGTTGGAACAAGCATATTGGGATATGGCAATGAGAAAGTTAATAAGTCAGTTTTAAAAAATATTGAAAACGGCAATATGTCAACCTTGAATTGTCCGGAAGAAGTTTTGTTAGCAAAAACAATTATTAAACATCATTCTTGGGCATCAATGGCAAAGTTTACTAGAGGGGGTGGAGAAGCAAATGCATTAGCAATAAGAATTGCAAGATCTTTTACTAAAAAAAAAAATGTTGCATTTTGTGGATATCATGGATGGCACGATTGGTAT
>MDTC01187864.1_pt1 | contig 10183 bp, 11 predicted proteins | sample 811181 | NCBI WGS metagenome assembly MDTC01 (sample SAMN05326644, study PRJNA326480) | marine metagenome | isolation source: seawater | place: Pacific Ocean: North | collected 2011
AAAAAATAAATCAATATATGATAGAGTATCAGAAACTTCTAGTGTTGCCAGAATGGAAGCAACACCTGTAATGCCTAAAATGTTAAATAAATTTGATCCTAAAATAGCTCCTAGTATAAAATTTACTTGCCCTCTATAAGCAGCTATCATAGATGTTGCTACTTCAGGTATGGAAGTACCAACAGCAACCATTGTCAAACCTATGATTGTTTGGCTAATCCCTAGCAACTCGGCTGTTATAACTGCACCACGAACCAAAATTTCTGCTCCAATGACTACTCCTAAAATTCCAACTATTGATAAAAAAGATGCTTTTAATGCTGATAAATTAATTTGCTCTTCCTTACTGATATATACTTTTCTCTTTTCAGCTTTAACCTCATAAATAATAAAAAAAATATAAGAAATTAATAAGAGTAAGGAAAAAACTCCAAAAATTAACTCAAGGTTTTTTTCTAGAAAAATTATTGTAGAAAATAGTAAAGTTAAAATAACTAAAAAAATACTGTCTTTAGTTCTTACATCAGATTTTTTTGAAATTTTAACTAAAAATGCTAAAGGTACTGCAAATAATACATTTGCTATATTAGACCCAACAATATTACCAAGCGTTATCCCTTGTAAACCTTTTAAAGCAGAGTTTATTGATATGGCCAGCTCTGGAGCTGAGGTGCCAAATGCAACTAAAGTCAATGCTATTATAAATGGTTGTACTCTAAGATGTTTTGCTAAAGCTACTGAACCGCTGACAAGATATTCTCCACTAAAATATAGTATTATTATTCCTAATAATAGATAAGTTGCTCCGATCAATTTCTAGCCAGAATTTTTTTCTTGATGTTAGAAATTGCTTTTGCAGGATTCAAACCTTTAGGACATGTTTTAGTGCAGTTCATAATTGTGTGACACCTATATAATTTAAAAGAGTCTTGCAACTTATCTAATCTTTCATCTGTTGCTTCATCTCTAGTATCTGCTATCCATCTCCAAGCTTGTAATAGTATTGCAGGTCCTAAATACTTATCTCCATTCCACCAATAACTAGGACAACTTGTAGAACAGCAGAAACACATAATACATTCATAAAGACCATCTAACTCCTCTCTTTCTTTAGGAGACTGACTTCTTTCTCTATCATTATGATTATTGTTTTTTGTTTTTAACCAAGGGTCTATAGAGTTATATTGCTTATAAACTCCAGAAAGATCAGGAACTAAGTCCTTTATAACCGGCATATGTGGAAGAGGATAAATTTTTATTGGTCCTTTAACATCAGAAATATATTTGGTACAAGCAAGAGTATTTGTTCCATCAATATTCATTGCACAGCTTCCACAAACACCCTCACGACAAGAACGTCTGAAAGTAATTGTGGGATCAACCTTATTTTTTATAGTAATAAGAGCATCAAGAACCATTGGACCACAATCACTTACGTCCAATTCATATCTATCAACTCTGGGATTTTCTTTGGTATCAGGATTATATCTATATATTAAAAAGACTTTTTTAGTTTTAGCTTTTTCTTTTATTGCAAAGTTTTTTCCACTTTTTACTTTAGAATTTTTGGGTAGAAGTAGTTCGACCATAGTTCCTCAATAGACTCTTGCTTTAGGAGGAAATGACTGTACTTCATTTGACATGGCTCTTAAAGTAACAGGCCTTGTTCCTAATTTTGTTTTTTTATCTTTCAACCATGCTAATGAGTGAAATAACCAATCTTCATCATTTCTATCTCTAAAATCATCTCTTGCATGAGCCCCTCTGCTTTCTTTTCTATTTTCAGCTGACTTCACAGTAACAACTGCTTGCTGTATTAAGTTTTCTAGTTCTATTGTTTCAAGTAGATCAGTATTCCATATAAGTGACTTATCAGAGATTTTAACATGTGAAATTTTTTCTAATATCTCATCCATTTTATTAGATCCTTGTTTCAAACCTTCTCCTGTTCTAAATACAGCACAATGGCTTTGCATAGTTTTTTGCATATTTAGTCTGAGTTCTGCAGGAAGAATTTCTCCTTTAGAGTGCAGTAATTTATCAAATCTGTCTATTGCAAATTCCTCAGATCCTTTTTTAGAATAAGTTGCCTTTCCATTTTTTTTCATTTCCTTACCTATATGGTGAGCAACGCTTCTTCCAAAAACAACTAGGTCTAATAAAGAGTTAGAACCTAATCTATTTGCTCCATGAACCGAAACACATGCAGCCTCTCCGATTGCATATAAATTTGGAATAATAGTATCATTTTTTCCATCAGTATTTGTTACAACTTCGCCTGTAAATTTTGCAGGAATGCCACCCATATTATAATGACATGTAGGAATTACTGGTATTGGCTCTTTATTAACATCAACTCCTGCAAATATTTTTGCAGTCTCTGCAATTCCAGGCAATCTTTTAGAAATAACGCTAGAATCTAAATGGTTTAAATGTAAAAATATATGATCTTTTTCTGACCCTACTCCTCTCCCTTCATTTATTTCAATAGTCATAGATCTTGCCACGACATCTCTAGATGCAAGATCTTTTGCATTAGGAGCATATCGTTCCATGAACCTTTCTCCTTCACTATTGGTTAAATATCCTCCTTCACCTCTAGTTCCCTCAGTAATTAAACATCCGGCACCATAAATTCCAGTAGGATGGAACTGAACAAACTCCATGTCCTGAAGAGGAACTCCTGCTCTAAGTGCCATTGCGTTTCCATCACCTGTGCAAGTATGCGCTGATGTAGCTGAAAAATATACTCTACCATATCCTCCGGTAGCCAGAACTACTTTCTTAGCATTAAATTTATGCAAACATCCATCTTCTAATGACCATGCTACTACTCCTTGACATCCATTTTGCTCATCCATAATAAGGTCTAGCGCAAAGTACTCTATAAAAAACTTAGCCTTATTTTTTAATGATTGCTGGTAAAGTGTATGTAAAATAGCGTGCCCTGTTCGGTCAGCTGCAGAGCATGTTCTATTGGCTGGAGGCCCATCTCCAAACTCTGTAGTCATTCCACCAAAAGGCCGTTGATAAATTTTTCCTTCTTCGGTCCTAGAAAAGGGAACACCGTAATGTTCTAATTCAACTACCGCCGGTATAGCTTCTCTGCACATGTATTCAATAGCATCTTGATCTCCAAGCCAATCTGATCCTTTTACAGTATCATACATGTGCCATTTCCAACTGTCTTCACTCATATTGCCAAGTGCGGCACTAATGCCACCTTGAGCTGCTACTGTATGACTCCTAGTAGGAAAAACCTTCGTTAGACAAGCTACAGATAAGTCATTTTCTACAAGACCTAAAGTTGCTCTTAGACCTGCACCTCCTGCACCCACCACTATAACATCATAATTATGTTCAATTATGTTGTAAGCTTTTTTAAACATTATAACCCTTATATAAAATTGATATTATTATTACAGTAAATACGGCTAAAAACAAATACAAGATTTCTAAAAGACTCAATAAAGTTTTTTTTCTTTTGATACTATGAATATAGTCCTCTATTACCACCGTTAATCCTAATCTAAGATGAAATATAGAAACTAGTATAAATATACTTAGTAATAGGCTGTTATAAAAATTCTTAAACCATAAGATTTTATTAGTAAAGTCATAATACAAAAAATCTTTAATTATAAATAAGAACCAAATTCCAGTAGGAATTAGAATAAGGGCAGAAACTTTTTGCAAAATCCAATGGTTCAATACTATATTCCTTTGTTTTTGCAAATTCGTTTCAGAGTTGTTTTTATTTATACTCATTTTACTTGGCCAAAATATATAAAGCTAAGGTTACTGCAAAAATTATTACTATAATGCCTGAATAATATACATTCTTTATTTCAAAGCCAAAACCAATATCCCAAATAATATGTCTAATACCATTAAATAAGTGATAACAAAGTGATAGCACATAAAAAAATAAAAAAGCTTTTCCTATAAATGAATTTATAAATAACATAAAGAATTCGTGAGAGTTTTTGCCAAGAAAAAGAGAAAACAAAAGCAATACTATTATTAGCAACCCCAGTGATTGAAAAATACCTGACATCCTATGCGATATAGACAAAATAGAAGTTATTTGAGGTTTATATATAGATAAATGGGGAGAAATAGGTCGGTTATTATTTTTCATATACTATACCCTTCCTACTTTTATTAATGACTCAGCAATCTGAACAGAATTTAATGCAGCTCCTTTTAATAAATTATCAGAAACCACCCAAAAATTGTATCCATTTTCTTTTATAAGATCTTTTCTTAGCCTTGAAACATAAACCCCATCATTTCCTGAACAATCAACTGGAGTATGATAGTCATCATCTGAAAATATAATTTCTTTTTTGTTTTTGAGTACACTTTTTATTAGTTCAACATCAATGTTTTTTTCTAGTTCAATATATATAGACTCTGCATGTCCAATTTCGGAGGCTACTCTTACACAAGTAGCATTAATGCTAATATCGGGATCTAGAATTTTATTGGTTTCATTAACCATTTTCATCTCCTCTTTGGTAAAACCATTATCTAAAAATGTGTCTATTTGTGGAACTACATTAAAAGCAATTTGTTTAGGAATATTTTTAATAATAATATTTTTTTTTTCTAGCAAATTTTTTGACTGCTCTTTTAATTCAGATATTGCAGTTTGACCAGCTCCAGAAACAGATTGATAGGTGGAAACTATAATTCTTTTAATTTTAGAGATTTTATGAATAGGTGCTAACGCCACTAGCATTTGTATAGTTGAGCAATTTGGATTAGCAATTATTTTACGTTCTGACTCTAATAATTTTTTTTCATTTATTTCAGGAATAATTAAAGAAATATCATTGTTCATTCTAAAATAAGAAGTATTGTCAACGACATAGCATTCTTTTTTTTCAGCTAAAGGAGCATATATTTTAGATATTTCAGAGCCAGCGGAAAAAAAAGCTATATCACTATTCTTAAAGTCATAGCTTTCTAAATTTTTAACTTCATACTCATCTTCATTAAATTTAATTTTTTTTCCCTCTGATTTTTTTGATGCCAATAATGTTATTTTACTAAAAGGAAAATTTCTTTTGTATAATGTTTCTAGAAGTTTTCTTCCTACTGCTCCAGTTGCACCGACTATTGATATATTATAACTCATTTTTCTCTAATATATTTTTTAGATTTTCTGTTACCACATCTCCCATTTCAGAGGTGCTAAGTAAATTACAATTTTTTTGCATTATATCTTTTGTCCTATACCCATTCTCTAAAACTTTTTCTACCGCATTTTCAATTTGGCTAGATAAAATATTATTTTTAAGAGTGTAATTACAAAACATAGATAAAGATAGAATCATAGCAATTGGGTTAGCAATATTTTTACCAGCTATATCTGGAGCACTACCATGAACTGGCTCATACAATGATTTTCTTCTTTTACTGTCTCCTATTTCTCCTAAACTTGCAGATGGAAGCATCCCTAAGGACCCTGTAAGTTCTGCTGAAATATCTGACAAAATATCTCCAAACAAATTTCCTGTTAATATAACATCAAATTGTTTAGGGTTTTTTACTAATTGCATTGCACAGTTATCAGCGTACATATGCTTTAAATTAATGTGAGAAAATTCTTTAGAATGCAGTTTAGTTGTCTCTTCACGCCAAAGAACTCCTGATTCCATAACATTAGCTTTTTCTACTGAATGTACAGTTTTATTTCTTAGATTTGCAATTTCAAATCCTATTCTACCTAATCTTACTATTTCGTTTGTGGTATATACTTCGGTGTTTATACCTTTCTTTTGCCCATCATCAAGTTCGAATATACCCCTAGGTTCTCCAAAATAAATTCCTCCGGTCAATTCTCTAAGCACAACTATGTCCATATTTTTGACTATGTTAGGCTTTAATGAAGAAGCATCAGCTAAAGAATTAAAAACTTTTGCTGGCCTTATGTTAGCATATAGTTCTAACTCTTTTCTTAATTTTAATAGGCCTCTTTCTGGTCTTAAATCAAATGGTAAATTTTCATACTTGGGAGCTCCTACTGCACCTAATAATATCCCGTCACTGGCTTTAGCTTTAGAGATAACTTTTTCAGTGATCGGCAATTTAAATTCATCATATGAACAACCTCCAACTAGATCCTCTTCTATGGAAAACTCAATATTAGTAAAATTATTTAAACAATTAATAATTTTTTTTACAGGAATACAAACTTCTGGACCAATTCCATCACCTGGCAAAAGTAGCAGGTTAACTTTTTCTTTCATTATCTATAATTCTCCATGAACTTTCTAAAAGATTTTTTTTTTCATAAAATTCTATCATATCTTTTTTTTGCAGAGTAAGCTCTATATCATCGTAGCCATTTAGTAATCGTTCTCTAACTTCGTCTGAAATATTAAAATCTAATATTATATTGTCATAAAATATTTTCTTTTCCAATAAACTTACCTTAATAAGCTTTTTTTCTAAAGCATGCGCACATAAAACTTCAATTGAACTCATAGGTAAAGTTAATGGTAAAAGTCCATTTTTAATTGAGTTATTAAAGAAAATATCTGCGAAAGATGGAGCAATAATACATTTTATACCAAAATCTAATAATGCCCAAGGAGCATGTTCTCTTGACGAACCACAACCAAAGTTATTACCTGCTATTAAAATTCTTGTTTTATTCCATGGAACTTTATTAAGAATAAAGTCTTTTTTTATATTATTAGAACTATCATATCTTCTATCAAAAAAAAGAAACTTTCCTAACCCAGTTCTCTCTATAGTTTTTAAAAACTGTTTGGGAATAATAGCATCGGTGTCTATATTAATCTCATTAATCACTGCAGCAACACTTTTCAAATCATAAAATTTTTGCATATTTATCCTTCTGATACATCAACAAATGTACCTGCAATAGCACTCGCCGCAGCTGTTATAGGACTAACTAAATGTGTTCTTCCTCCTCGGCCTTGTCTTCCTTCAAAATTTCTGTTTGAAGTAGATGCGCACCTCTCTCCGTTTTCTAACTGGTCGGGATTCATGCCTAAACACATTGAACATCCTGGGTCTCTCCATTCAAATCCAGCTTCAATAAAAATCTCTTTTATTCCCTCCTCTTCTGCAAGTTTTTTTACTACACCTGATCCGGGAACTACCAAAGCTTGTAAGCTTTTTGCTACCTTTTTTCCCTTTACAATTGAAGCAGCAGATCTTAAATCTTCTATACGTCCATTGGTACACGATCCAATAAAAACTTTTTGTATTTTAATATCAGTCATCCGTGTACCTGGAGTTAAATCCATATATTTTAAAGCCTTATTAATTGATTGTTCCTTTTCAAGATTAATAGCATCTTTTGGATCTGGTACAACATCGGTTATACTTATTCCATCTTCAGGACTTGTTCCCCATGTAACCATAGGTTTTAAATTTTCTATATCAAAGGTAAAACTATTATCAAATGATGCATTTTTATCTGAATGAAGATTTGTCCATTCATCAATAGCTAATTCCCATTTTTTATCTTTAGGAGAAAACTTTTTATCTTTTAAATATTTAAAAGTTGTTATGTCAGGACTAATCATTCCCGCCTTTGCTCCTGCTTCAATTGACATATTACAAATAGTCATTCTTTCTTCAATAGACATTTTTTTTATTGTGTTGCCCATGAACTCTATAACGTGCCCTGTGCCTGCAGAAGTTCCTATCTGACTTATAACTTTCAAAATTATATCTTTAGAGGTAACATTTTTCTTTAATTTTCCATTGATTTCAATTTTCATGTTTTTTGGTTTATTTTGAAGCAAGGTCTGTGTAGCCAATACATGTTCAACTTCTGAAGTACCTATACCAAAAGCTAGCGCTCCAAACGCACCATGTGTTGAAGTATGAGAGTCACCACATACAATAGTTGTTCCAGGTAAAGTATAACCTAATTCTGGTCCTATAATATGTACAATACCTTGATTAACGCTAGTTAAAGGAATGTACTCTATTTTATGTTCTTTAAGATTTTTTTCTAAAGTTTCGACTTGTATTCTAGCTATTTTATCTTTTATAGAATCAATTCCCAAATTTCTAAAAGTAGTGGGAACATTATGGTCTGCAACTCCTAAGGTCAAGTCTGGTCTTCTTACATTTCTATTCTTCAGTTTTAACCCTTCAAAAGCTTGAGGGCTTGTTACCTCATGCACAAGATGTCTGTCAATGTAAAGTATGCTTTGTCCAGAGTCAAGTTTACCTACCATATGGTTATCCCATACTTTATCAAATAAGGTTTTGGGACTATCCATACCTACGTACTTTCTTTTTTATTTTCCTTATCTACATCTTGACTGATTGTTTCTTTAGTCTTTTGTGTTGAGTCGTTATTTTCTAAAGAATTTATTTTAGCTTCTTTTTTAGAGGCTTTTTTATTTGATGGAGTTTGATTTACTTTTTTAATAATATCTTTTTTTTCTGCTATTCTAGCCGATTTACCGGAACGCTGTCTCAAGTAATATAATTTAGATCTTCTTACTTTTCCTCTCCTGACTAAATTTATACTCTCTAGCATTGGAGAATATAATGGAAATACTCTTTCTACTCCTTCTCCATGAGAAACTTTTCGTACTGTGAAAGTGGAATTAAAACCTCTATTTGACCTAGCTATACACACTCCCTCAAATGCCTGAATTCTCTCCTTATTTCCTTCAGTAACATAAACATTTACTTTTACTGTATCTCCAGACTTAAAAGAAGGTATTTTCTTGGCTTTTATAGCCTCTTCAATCTGCTCTTTTTCTATATCAATTAATTTATTCATAATTACTTTTTAAAAAATAGTATTTAATCAAAAAAATTCAAAATTATCTATCTTTTTTTTTCTTGTTAAATGCTATCGAATTTTCTAGTCTCCAATCTTTGATTTTTTTATGGTCACCAGACAACAAAACTTCGGGAACTTTTAAATTTTTCCAGACCCTTGGTTTAGTATATTGAAGATATTCTATTAAGTCATTATTGAAACTTTCTTCTAATAAACTACTTGGGTTTCCTAATACGTTTGGTAGCAATCTTATTATTGCATCAATTAAAGTTACTGCAGCAGGCTCACCACCACTTAAAACATAATCTCCAACAGAAATTTCTCTTAACTCATTATAATCTATAAATCTTTGATCTACACCTTCATACCTTCCACATACAACTATCAAGCCCTCGCTTTTACTTAATTCTTTGACAATATCCTGGTTTAATCTTTTTCCTCTGGGTGTTAGCATAATTTTTTGATATTTTTTAGTGCTTTCTTCTATAGTGGATAGTGCTTGATTATATGCATTTTGCAAAACTTCTGCCTTTAATATCATTCCTGGACCACCACCGTATGGTTTATCATCAATAGTATTACTTTTATCCACAAAATCTTTAATATCAGTTATTTGCAAATCCCATATCCCTTTTTTTCTTGCACTTCCTATTATTGATATATCTAATAATCCTTCGAATGCTTGAGGGAATATTGTGATTGCATTAATTAAAAATTTTTTTTTGCTATATTTCATAGTTTTTATGAAGCTTTATTATTTTTTTTTTTACATTAATATCTTCTTTCTTTAAATCGTAGAATCTTATCATATATTTAAACTTTCCATTAAGCTCTAAAAGATCCCCTGCACCGAAATTGTGAATAGCAGAAACTGACCCAAGTAATTGATTATTTTTATCATATACTTTGGTATCAATTAGGTCTTTATGAAAATATTCGTGAGGCTTTTTTGCTAAACTATTCTCTTCTATCCAAATCTCTTTTCCAAGAAATTTAATAATTTCTTCTTTATTTTCATATCCATCGATTTTACAGATGACAGCTTTTCCTTTGGTAAATTTCTTTTCTAGATTAATCTGGAAGTTTTCAATGTAAGTTTTATTATTATAATTTTTTAAATTTTCTAAGTCTCTATTATAAAATTCAATTTTTAATAACCCTTTAATACCATGAGTTGATATAATTTTACCCAAATAAACCTTTTTTTTCGTCATAAATTTAAGACCTATAAAACTTATAAAAAAATTAAGACTAATTTATTGAATATATAAATCCTTATGAAATTAGGATTCAGTTTTTTTACCCTCTGGCTTAACTTCGGCTGGAGCAGCTTCTTTAGCTTCTTCAGGTTTCGCTTCGGCTGGAGCAGCTTCTTTGGCTTTTTCAGGTTTC
>MDTC01219508.1_pt1 | contig 10183 bp, 12 predicted proteins | sample 811181 | NCBI WGS metagenome assembly MDTC01 (sample SAMN05326644, study PRJNA326480) | marine metagenome | isolation source: seawater | place: Pacific Ocean: North | collected 2011
ATGGTTCGATAGCATTACGCCACACTCGTGGGCGATCGTCTGCCTGATATATCTCAGGATTCAGAAACTCTGGGTTTGAAATTAACATTGAGTGCAATCCTATATCCTGTGGTGGGTGATGATGATGCGTGTAATACATCACCTTTGAATACAACCATCTTGCCACGCTCAGGTGACACTCTCAACTGACATTGACGCTGAAATATACTCATCTCATCAGTAAAGAAGATAGTATCACCATCACTCTTGTTGACATAATATAATGCTGTCACATGTTCTTCTTCAAAGTCTACATGTGGACAGTGATGTTCTAGTTTGTCAGGTAGTAAGCAACCAAGGCGAACGCGATAAACATCAGTATAATCTTGACCAGCAGCATCAGCAATAATCCTCAACGCAGATTCAAATAGATCGTAGTATTGTGAGACAGGTTGATAGTCCATCATGATCACATGTGAGAATGAACTGTTATCAAACCTACCTTCATATGGTCGATACCCACCATCAGCAAACGTAGTCTCTTTAACAAGATACCATGGAAACTGTTGTTGAGTAACTAGTTCCTCAATCTGATCCTGAATAATCTCAGGCAGAGGGAAATCAGAACTCAATAGCATATTGCTTACGGTCGCTGGGAACATCGCGAGGATACATGCAAGGGATAGACATTGATAGACGCTTACCACCAGGGAACGGTTTGTGATACGTTCTAGCAGGAATATACATCACATCCCCAGGTGACAAGGTGACATCTAGGGCAACAGTGAGTTCCTGTCCTGCTTTGTTTGGTAGGTATGGTTCATCAGTCATCTCAATGAGAGCAGAACATCTCTCTTCGTAGACATTCCAGTGTGTCTCACCATCAATCTGACAAATAAAATTAGGAGGTAGATCCCAATGAGCACCAAATGATTTGCTGCCTTCCTTGGCACTACCAAAGATATGTGCGTCACAGTTTACATCATACATCGCTTCGATGCTATTCAACAGTGTATCTACTGCTGGATTGTAGTGTCCATACTGTTCAATGATGAATGTGTGTCCTTCATTGATTGCTTGGAACAGTTCATGCTTGTGTGGCACACCTTTCTCATACCATACTTCAAACTTCTCAGGTAACATTAAACGTCTGCCCTCAAAGTTGAGGACTTGGGTTCTATAATACCATGGATTGTTGAAGCAGTGTGTAACTGTGTCCCAGTTGACATACTGTGTAGGATTAGGCAATGCATCTCTCCACACTGTTGGTTTGTCACCACACTGGAAGAGACTAGGATTAAGAAATGGGAGGATAAGTTTCTGCATTACAACCACTCGTTTGCTTCATGTTCTGCGTGATGGTGAGGAAAACCAGAGAAGTTCATACTGATAGCAATCCTCTCGCAATTTGTATTTGGTTGTGTACGATGTTTCAACCATGATGGGAACATTATATACTCATACCTTGCCATTGGTACAGTCTTCCAATCATAACTGTAACCAGAGTTTCGTGCCCAGTCATCATATGGTGCATTAAGTGGGCAGTGTCTGAGTATATCTTCTAATGGATTTCTGAACTGTAAGTGACCACCACGAGAATCTTTCTTCAAATAATATACCAGTGAGATGTGTGACTTACCATGTCCATCTACATGACAGTGCTCACCTGTGCTATCACCTTCGTAGTGTAAGTTTGCCCACATGCTATCCATATACATGTGCCAATCTTGTTTATAATGTAGAGTATTCAACCAGTAATCTTTGACATCATCAAGGATGGGAAGTGTCAACCAATCATATACTGGATCATTGAACAATCCATCACCACCTACACCAGCAGTAGATTGTCCACTTTCTAATGCCCACTCACCTTTCTTTGCATCATCAAAGAATGTAAACAGGGCATCAGTTGTGTCCTCTAATTGTTCATCACTCGGGACTATATATCCTTGCCTGATGGGCACGGGGAACAGATTTAGATTCATTCTCTTTAATGATTGACATCATGTCATGTCGTGTACGTTGTGGTATGAAATTAAATGAGATACTGATACGATCTTCGTTAGTCATGTTCTCTCTCACACCATGTGCCTGCCATGCAGGGAACAGCATTAGTCTACCAGGCACAGGAGGATATGACCACGTTGAGTGTGTATGTGGCACCTCTGCTGTACTCATATCCTCAGATGTTCCCACTGAGTGTAACACATAACCCTCAGTAGCATCGCGATGAAATACTAACCTACCACACTCACCTTCTGGCACCTTGACATAGAATGCACCAGACATTACAGCACCAGGATGTGTGTGGACCTCATTATATCCACCGTTGTTATTGATATTGATCCAAGCATTTGCATACTCAATGGTAGTCCATGGTGTACCATATGAGTTGAATGCTTCTATTGCTTTCTCCTTGATCTTGATGAGCAGTTTCTGAAACTCATCACCTTCAAGTTCTTTGTCATTGATAACCTGTTCGCCCATAAAATCAGGGGACTGATAGTTCAGTAACCCCCGATTGCTTCTATCTTTTCCCTCCATAGTATTAGCGACATGGTACACAATGCGTTCCATCTCTTCTAAGTCAATGTCAAGATCCACCCACCAGATAGGACTGGGGAAAATATAGTCTAGGTTCATTACTTCGCTTTGTTCAGAGCATCTGCACCAGCGTTATCTGACTCCCAGTCTGCATACTTTTCATACCCAGGACGTGTACGAACTTTGATCTTTCTCTTCTCTTCGATCTCTTCTTGGATCCATGGTTCTGCTTCTACTTTGAGAACCAACACACGATAGAGATTAAGAGTTTCAAGACCACCTTCGATCTTGACAATCTCGTCACGCAGACTGTTCAACTCAGTGAAGTCAACGCGAGTCTCTTGATCTTCAAAATTCATGCTAGACAGCGAGGCATTCATATCAGTATATCTCTGATACTTGGTGCGGTGCTGAAATACAAGATTGCGCCACAGATCATCAAAGGTCTTAACTGCTTCCTCAGCAGTTTCTACCTCTTCGATAGTTTCAGGTTCGTAGTCAGGCAAACCTGATACTGTTTCCAGCAACTCTTCCGACATAATTACTCCTTGTAAATAGTTTCCTTTTGGTAGTGGTAGGACGATGGTAGTGTTTGGCACCAATCATACATCTTCTGGTTCCACTTGTCAATCTCAACCTCTGCACTATGTATGGCAAAGTCGTCACGAACAGGAGATAACCCATTCTGTAATCGTTTGAGTTTCAACGTATGATTATTTAGTGGGTTGAATCCCATGCCTGCACCAATATAACGTAGACCATCATTGTGTGCGGGATCACCAATCCACTCATATGATACATGCTTCTCACTACTATATCTCACGAAGAGATTGTCTAGTGATGCTGTTGACATATCATACTCAATTTCATTAGCAACATACTTCCAGTATTCTGTCTCTCTATTAGAGAATGCATAGTGAGCAGCAATAAAGTTCTTGAACCCTTCGATCTCTAAGTCTGCTACCAAGTTGAGCATATCTACCTCAATCTTGGGCACAAAACCATCACGACCTGCAAGATTATTGCACAGTCTAATGATCTGTTCATGTGTAGTGAGTAGACCAGTTGCTTCTAATGGTTCAACAAAACAATTAGATAGTCCTACTGCACATACATTCTTGTGCCATGACTTCTTATGCTTACCATTTCTAAATGATACATGCTTGAATGATCCTATATTGTCAGCACGTTTGATACCTCGTGTGCGAGCAACATATGCATGTAGATCTTCCTCTGCTTTCTCTTTGGTAGAGAATCCAGACGAGTGAACATATCCAACACCAGATCTCTCCCACAGTGGTACATCCCACACCCAACCATTCTCAATGGCAGTACAGTTTGTGGTGTTGGTTACCTCTGTCTCAGGATCTTCATGTGGTACATGACATGTTACTGCACGATCATTAAGTAAACAACCACCACCATCTACATGGAATGATTCAAAGGGAACATCCATGAACTGTTCAAGCAGCAGTGACTTGAACCCTGTGCAGTCAATGTATAGATCATACTCCAATCGTTGCCCATCAGTGGTAATCAGTGATGTAATATATCCACGCTCATTCTTCTCACATGAGGCAACATCACCCTGCATATAGTTCAGTCCTTCACAATAGTTGTTCTTCAACCACTGTCCGAACTTGATTGCATCCATATGGTATGCAGTATCAGCATCATGATTCCAGTTATCATCCTTGCCTGTTAGTTTATTATTCCAAGCAAGATGACCCACACTATTGTGTGAGCGAGCAAATGTATCACGACTGAACTTATCTGGTTTGCGTAGATTCAGAGCAAACCATGACATCCATCCATGAGGATACATCTCATCGATGATAGGTAGTGCTTTACCAAATGGGTAGTCCCAAGTCTCACCCTTCTGGTAGAAATCATTGAACCTGATGTTTACTTTGTATGTGGATCCTGTCTCCTTCATCCACATGTCATCCTTCAAGTCAAGGATGGCAAAGAAGTCATTAATCTGACCCAATGTAGACTCTCCCACACCAATGATGGGATAGTTCTTACTCTCGATGAGTGATGTTTTAATATGAGGGCAGAGTTTCAAAAGGGCGGCAGCGGTCATCCAACCAGCAGTGCCGCCCCCCACGATGAGGACATTACGAATTTGCATAAACTAATCAAGCATCAGGAGTTTGTTCTTCTTTGGGTGCGAACTTACCGATTGAAAATTCTTCTTGAACGGCATCAGGCATTTGATCTGGTGACCACCATGCAGGCATAGATTCATCATGAGGGAATGGTTCGTTAGGTACAACCTTTACTTCCACTTCCTCATCTTCACCTGTTTCATCGTTCTTGACGATCTGCTTCTCATATTCTACCTTAGGAAGATTTTCCTTGACGTTCTTGACGTGCTTATAGAACTCACCATCTTTGTTGAGAGTACCATTTTCGATGTCACGATAGATCATCGAGAGTTGTGATCCAGGATCACCATATGCAACGATACGGAGAGTTTCAGGATCATGAAATACGAAGTCAGGAATCCACTCACCGAGTTCCAATTTCCACATGTTAGTGGCATCGGCAGGGATGTCCATCCACTTCATAGCAGCGCCAGGACCTGTATAGATCTCAAACTCCTCGCCTGCTTCTACAATATCTGTAATAAATCCGTCAGCGCGGACTAGTGCTCTTTTCATTGGTTTAATCGAATTCGTAGACTACAACAATACCCTGGCGACCGTCACCACCACGCTCGGAGTTACGACCAGAGGAACCGCCAGCACCGTAGGCAGCGTGCGCTCTGTGACGCTGTGCCCATTGTTGCTGTCTGTGTGCGGTCGGTGAAGAACCACCCCAGAAGGATGTGCCCCCATGACCGAGACCAGGCGGGTTTCTGTGCCCTTGACCCGATCCACCATAGATTCTAACAGAACCTTGGTTAGGGTTGCCACCAGTAGCACCTTCATGCTGCTGACGACGGTTTGCACCCTGTCCACCACCAGATGAACAGTAGTTGCCGAAGGATGACGTGCCACCGTTACCACCACGAGATGAGTAACCAGTACCACCACCGCCACCACCAACGGTGACAGAAATAGAGTTGATGTTCTCTACGTTGACAATGGTCTCAGTGTGAGCACCTGCACCAGCAGACTCACCATAACCTGATCCACCGCCACCGCCAGCAGTACACTTAACCCAGATACGCTTAATGCCACTGGGTTTGTTCCATGTCGAGTTACCATTATACACTGAGATGGACTTAGGTCCACCACCAGATGTAACGGTTGCCCATGACATAGTGCTGCCATTCGTTGACAGGAACTTACCTGACTGACCAGATACTGATGGGATAACCTGAGAGGAACTACCACTGATTGTTCCGTTGATGATGATATTACCAACGGTCAGAGTACCGTTCACAGTAATAGAACCAGAACTGAGGTTAAGTCCACCAGAACCAGAGAGGTCTCTAATTGAAGATACTTTAAGGGTACTCATTGATTACTTTGTCTCCTTCGTTGTTATTTATATTAAATGAATTCGTAGACTACGACGATGCCTTGGCGTCCATCACCACCACGCTCACTGTTCTTACCAGATGCAGCACCAGCGCCATATGCAGCGTGCGCTCTATGTCTTTGTGCCCACTGTTGTTGTCTGTGAGATGTTGGAGATGAACCACCCCAATAAGAACAACCACCGTGTCCTAAACCTGGGGGATTTCTATGACCCTGGGAAGATCCACCATAGATTCTAACTGAACCCTGGTTGGGATTTCCACCAGTTGCACCGTCGTGTTGTTGTCTACGATTTGCTCCTTGACCACCACCTGATGAACAGTAGTTACCAAATGATGACGTTCCACCATTGCCAGCGCGACCACTATAATTAGTCCCACTACCACCGCCACCGACTGTAACACTAATCGAGTTGATATTCGTGACATCTACAAAAGTCTCCGTATGAGCACCAGCAGCACCTGATTCACCATAACCTGAACCACCACCGCCACCAGCAGTACACTTAACCCAGATACGTTTTACACCACTGGGTTTGTTCCATGTAGAGTTACCATTATATACAGAGATCGAGTTAGGAATACCTTGGTTACCTGAGTTCTGAGTCCACGAAATAGTAGAACCATTAGTAGTCAGGAAAGCACCTGATTGTCCACTCTGGGAGGGAACAATATAACCAGAAGAACCAGACACACTGCCGTTAATAACGATGCTACTAACAGTGAGGTTTCCGTTCGCAGTAATAGAACCACCAGAGAAGGTCATACCCCCTTGGTTATTCAGGTCCTTAACTTGTGCAACTGTAAGTCTAGTCATTTGTGACGTTTTCCTTTATTTATTCAGTGAGGGTCTCGGATGCGTCTGTTGGTACAGGTCTAATTGTACCAGGTTCCAGATACTTCTGATGCGCTTCCCATTCTTCATCAGTAGGATAGTATCCATCATGATATACCATTCTATTTAGGGCGGGTCGTTCTAATGTATTAGGAGTATCATAGTTTGCACGGAGGACTGTGAACTTAACTATGTGCTCCCAATCATTACCATTCTCTTGGCAGAAGAATCTACATGTGTAAGTATTGCTTACACCATGATCTAGTTCATGATCAGCACTCCTGAATCCAGATAGTGTTGCTTCTTCAAAGATCTTTTGATCTGACTGCACTGGACCATCATGCTCTAAGTAACAAATAATGTTCTTAGTCTTATCCTCTACAACTTCAACACCATATTTCATATCAACATATTCAGTAGGATATGAACCATTGGTCCCATTCTTTACAGCACCAAACCCACAGATAATATCTGTGTAGTGAAAGACAGTACGAGAGATGAATATAGTTTGATTGTCTAAATCAAATATACAATTAAGACGTTGATGAAGATCAGAGTACATGACTGTACTTCTGTCCTTCCAGAATGCATCTATATTTTCAATCTGTTCAAATGCCATTAACTTTGCACCTCATAACCAATAACAATTCGACCTGTGCCACCATTTCTGTTGCCAGCGTTGTTTCTAAATGGGTGACCACTTTGTCCCACTGTACCATAGTTTCCTGCCGTTGTTTGACTGTTGACAGCAACACCACTGACAAAGTATGAACCACCACCAGCACCACCTGCGCCATGACAATCACATCCAGGATCACCACCACAGGAACCACCACGGTATCCTCCACCGCCACCGCCACCGCCAGAGCGGTCGCCACCAGGGCGTCCATTACTACACACACCACCGTTGGAATTAGAACAGCAGGATCCACCACCAGCACCACAGGATCCACCCCTGCCACTTTGGTTTCCACCGCCGCCTTCACCAGCACCGCCACAACCTTCGCGACCACCGCCGCCTCCGCCGCCACCAGCAACTAACCAGATGTTGCCATATGAACGGGAACTGTTGTAGACAACACTACCAGCACCGCCGCCACCACCACCAGCAGAGCAACCACTGCAACCAGCATAGCGTCCTTGTCCACCATTGCACCACGATGATCCGTTGCTACCAGCACCACCAGCACCCCAGCATCCATGACAACCTGATCCACCACCACCGCCAGATCCTACATTGATGTAAAGATTCTGACCAGCAGTAATGTTAGTGAACTCACCATATGCGAAGGAACCAGATCCACCGTTGTTACCACCCTGACCACCACGACCGCCAGCAGCACCCCACGCCCAGATATATACAGTTCCAATACCATTACCAGTCACATCTTGAATGGTAAAAGTATTATTTCCATTGGACTGCCATGTGTGCAATCTCAATGGAATACCTAGGTCGGGATGATTCTGTCCATTTTGAATGGAACCGCCACTTGCAGTAATATATGCAGCACCTCCTCCACCACCAGAGGAGGTATTCATTAGAATTTTAGAAGCACCGAGAGCAGGCATATTAGGAGAGGTAATAAGTTACAGTTGCCATACACTTCCATGAACTACCATCAAGGTAGAACATGAACTGGTAAGCATCAATAAACTCACCAGGATCAAGAGAAGAGACATTATAATAAACTGATGCAGTAGTACCGTTAACACGAACTGAGGTAATAGATCCATTACCATTTGCCTGTCTGACAGTAACAGTTGCAGAATACATAACGCCACCTTCCTCAGGGACGTTAATAAAGTTGACAGTGAAGTTACCGTTAAAACCTGTTGGGTTATCTGTTGAGAACACAGTTGCCATGCTGTGGTCTAGGTTTGTAACACTAGACTTAGCAAACGACATCATACGTTCCTTAGTCTGTCCGAACTCAAATGTCGAACCAGGAACCATTCTCAGGTGTGAATTGATCGCAAGGTTATCAAAGTAACGATAAGTTCCGATGTCTTCGTCAGCACCAATCAGTGTCCACGTTGCACCATTCTCAATGGTAACTGTGCGTCCGTTGTTAATTTGAATAGGAGCAGCAGAGAAACCGTTAGTAAACTCAACGCCACCATTTGCACTAGGTCCAATGACAATATCTTCATCGATAGTTGTGCCATTAGTTCTAATGATTGAATCTTCACCAAGTGAAGGTCCACCACCACCAACATCATCCCACCCAGGTGTACCAGGACCAATGACATCAGGGAGATAACCCTGAATCATTTGTTCAGTGCTGTTATACACCAGAGTACCAAGTGGTACTGTACCTAATGCGTTGACTTGTGTCTGGTTTAGGATAGGCAGGTTGATCTGCTCTGTGACTTGCAAAGCGGTAACAATCGCTCGTGTCGCAGCATCAATCTGATTGCCTATAATTTTGGTGGTCATTTATTCTATTCGTAAGGTTTTAGATCACGAGTTCACGAATATGGATTTTATCACCAGTTGCAGGAGGTGTAGCGATAGAGAAGTCAACAGCATTACCTGTGACTGTGTAGTCTACGCCAGGGATCTGTGCAACACCATTAAGGAATACCAATACAGAGTAAGCATTATGTCCAGGTGAGATACCAAACGTTTGTGTGGAACCATCACCATTGTAAGTAACACCGTTGTTACCGTTAGCAATACCAGTTGCTAATGAGTATTTATCAGCGCAACCATACTTACCAGATACATCGATGTCTCCATCGAAGAATGCATTACCACTAACCTTCAATCGGTTAGAGGCATCAGGTGCCATGCCAATACCATAATTAGTGACACCACTGAATCTGTTAGATGTGATCGGAGTAGTATCACTCAGACCCATCTTATACCAGGTGCCAGCATCATAAATCCAACCAAGAGATTGACCAGGTGTCCAGTCAATGTTATAGCAAATATCTCCACTGTTGAATGCTAATCCAGCAGCAAGATCAGGTAGTCCTGAACCAGTTTCCTCAGCAAGGAATGTCTGTCTCAACACCGTACCATCATCGTTGGAGTATGTAAACTTCAACGACTGAATCTCATCCTGTGATGTAACTTTCTTCTGGAAGGTTACAGGACCAGAGAACACTGACTCCAACTGGTTAGATGCACCACCAATAACAGTCAGTTTGTCAGTCAGCACCAACTCAGAGAATGTCTGAATCGTTGTGCTTTCTTCTCCAACAACGTTTAACTGTGCGATGTCTTCGTTAGTAATCTGACCTGTAACAGGGTTGATAACTTGGTTACCAATGAATAGGTCACCGTTAGAGTTAAGTCCAGAGTAGAATGAAACTCCTCCTTCTTCTTTAAT
>MDTC01033490.1_pt1 | contig 10182 bp, 13 predicted proteins | sample 811181 | NCBI WGS metagenome assembly MDTC01 (sample SAMN05326644, study PRJNA326480) | marine metagenome | isolation source: seawater | place: Pacific Ocean: North | collected 2011
CCGATGTGGAGAGGATTCTGGCATTCCACTCCATAGGCAGGAAGGACCCGGTTGAGTACGTGGATGGGTGGGAATCCGCCCTTGAGAACGCGCTGATGGAGGCCGAGAAACACGAGGAGATCGCATGAGTCGTGATGAGCCGAGATTTGATCCGGAAAGGGATGAGGAGTGGAGGTCAAGATTGACCCCACTGCAGTACCACGTTACCAGAGAAGGAGGTACTGAGAGACCTGGTACAGGATCACTGAACATGGAGGACAGGGACGGAGACTACTTCTGCATCTGCTGTGGGAACCTACTTTTCACTAGCCAGATGAAGTACGACTCTGGTTGCGGGTGGCCCGCCTTCCACACAGAGCACCCCGAAGCCGGGATAAGAAGGCTTGAGGACACCAGCCACGGAATGGTTCGCGTTGAAGTCAGGTGCAAAGACTGTGACGCCCATCTAGGACACGTCTTCGATGATGGCCCATTGAGTCTCGGAGGCGAGAGATACTGCATCAACTCAGCAAGTCTGGACTTCGTACCGGAGGCATCACAATGAGCACTTCGATAAGACGCTGGGTAGAGACAGATACCGGCCACAGGGTCCCTAACCACAAGAGCAAGTGCAAACACATTCACGGCCATAGGTATCGCTGGGAGGCTGAGTTGGAGGGCGATGTTGTAACAGAGAAAGGCGTGTCAGATGAGGGCATGTTGATGGACTTCTCCGATCTGTCTAGAATCCTAGAGGAAAATATCCACGATGTAATCGATCATGCTTTCGTAGTATTCGAGGGAGATGAAGACGCAAGAGCAGCGCTATCAATGATGGGTGAAGCCCACAAGACACTAGTCGTCCCATTTGTGCCTACGGCAGAGAATCTTGCCAGATGGGCATTCGAGCAGATCGATCCTCACATCAAATCCTCGTACGGCAACTCCCTAAGGTTGAGGGCATTCCACGTCCGTGAAACCCCCAAGTCTTGGGCTAGTTGGAATCCTTCTGATTAGCATCAATATCCCATTCTAGCTGCTTTGATAGCGAGTTCTTTGACATGCTAATAACCCCAATAATTCTATGAATTTCATCATCCTTGGGAAGTCCTCGGAGAATAACTCTGTTGAGCGTCTCTTCAATCCCAGATTTCTTATGGTTCTGGGTTGGTAGTGACTTAACCAATTCACTGACCTCAGACTTTAGTTGCCTCCTCAAATTCGGATCCAGCAATCTACCTCCAGAGCCACTAGTAATCGTATTACTGAATGAAACATGCCATGAATAGCATATTATCGACACTGCATGACTTAGATTGAGTATTGGATATCCCTCCCAAGAAGGGATTGTGACTAGCAGATCGCACGCAACGAGCTGATCATTCAGGAGCCCCTTTCCTTCAGGGCCAAAGACTAATGCAACCCTCCCATCTACTCCAGAAAGCCTCTCAGGCAGCTCATCTGGCAGTAGGAAGTGCCTCATAGCAGTCTTCTCACCGTCTTCCCTCTTTCCTGAAGTGCCCACTACTATCGAACAATCTGCAACTGCCTCATCCAATGTATTCACAAGCTTACATTCGTCGAGAACTACCTGAGCGTTCTTTGCACGTTTTCGCGTTTCATCGGACCAATCACCCTCTCTACCCACGACTCTCAAATCAGAAATTCCGAAATTTAGCATCGAACGTGCGACTGCACCAATATTTCCATCATGTTCAGGCTCTACAAGAACAATGCAGACAGACGAGCTATATGCTGGTAGAGAATCTTCGCGCCTCTCTCCCATGAAATCGCGAGACACCCATAGGTGATGAGTAGTCCGTTAGTCCACTCTTCGCTGTTTGTACCTGGTTATATAACCCGCAATCCAGTTTCTCATCCTTTTATTATTGCCAACATCAGAGAATTCAGATACAAGATGCTTGTTTTTCTCGAAATCGTCGGTAAATTGATCCGGATACATCTCCACCAACCTCAGAGCCCTGGATTTAATGAATGAAGGTCTGATATTTCCCATATTTATTCCTCCAGTAGTTTTACTTCAAGCGGAAAACCCTCTTCTCTAGTGCAAACGACCCTGATCTTCCTAGGAGGATTCTGCATCCCCCTGGCCCAAATTGCATGATTTACTGACTCGTCAATCCAAATCTCCTCTTCATCAGTTTTCTTCATGTGCCTCGAAACATGAATTTTTACTTCTGCCATAGCTCTCTTTGCTCTATTGGTCCGGGGCACCTTCCAAGCGGCCCTTAGTGGGATTGTGAGCTCCTTTATCTCTGCCATAAATTTCACCTCTGTAACTTCGAACGACGCCACATATGCCTCTTGGGATGAGTATTGGTCTTCCTGTTAGTTCGCATAACAACCCACACTGGAACCCTCTTGTTCTGCTTAGTGACCTTATTCAGGCGCTTCTTCTTTGCAAAGGGTTTGTTTCGTGCCATAGATATCACTAGTACCTCTCCAAACCAGGATACCTTTCCTCCGCAGCACCACGAACTGAATGCGCTACCTCGTCTAGGAGCGCTTGCCCTACAGGACTTACGACTCGACCTCGATTAACGGTCCCTGCTGAATTCATCGAATTCTCAATAAGTCCCGAGTCGGATAGTTGTTGCAGAATTTTCCGGGAAACATTCCTCGAACCGGAAACAGCCTTGTTTCTTTTCACGCCTCTATTCTTGGCCCCGCCAAACTCATGAGAAATACGATTTGTGCCTATAGGCCCTTTAATCGCCACTTTCCTGAGAATAGAGGCAGCCCTTGTATGCCACCAGTCATCTTGAACTGGGGGCCTTTCACGATGAGTACCGGTTTTGACCTGAGAGGCCCACTCGGGTGCAACTATCTTCTCGAAAGTAGTCATTTTTTCAGCCAGACCAGTAATCAGAAGATCCGCAGGAACGTCGTAGTATGTCGTCATGGCTTCACCGTCCGTCCGGGCCGTCCAACAGACCATATTTAACCGTGATGACCTGTTTTTCCAAATGCGCCTGTGTGAAATGCGTCTCGACAAGGATTCAAAAAATACTTGGCATGTCGAAAAAGCGTGAAGAGATCGCTCTCTAAGAATCCGAACATGTTGCGAACCATGGTCGGAACAGGCTTGACATTGATTATTCTGCTATCATATGCTGTTTATTCTAACACAGTAGATTCTGAGTACTACTCTTACACAACAACTAACGAACACAATGTGATGGATATTTCAGCAGAGGTCGAGGGAGAGGCGAGTTGGTATTACACGACATACTCTGCAATTACCTGGGTAAATTTTACTGTTGAAAATGCTGCACCTGGATCTACTCTGACAGTAGAGTCGGAGGGCACAAATTGGTCTCATTCACCAAGCCTAGGGCTGCAGGAACAGAGCTACATTTGCAATGAGCCCAACTCAGATTACTCAAAATATCTGGAAACTTGCGATTACAGTAGGACGCACTCGATTGTTCTGGAGAATGGCACCGGAACACTGCGCGGCAGAGTATCGCTAGATCTGCCAATAAAAGGAAAGGGCTACCTTGAAAGTGATAGTGCCCTAAATGCAGAGAAAGAAGCAAACGAATTGGTTCAATCCGCAAAAAGGACTATCACTTGGAAGATTAAGATTGAAGAGGATAGTCAAATAGCGTCCAGCGACGGGATTTTAGTACATTCGGAATTCTCTTCTCACGAGCTTTTGGAATTGGAGAAATTCAAGCTTAACCCTGTCGAAGAGACCGTATACAGCTTTTCTGCCTTGGTGGGTTGCTTCTTCTTGGTCCTAGTGATCCCCCTAATGATTTTCTTCTCCGCTAGGTATAGGGAAAATAGGAACGAGGAGATGAGAGCCGCAGTCGAGGAAACATAACTCAAGGCTACTCTTCTTCATTTGGTGATGGATTTAATTTAACTAAACCTAAATGTACGAATTCAGCAATAGCGCGATTCACTCTTTCTGATGCAGGTGCTATCTTCTCAGCAAAAGCCAAATCCATTTCCGACACGATCTGGTTTACAGACATCTTTCCATCCATCAAAATCCATAGTTTACTATTCATTACATCTAGTGGCCTTCTAACCGACTTTGGAGCCCCTAGAAAATTAGCAATCTTTTCTTCAAAATAGCCTAGATCTTTGTTTACAATAATCACAATTTCTCCGGGGGCTAGATGTTCCCACTCTACTTCTGTTCTAGTTGGGAATATGTCTGCCAATCTATCTCCTCAGTTTAATTGTATTTTCAACAATTGAGGAAGCCATTGCCTTGACTCTTTGTTCTAGATCTTCATTGACAAGGGAGCCATCATCGTCGAAAGCCTCCTTGATATTTGGAATGGCAACCTGTTCGGGTATTACCCAGCCATGAATCCACCTTGCAGCTATCCTCATGTGATTTAGCGTGTTGTTACTAGTCTGTCCACCAAGTGTACAAATTAGACCGAAAACCTTGCCCGATGTGTGTTTCGAATATAACCAATCTAGACTATTCTTCATTACTCCGCTCATAGTGCCATGGTATTCCGGACTAGAGAGGACAAATGCATCGGCAGAAACTGCCATTTCCTGGAATCCCTTCACATGTTCGTCATCCCAGCAACCCTCTGCACCAACCAGTGGCAGGGGCTTTGCGCCATGATCCCATACCACTGTCTCCGCGCCCATTTCTCTGCACTCCTCTAGAATAATCTCTAACATTCTACCGTTTGCTGAATCAAGTTCGTAGGACCCGCAGATCCCCATCACAACTATTGGGTCACTCACATCACCCACACTAGACATCATGTCTTCAATTGTCGGTTCATTTCATAGATTTATATTCCAGAAAACATATTTTGTTGTGCGAATACTTATTGAACAGGGTTTTTCCGAAAGTCTGTGGGAACTAGTTTAGACGAGGTAATGGAAATAGCAGATAGTCATGCTAATTCCGGGAATGATGCCGAGGCAATTCAGGCATACATGGAAGCCCTAGAAATAGACCCGGAAAATGCTACTGCATGGTACTGCCTTGGAGTTCTATATTCAAGGACTAACTCATTAGATAAAGCGGTCGAATCATTCCAAAAATCGAACAAGATTTTTCCGAACCACCCTCCGACCCTAGCTAATATAGCATACCTAATTTCGAAAAGCGATGCATCTGAAAACTCTGAAAATGAGGACACTCATCCACCTTCCATCGCAGAAGAGAGTAATCTGAATTCTTTGTCTGGCGATGGAGAGATCACAGTAGAACGTGTTTTCGTAGAAGCTAGGCAAATAGAGGATTTAGATTCTGAAAATGATAGTTCTCAGGAAGCTAATTACTCAACTACTCCAGGCGGCTTTGAAGAAGCAAAAACTCTGACCAAATCTGGTGATCATTCTGGCGCCGTAGCACTATGGAAGGGTCTACTCGAGGAGTCCCCCAATTCTCCGGAAGTATGGCGTGGTCTTGGGGAGGCATTACGTTCCGCTGGGTATGATGATAGAGCAGAACAGTGTTTCAGAAGAGCAGATGCCATCGAATACGAGGCCCCAACCGTAGTTGATATTGTTGAAAAACATGAGCAAGAACTAGATGATGCTCTAATTTTAGCAGTTGAAGAAGCCAAGGTCACAACATCAGAAACACCTTCACGAGGCGATCTTGACGATGCAGTCGGTTGGTATAATATGGGAATCAATTTACTTGGTGAGGGCAAAAACGACGAGGCTTTGTCAAGTTTTGAGAAGGCAATTGGAGGTTGCCCACCATCTGAGATAGAGCTGAAGGTCAAGGCACAGAATGGCAGGGGTAATGCATTATACAATTCTGGAAGGTTTTCTGAAAGTGTCGTTGCATATCATACAGCCATAGGGATGGATCCCCACAGTGTTTCTGGTCGAACCTTATTCAATATGGGCTCTTCATATGCTGCTGTGGAGATGTTCGATGACGCCATCAAATGCTTCACCCAGGCACTTGAAAGGGGATTGGACAAGGAAGAGGCCGAATTATGTGAAAAGCAGATTAGTCGATGCCGGCTCCTTTCGCGTGAACAAGCTAAACGACAGGCGAGGTCCTAATTCATTGGTTCAATTGTCACTATTACCGACTTGCTCGTTGGGGTATTGCTGCCATCAGCTACACTTTCAAGGGGTATTAGCACATTTGACTCTGGGAAATATGTAGCCACGTTACCATAGGGTATATCGTATTCTATAATCTTCCAGCCATTCGAGGAAATCTCATTTCCATCGAAGTGTGACGTTATTGTAACCTCTTGGAACTCCTGCCATCCATTTGCTTCAATATCCAAATGACTCATCAGAACCACTCTCCTAGCATTTGAAATTCCTCTGTATCGGTCATTATTGCTGTAGATTGTAGTATTATACTGATCATGCGATCTTATAGTCATCATAACAAATTCACGCTCATTAGTCATAATAGGCTGCAATTCATTGGTAATGATGTTCGCAAATCCGGATTCTGTGTTGAAAATACGATTGTCCCTAGGGGGGTTTGGCAGGTAGAAACCACCATCTTCCCTACATCTTTCATTGTATGAGTCAAATCCACTAACGGTTCTCTCTATGCAATCTCTAATTAGGTCATAATCAGAAACCAGGTCATTCCACGGAATGCCTGATTCTCCAATCTCTTCCTCTATTGCGATAGCAAGTCTTGCTACAACTGCACACTCCGAAATAAGCTCAGAGCTAGCAGGATTCCTTTTTCCTATCGATCTATGGACAACTCCCATTGAATTCTCAACTGTCACGAACTGCCTCTTTCCACCAGTTTTGTCCAATTCAGTCCTACCCAGACAAGGGAGAATTATTCCAGTCTTTCCTGTTACTAGATGGGATCGATTTGGCTTCGTCGAAATCTGAACAGTCAAACTACAGTTTTTCAATGCTCGAGACGTAGCTTGTGTATCTGACATCGCTGAAAGGAAGTTACCCCCCATAGAAACGAAAACTCGTGCATCGCCACGGGTCATTTTCTTCACGGACTCGACAGAATCTACGCCGCCTTTCCGTGGCATATCAATTCCAAATTCAGTACTCAATGAATTCAGGAATTGTTCTGATGGATTATGATTAATGCCGACAGTTCTATCCCCCTGGACATTCGAATGTCCCCTTACTGGGCAAAGGCCAGCGCCTTCTCTACCGATATGGCCACCAAGAAGTAGAACGTTAGTAATCTCCTGAATTGTCGCTACAGAATTCTTGTGCTGCGTTAGGCCCATAGCCCAGCAACAGATAGTAGACTTTGATTTCCCCAATAATTCTCCGATCCTCTGAATTTCGGATCTTTCAACACCACATATTTCGACAATTTCTTCCCAACTGGTGCCCAATACCTCTGAACGGTACTTTTCATATCCCTCAGAATATGAATCAATGAATTCCATGTCCTGATCAGAATTGGTGAGTATGATTTTTGCAAACCCTCTGAAAAGTGCCTGATCGCCATTTATCTTTACCCTGATATGTTCATCGGAGATTTCATTTCCGTAACCTAGAACTTCGAGTGGATTTTGTGGATGTTTGAATCTTACCATCCCGGCCTCGATTAATGGGTTTATTCCAATTACTGACGCACCCATTCTTTTCGCATCTCTTAGTGCAGTAAGCATCCTTGGGTGATTTGTACCAGGATTCTGGCCGACGACGATTATCAAATCCGCCTTGTTGAAATCCTCAAGCTTCACTGTTCCCTTGCCGATTCCTATGCTTTGGCTCAGGGCAATCCCGGAAGATTCGTGACACATGTTGGAACAATCGGGCAGGTTGTTTGTTCCAAAGCTTCTAGCTAGCAACTGCCAAAGATAGGCGGCCTCGTTGCTAGTTCTACCAGAAGTGTAGAAAATAGACTCATCGGGAGAATCGAGTGATGCAAACTCCTTTGCAATTTCCGTAAATGCACCATCCCATGAAATCTGCTCGTAGTAGTTGCTTCCTTCCCTAAGGATAAGTGGGTGCGTAATTCTACCTTGTTGATTCAACCATCTATCTGTCTTCAAAGACAACTCAGATACGCTCCAATTGGACCAGAATTTTGGCGAAGCTCTCTTCTTCGTAGCTTCATCAGCTATTGCCTTAGCGCCATTCTCACAGAATTCGGCAAATGTGCGATTATCATCTGGATCGGGCCACGCACATCCGGGGCAATCGAAACCTTGGAATTTATTCACACTGGATAAATTGGATATGCTGCCAAGCACGCCCATTTTGGTGACGCCGTGTTTTACAGTGGATAGTATAGCAGGAATCCCTGCTGCTGACGTGCTTGGTCGTGATTTCCTAGGGAGGCTTTTCTCCAACGGAGTAGTTGGCACCGGACTTTCTCTCACGTTACAAAATAATACATCAGGCATTTCAAACTACTGAGGTTAAGATAATGTCTAACTCCTTCTGTCGACGAATATGGACGAACCTGTTCACGTTGTGACAGGTGCATTTGGCTATTCGGGCAGATGGATAACAAGAGAGTTGCTTTCAAGGGGAAAAAAGGTTAGAACTCTCACTAATGCTCTAGGGAGGGACGATCCCTTTGATGGAAGAGTCGAGGTACTTCCGTTAGATTTCACCGATCATGAGTCCCTAGTCGAATCCCTTAGGGGCGCAGAGGTCCTATACAACACATATTGGGTACGTTACAAGAATCGCAAAGACGGCTATGCCCATGAAATTGCAGTTGAAAATATTCGTAAACTGTTCTCAGCCGCAAAGGAAGCTGGTGTAACACGTATTGTGCATTTTTCTGTTGCCCATCCTGACAAAGCACCTGATTGGTCATATTTCGTGGGAAAGGTCGAAGCAGAGAAGATTCTTACTGAGTCGAATATGTCTTATGCGATACTTAGGCCAACGGTCTTTTTCGGTGGTAAAAGAGACGTGCTGATCAATAACATGGCCTGGCTGATTAGAAAATTCCCAGTTTTTGGCGTCTTCGGATTTGGTCGCTACCCAATACAACCCATACACATCGAGGATGTAGCGAGAGTAGCAGTAGATCAAGGCGAATCCATGGAAGATGTTGTTTTAGACGTGGCTGGGCCAGAAATATTCACCTACAGGGAATATGTTACTCTGATTTCACGCTCTATTGGGAAAAGGAGATTGATTGTACCGGTCCCACCAATTTTCGGATGGATTGTCGGCAAACTAGTAGGCGTTGTAATGAGTGACAGAGTGATTACCAGAGCAGAAATCAAGGGCCTAATGAGGGGGCTAATGGCCACAGATGCAGAACCCGTTGGCAAAATCAAATTTTCAGAATGGGTTGCCACGAATGGAGCAAGTCTAGGAGCAAAGTACCAAAATGACCTGAAAGAAAGGAAGTACTCTGACCCGGGATCTGGATTCACTCAGAGACTCTCCTAACTCCGCTAAAAAGTGTGACCGACTCGTCCTTGGCGAAACATCCGAGTGTCAATCCATACTCATTAGAAAGATCCACTGCGAGTGTACTGGGTGCCCCTACAGCTATCATTATGGGGAATCCTGCACGAATAGATTTCTGTACAAGCTCAAATGATGCCCTGCCTGAAACAAATGCGCCGAGTCCAGTAGCCGGCAAACTCCCAGATTCTATGTACGATCCAACTAATTTGTCAAATGCGTTGTGTCTACCAACGTCCTCGAAAACTCTGTCAATGGCCCCATCAGCAGTGAAACTTGCACAAGCATGTGTGCCTCCCGTCATGGAGAACACGTCCTGCAATTCAATAACAGAATTCAGACATTTCCTAACTGTTTCGAGGTTGATTTCCATCACTTCATCCAAGACAGTAGACTCTGGGTAATCGTTCGAGATATGCGAGCGCCCACAAATTCCACAGGATGAGGTCACAGTTCCTCTTCTACAGTGTTTTAATGGATCAAACAAAGACGCACCGTTCAGCTTCACGTTCGCTAAATCCCCATTACAGTCCAATCTTTCGATTTCATCAGAGGACGAAATTATTCCCTCGGAGTACAAGAATCCAAGAGTCAGAAGATTGTCGTGCCCCTCGGTCCTCATTGTAATCCCAAGCTCGTGTATTCCATGCCTGGCACTTTCGACTACTATTGAAAGCGGGCTTTCAGAAGCAACGTGGTCAACTGCGCGCAATATTCCATGTTCAGAGAGTTTAGCAACATCTCTAGTTTCAAACCCACCCATGGTTGAGGCAAACGAGCATGATTGATATGTGTGACGAGTGATTGAAGGAACCGTTGAAATATAACCATTTCAACAGGGCG
>MDTC01058906.1_pt1 | contig 10182 bp, 10 predicted proteins | sample 811181 | NCBI WGS metagenome assembly MDTC01 (sample SAMN05326644, study PRJNA326480) | marine metagenome | isolation source: seawater | place: Pacific Ocean: North | collected 2011
GTAGGAGCTGATCAAAAACAGCATTTAGAATTATCTAGAGACGTTGCTCAAAAATTCAATAAAGATTTCAATTGTGAAGATTTTTTTCCTTTACCAGCTCCCTTGATACAAAAAAAAACATCAAGGGTAATGAGTTTAAGAGATGGTACTAAAAAAATGAGCAAATCAGAAGAGTCAGATTATTCAAGAATAAATCTTAAAGACAGTCCTGATGATATAATTAAAAAAATAAAAAAGGCAAAAACAGATAGTTCTGCAATACCTGACAACGAAAAAGATTTATTGAACAGGCCAGAAGCACTGAATTTATTAAATATATTTAGTGATGTCACAAAAATCTCCATGACAAAAGTTTTAGAGGAAATGAGTGGCAAAGATTTTTCTTATGTAAAAAAAAGAATCTCGGAAGTTTTGATAAGTGAAATATGTCCAGTAGGCAAGAAAATTAATCAACTATTGATTGATAAAAGTCATTTAGAAACTATTTTACAGAAAGGAGCTGAAAAAGCTTCGATTAAAGCTGAGGAAAACCTTAAAAAGATACGTGATATAATAGGCTTTATATAATATAAGTTAGAGAACTAAATTGAATATAAAATGATTATAACTGAACCAACACCAAACCCAGATTCATTAAAATTTGTTTCTGAAAGAACTATTTCTGAAATAGGAACAGACGAATTTCAAAAAAAAGATGTATCAAAAACTGATAATAAATTCATTAAAAATTTATTAAACATTGAAGGTGTAGAACTCATATTACTATCAAAAAATTTTCTTTCTGTTAAAAAAACAAAAGATATTTCATGGGATATTTTGAAGCCAATGATCATTTCTCACCTAAATGATTTTTTTGAAAATAACGACACACCAATTTTAAATACAAAAAAAAATGAAAAATCGTCAGATATCAATTCTAGTGAAGTAATAAAACAGATAAAAGATATATTAGATACAAAAATTAGACCAGCAGTAGCCAAGGATGGTGGAGATATAAAATTTAAGTCATTTAGTGAAGGTGTAGTAAAAGTTGAGCTTCAAGGTAGTTGTTCAGGATGCCCTAGTTCTTTAATGACTTTAAAACAAGGTGTCCAAAACTTACTTTGCCACTATGTCAAAGAAGTTAAATCTGTAGAAGCAAACTAATATGCCAAAAAATATGAGTTATAGAGACAAATTATTAGAACTATCTTCAATCTATAAAATATCTGAAATCAAAATTTATAAAAAAAATAAAAAGTATTTAACAACATCTCAAATAATCCATATTTTAAAAAAAAATAAAGTACCCATTCCCAATGAGATAAATAAAAATATTCTTCAAATTCATAAAAAAAAGCTTACCGGACCAATTTATAGTTTAGGGAATTTAATAACTTCCTTTACAACTACAATTATAAAGCAAATAATAAGCCAACTAAATAATATAAACAAAACAATTAAAAAAGTTATTTTTTATACAATTTGTTTTTTTATAAATTCGATCAAATGGATTAATTCAACAACAGTAAATATACTTAACAATGCTTATAATTTTAAAGTTCAAGAGCAACGGGCCAATAAAGTAGTATCAAAACTAGTAACTTTAATTATTGTAATTACAGTCACATTTATTGGAATACAATTAAAAAATACTATAATAGAACTAAGATCTCTTGAGGCAAAATTAGAGTCTAAACCCATAATTCAGAGGGAAGTAGATAAGGAATTAAAAACTAAAAAACCTCAAAATGAGGTAAAAATTTCAAAAAAATCTCCCTTACCCCAGAAAAAAGTTGAAGCAAAAAAAGAAGATAAGGTTAATGAGTCATCTAAAAAACAACAAAAAGAAATAGTTAAATTACCAAATGAGTCTACAAAAAAAGAAAAAAATAAATCCTCTGATTTTATCTTACCTGATTTTAATTTAAAGACTCAAACAGTTCTAAACTTATTCTCCGAAGTTGAGTATGATCTAAAAACAGTAAGAGATAAAAAAAAAGTACAACCTATTTACTTCACACAGTTTCCAAAAGATTTAGATGAAATCTCTAGTATAAAATTAAAAAAAGAAACTTTTATTAAAATAGTTTTACCTTTAATTGTTGCGGAAAATGAAAAGATATTAAGTGATAGAAAAAAACTCAAAAAGTTATCGGTAAAAAAAATGACTTCAGACGATGAAAAATTATGGTTAAGACTAAAACTTACTGAGTACAGAGTAAAGAAAGGAGACTTAAAAGAACTTTTGAAAAGAATGGATATTATTCCAGTATCTATTGCTCTTGCACAAGCGGCAAAGGAAAGTGGATGGGGGACGTCTCGATTTGCTCTAGAAGGAAATGCTATTTTTGGACAGTGGACTTGGAACGGACAGGGTATAGCTCCTTTAGAGCGAAACAAAGAACAAAGTCATAAGATATTAAGATTCCCTATTTTAAGAGCTTCAGTCAAGGCGTATAAAAATAATTTAAATACACATAAAGGTTATAAAAAATTCAGAGAAAAAAGAGTGAAACTTAGAAAAAAAAATGTTTCGGTTATAGGTTTAGCACTAGTACATACGCTTGATAGTTATGCTGAGACAGGAGAGGAATACACTAAAATTTTAGAGCAAATAGTACTGCAAAATTCTCTAGAAGATTTTGAAGGAGTTAAACTTGCAAATTCAGGCCAATACAACAAAGCCCTAAATCTTTAATATTACTTCTCAGCGATAACAAATTGCATCCCAAGCCATCTCCACTTTTGATTATCAACTCTCAGAGAACAATTAATTCTTCCTCTTTCAGTCGTAAATTTTCCTTGTAGTTTAATCTCCATCTTAGATTTATTAATAAAATTTATTTTTGATTTTCTCCATATATTTAGTTCATTGGAATAACAATTAATAAGATGTAAATTCTTAATATCATCATAAAATTCTACAATTACATTCGGTGGGTTTGTTTTATTGTTTAAAAATTTTTCTTCAGGAGATATTTTTTTATACTTGAATGGCAATGTATTTAAAATCATTTCAAATCTTTTTGACTCACCATATTTTTCATTAATTGGAAATCTAGGAAGTTCAAAGTAATCTTTTGTGATATCTATTACACCAGAATGTTGGCCAAATGCATATTTAAATTTTAAATCTTTAATAATTTTTTTCATATCAGAACTATACTCACCAAACGGATAGGAAAAATACTCCGTATTATATCCTATTTTTTCGTTTAAAATTTCTATAGATTTTTTTATATCTTTTTCTATTTCGTCAGGCTTTAAATCGACAAGATATTCATGACTATGACTATGGTTTCCAATATGCACAAATTCTTCTAAAGATATTTCTTTAATTTGTTTCCATGTCATATAATTGAAAAGACCAACTTCTCTAGTATTAACAAAAAGAATAAATGGTATTTTATTTTTCTTTAAAATTGGCCAAGCTTTTTTATAAAAAGAGGTGTATGCATCATCTATTGTTAAGAGAAGTTTTTTTTTATTTTTTCCACTTTCAAGAACTTCTTTGAAATTATTTGCATTAACAAAAGTAAAATTACTTTTTTTAATCTTTTCAATATGTTCTTTAAAGTCTTTAATCCTAATATTAGTAGAAGGATATTTGTTTTCTTCAAACCTGTGATACATTATTGATATAATTCCATAGTCCTCCACAACTTCTTCAGAAGAAAAAGAATTGTTAAAGAGAGCTAAGGTAAGTATAGATATTATTATGATAAAAAATTTTTTAATAATTAGTTGCACAGGCAAAAATGATAAACTTGGTTTAAAAATAGATGATAATTTTTTTATTCATGAATTACAAACTAATATTAATAAAAATGATAATCTTGTAGATATTATATTCAATTTTCTCAAAAAAAATGAGGTTAAATTAAACAAAAATTTTTCTGTTATTGTAAACAATGGACCTGGTAGCTTTTCTACTATAAGGATATCTTTAGCAGTAGCTAAAGGTATGCAGATTTCTAAAGAAGTTGGGCTTTATGGATATAAAGATTTAGATTTAAGCGAATTTAACCTTAAAAATATAGAATTTTTAATTAAAAATAATTTAATAGAAAATAAATTGATTAAACCACTGTATTTGAGCTAAATTAAAAATATTTATGAGTATTATTGAAAAAAAATGTTTGGAAAAAGGTGTGAGGCTTACTGACCAAAGAAAAGTTATAGCCAAAGTAATGTCTGAGTCTAAATTAACTTATGGTTCTAAAGACCATCCCGATGTTGATGAGTTACATAAAAGAGTAGCACTGATTGATTCAAAAATTAGTATCGCAACCGTTTACAGAACCGTTAAGCTTTTGGAGGAGTCTGGTATAATAGAAAGACATGATTTTAAAGAAGGCAAATCTAGATACGAACCTTCAACAGAGGTTCCGCATGATCATCTTATTGATATAAATAGTGGAGATATTATCGAATTTGTAGATAAAGATATAGAGGAGTTGCAGAAAAAAATTGCAAAAAAACTAGGATATAAATTAGTTGATCATAAATTAGAACTTTATGGTTCAAAAATAAAAAATTAAATTGTCTAAAAAAATATTTATCAAAACCTTTGGTTGTCAAATGAATGAATACGATAGCAATAGAATTTTAGATATAGCCAAAACTATTGGATATGAACCCAACGAAACACTATCTGGTAGTGATTGTTATATTTTGAATACTTGCCATATAAGAGAAAAAGCTTCTCAAAAAGTTTATCATGATATTGGCAGAGTAAAAAAAGAATTTAAGAATAAAAAAAAACCAATAATATTGGTTGCTGGGTGTGTAGCTCAAGCAGAAGGTGATGAAATGCTAAAGCGTGAGAATTATATTGACGGTATTGTCGGACCACAATCATATCACGAAATCCCTGAGATAATTAAAAAAATAGAATTAAAGAAACAAAAAATAAATAGTACGGAATTTAACGTTATAGAAAAATTTGATAAATTAAATATTTTAAAAAATAATAACTCAAAAATTTCTACATTTCTTACTATACAAGAGGGCTGTGATAAATTTTGCCATTTTTGTGTAGTTCCTTATACACGTGGTCCCGAATATTCGAGATCTTTTAATGAAATAATAACTGAAGCAAAAAATTTAATTAATAATGGAGCTAAGGAAATAACTCTTCTTGGACAAAATGTTAATGCATATAATTTCCAAGATAAACGATTATCAGACTTAATTTATACATTAAATGAGCTAAAAGGTCTGGTAAGAGTCAAGTTTACCACATCACATCCAAATGACGTTACAGTAGATTTAATAAATGCTTTCAAAAATTGCAATAAACTAATGCCACTTTTACATCTACCAGTTCAAAGCGGATCAACTAAAATATTAAAAATTATGAATAGAAAGCATAATATAGAAGATTATATTAGTATTATCTCAAGTTTAAAAAAAGTTAAACCTAACATAAAATTTTCAAGTGATTTTATAATAGGCTACCCTGGAGAAACAGAGAAAGATTTTGAAGAAACAATTAAACTTATGAAAGATATAGAATTTATTAATTCCTATTCTTTTATATTTAGTCCTAGAGCCGGAACACCTTCTTCAAAATTAGAATTAATCGATAAGGAAATTGCAAAAAAAAGACTTTCAAAATTTCAAGAAATATCAGATTTGATTAAGACAAATTATAGAAAAAGTCTTTTAAATAAATGTGCAGAGGTTTTATTTGAAAATCGATTAAAAAATCAAGATAGATACTTTGGAAGGGATGAGTATTCAAATTCAGTTATAGTCGATAGTAAAACTAACCTAGTTGGACGTACCTTAAATGTAAAAATTCTTAATTTTAATAACAACACTTTATTTGGAGAAATAAATAAAAAAGACAAAAATATTGCTGCTTAAATAATGTCTAAACTTAGTAAATTAGAAAAAAATTTAATTATCAAGAAAATTGATAACGAGACAATTAATATAAAAATTTTAGATAACAATATTCTCTTATCCATAATTGGTGTATTTAATGCCAATTTAATTGAATTAGAAAAACTTACTGAAACTAATTTGTATTTTAGAGGCAATTCAATTACAGCAAAAGGATCATTAAGTAATATTAATAGAGTTTCTGATGCAATCAAGTTTCTACTTAATAAATTTCTCTTAACTAATACAATTGAAAAAAATGATATAATACTTTCCGTGAAAAAAGATGTTCAAGAAAATAGTGAGTCAAAAGTGCAATCATTTGCTCAATTAATAAAAACTCCAAGAAAATCAGTAATAGCCAGATCTCAAAAACAATCTGATTACATAAAAGCATTAAGGGAACATGATGTGGTAATTGCATTAGGACCCGCGGGAACAGGAAAAAGTTTTTTAGCAGTCTCAGTTGCTGTAACCATGTTGATGGAAAAAAAAATTGAAAGAGTAATACTTTCTAGACCAGCTGTTGAGGCAGGAGAAAAACTTGGTTTTCTTCCTGGTGATATGAAAGAAAAAGTAGATCCTTATCTAAGACCTTTATACGATGCTTTATACGAGTTGTTTGGAGCAGATAAAATTGATAAAAAAATTGAGTCGGGTGAGATTGAAATAGCACCGCTTGCATTCATGCGAGGTCGAACGTTGAAAAACTCTTTTGCCATTTTAGATGAAGCTCAAAATGCAACTGAAACACAAATCAAAATGTTTCTCACTAGAATTGGTGAAAATTCAAAATTAGTAGTTAACGGTGACCCATCACAAATTGATTTATTAAATAAAAATTATTCAGGTTTAGTAAAATCAAAAGATATACTAGAAAAAATAGATGAAATTAAAATTGTTGAATTTAATCATAAAGATGTAGTTAGACATCCTCTAGTTTCAAAGATCATACAAGCTTATCGAAAAAGTATTGATGATAAAAATTAATGCTTTTATCAAAAATAGTAACTGGAAAAAATATATTTTAAAACCAGATTTCTATCTAACAAAAAAAATTAAAAAGTTGAATAAAAATTACTTTTTCAAAAATAAAAGGTTTGAGTTTTCTTTACTATTAGCCGGAAATAAAGAAATTAAAAATTTTAATAAAAAATTTAGAAAAAAAAATAAACCAACGGATATTTTGTCTTTTCCATTTTATGAAAATAAAACATTAACTAGATTAATAAATAAAAAAAAGCAGATATATCTTGGGGATATAGTTATTAATATTAATCATTTACTTAAAAAAATTAATAAAAAAAATTTTAACATAGAATTTGATAAATTATGGATTCACGGATTATTGCATTTACTCGGATATAAACACAAACTTAATAAGGATTATAAAAAAATGAACAAACTAGAAAAAGATTTTTTTAAATTAGTAAAATAATCATGAAACAAATTTACAATAATCGTTTATTTATAGTTTTTGTGGCACCATTTTTTTTAGGACTTTCAACTGTTTTTACTTTTGAGCCTTTTAACTACACTTTATTAAATTTTATAATTTTACCTTTTTTTTTTCTTCTAATTTCATTCATTAATAGAAAATCCAGAGGAATTTATAGAAAGAAACCGTATTTAAGCAATCTCTTTTTTGTTGGATATTCTTTTGGTGTTGGTTTTTTTTTATCAGGTACCTTTTGGATTTCCTATTCTTTAACTTATGATGCAAATTTTCAATACTTAATTCCATTTTCAATAATTTTTTTTCCTATATTTTTGGGTTTATTTTTTGGACTAGCCTCATTACTTATTGGGTCTAAAATAGAAAATGATATTTACTCTGTTTTGTTATTCTGTAGTTCTTTTGCTTTTATTGATTTCATAAGAAGTAAAATTTTATCTGGATTTCCCTGGAATTTATGGGCTTATAGTTGGTCATGGTTTCCTGAAACACTTCAAATAGTAAATATTATAGGTTTATTTGCATTTAATCTTCTAACATTAACAATTTTTTGTCTCCCCCTGCTACTCATTTTCAAGAATAAAAAAATCAACATACCTTTATTATTTATTCTTTTAATTTTTTTCTTTAGTAATTATTTATTTGGGTCATTTATAATAAATAAACAAAAAAAAAATTTATTTACAGATAACAATTACCAAATAAATTTAGTAAATTTCAAAATAGTTTCGCCTAATTTTGATTTAAAATACGATCTCAATCTCGATCAAATTGAAAAAAAAATACTAAAATTAGTAAAATATAGTGAACCTCAAAAAGAAAAAAAAACTATTTTTGTCTGGCCCGAAGGAGTATTTAGTGGATACAACTTTTCTGAAATATTAAAGTTTAAAAGTTTAATTAAGAAAAATTTTTCAAAGAATCATCTCATTATATTTGGTATTAATAAAATCAATCAGTCAGGAAATAATTATAATAGTTTATTGGTTGTAGATAATGATTTTAATATACAGTATCAATATAATAAAAAAAAGTTAGTTCCATTCGGAGAGTTTCTACCTTTAGAAAAATATCTAAATTATTTAGGTGTAAAAAAAATTACTGAAGGATATGGTTCTTTTGCCAAAGGAATTAAACAAAATAATTTTCAAATTAGAGATATAAATATTCTTCCATTAATATGTTATGAAATTATTTTTACAGAGCTAGTTCAAAATAAGAACAATAAAAGTAATTTAATAGTTAACATATCAGAAGACGCTTGGTTTGGAGGAACAATAGGACCTCACCAACATTTTGCTAAATCAAAATTTAGAGCGATAGAAAATGGCACCTATGTTATTAGATCTGCCAACCAGGGGATAAGTGCATTTATAAATAACAATGGAATAGTAATAAAAAGGCTTGAACCTTATGAAACTGGCAATTTAGAATCAAATATACCGTTAATTAACAACAGTAATAAAAATAAAAATGATTTGATATTTTTTATACTTTTATTTACATATAGCCTCATCTTTTTTACTTTAAGAAATAAATGAAATGAACAATAATAGTTATTTATTTACCAGTGAGTCAGTTTCAGAAGGACATCCTGATAAAGTATGTGACCGTATATCTGATATGGTTGTAGATAGTTATCTTTCAAAAGACAAATTTTCAAGAGTTGCTTGTGAAACTTTAACAACAACAAATAAAGTTGTGCTAGCTGGAGAAGTGAGAGGGCCTGAAATACCAAAAGAAAAAATTGTGGAAAAAGTTAGAGAATGTATTAAAGACATTGGTTATGATCAAGAAGGTTTTAGTTGGAAAAATCAAACTAAAATAGAATGTCATTTGCACTCACAATCTAAAGATATCGCCATGGGTGTAGACTCTAAAGATAATAAAGATGAAGGAGCAGGTGATCAAGGAATAATGTTTGGATATGCATGCAAAGAAACAGAAGTTTTGATGCCTGCACCAATCCACTATTCACATAAAATCTTAAGACTGATTGCAGCTGATAGAAAAGCAGGAAAATTAAGCGGCATCGAGCCAGATTCTAAAAGTCAAGTAACAATGTTTTATGAGGATGGTAAACCTACAAAAGTAACCTCAGTTGTAATTTCTACTCAACACTCTAAAGATTTAGATTTAGTTCAAGTTAAAGATAAAATATTACCCTACATAAAAAAATCCATTCCTGAAAATTTTTTAAAAGAATTAGATGAAAAAGAAATTTATATTAATCCCACAGGTCAGTTCATTATAGGAGGACCAGATGGAGATAGTGGCTTAACAGGAAGAAAAATCATTGTAGATACTTACGGTGGAGCGGCTCCACATGGAGGAGGAGCATTCTCTGGAAAAGACCCCACGAAAGTAGATAGATCAGCTGCTTATGTATCTAGATATCTTGCAAAAAATATTGTAGCTGCGGGAGTATCGGATAAATGTTTAATTCAATTAGCATATGCAATCGGAGTTTCAAAACCACTTTCTATTTACATAAAACTTAATGAAAAAGACGCAGATAAAACTGAAGAGGTTCATAAAATCCTAAGCAAAAATTTTGATTTATCTCCAAGAGGAATAAGAGAACTTTTGGGTTTGAATAAACCCATATACGAAATTACATCCGCCTACGGACATTTTGGTAGAGAACCCTTAGATAATGGTCAATTTTCATGGGAAAAAACAGATAAAACAGATATTTTTAAATTGTAACCTTGAAAAACCTCTAAATATTCATTAAACATTGTTAAAATCTAGAATTACATAATGGGCAGTAGCCCATTTTTTTTTGGAAAACTTAAAAGGTAGAAATGTTAAATAGAGGATTAGATAAATTAGAACTATTAAGAATAGTGGAA
>MDTC01021649.1_pt1 | contig 10180 bp, 8 predicted proteins | sample 811181 | NCBI WGS metagenome assembly MDTC01 (sample SAMN05326644, study PRJNA326480) | marine metagenome | isolation source: seawater | place: Pacific Ocean: North | collected 2011
GAAAGAAACTAATTCAAAAATATAATTCAGAAATGAGTTACAAATATTTGTTTTGAAATTATAAAAGTATAATAAAATTTTTATAATTTTTTACAAACTTTTTTATAAAAATCTAGAAATAATTAGAAAAAATACAAGAAATATTTAGAAGAAATCTATATATTTTTAAGTTTTTAAGTTTTATTCAAACTTAAATAAAACTTAACAAGAACTTAAATTAAGTTTTTTAAGTATTAATAACTTTTATTTTAAGTTTAAAATGATATAAAGAAAGAAAAATGGATTATATATAAAATGTCCAAGAAAGAATCCACTTTTTCAAAAAACGAATTTTCAAATTTGCAATTTTTGAAAATCGAAAATAAACAAATAATCGATTTTTATAATGAACATCCAAGTATTGACTTTGAAAAAGCAAACCTTTTGCTTATTGAATTCTTGGACAAAATATTCAATCATGTTACTGATGATTTAGACACAAATATTAACTCACAGATATTAGCTCATTTGTTATCATCTAAGAAAGAAATGGAAACTCTAAGACAATCTGTCCAAGATATGAAAGAAAAAATATCTACAAATGCTTTTGAAACAGTACAAAATATAAATACTCAACTTGGAGAAATAAAGAAAGAATATATCAATGAAATGCAATCTTTGATTACTAATGGAAATATTACAACAAGTGATAAAATATCTACTTTTATTGATAGAAATAATCAACATATCTTAGACAGGACAACAGTTGTTTTAAATGATATTATTCCAAAAACACAAGACGTATTACAAAGTCGAATTCGTGATAACATTGAATCTAAGGTTAAGGAATTATATACTCAAATGACTCTTTATACAGATAATGTTATAAAATCTTCTTCTGGAGAACAAGGTGTCCAAGATTTCATAAATAAGTTTGATTTAAAATACAACTCTATGTTACAGAATATACAATCTCCTTTATTTTCTTATGTTTCTGCTAGTGAGGAACGTATTACTACTAATATCAATGCAATAAAAGAATTGTCTAGTAATTCCATTTCTTCACAGAATGTTGTCCAAGAAGAACTAAAACAATTTTTAAGCAAATATAACGCATCTTCAAACAAAGGAAAATATGGTGAGAATAATTTATATTCTATTTTAACATCTCTATATCCTTCTTCTGATATTATGGACACTACAGGAATGAAAGCTTCTGGTGATTTTATATTGAAACGACTGGATAAACCAAATATTCTTTTGGAAAATAAAGACTATTCACATAATATTAACAAAGATGAGGTGTCCAAGTTTATTAGAGATATTGATACACAAAATATGAACGGTATATTTATATCACAATATTCAGGTATTTCTTTTAAAAATAATTATCATATTGATATTCATAAAGGCAATATACTTATATACATACAACATTGTGAATATTCTCCTGATAAGATTAGAATTGCTGTTGATATAATAGATTATCTTTCTAGTAAAGTCCAAGAATTAAATTTGGGTGAGACAAATAATATTCCAAAAGAATTACTTGATGATATTAATGATGAATATCAAAATTTTATTTTACAAAAAGAAAGTCTTACAACTACATTGAAAGATTTTCAAAAAAAAATGAATGCACAAATAGACGCTATTAAACTTCCTTCTTTAGATAAATATCTTGTTACCAAATATGCTCATGTTCAAAATCGTAATTTTCTTTGCAACATATGTAATAACTTTGTAGGTTCAAATAAACAAAGTCTATCTGCACATCAAAGAGGGTGTCGCAAGAAGTTTCAAACAACAATACAGAATACTCAAATAGAGACTGTCCAAGAATCTGTATAATGTAAAACACTGAATATTACATGTTTTACATTATTTTACTATCTCCCCAAAACAATTCCTCTTCTCCTTCCTCGTTTTCTTGGACATGTAGTATTTTACTTCCCAACATTACTCCTGAAATATGTAATAACCCTTCACTTGAAACATACATGATTGTGTTTCCTGGCTTAGTAGTTTCTTTGCTATTAATTGTATCAATGTTCGGTATCGTTTTTACTGATAATCCTCCATATATATTTCCTTCTTCATCAATCTTGTCTATAACCATACCTACGTTTCCTATTTCACATGTGGTTTGTGTCTTATCGGTAATCTCAAATGAAATATCTCCTCCATATCGTTGTGGAATTTGATTAACATCACTTCCTATTTCTGACTCTTTAAACATTTCTTTAAACGTATATAATTCACTTTCTCTTCTCATTGTAGCACAACTAAATTGATCAAAGTAATAATAATTATTATTTTCTGGTTGGTTTGGTTGTTCTGCTATGCGACTACTTACAATATTTGGATAATTGTGTGATTTTACAACAACATGTTGTAGATTATGATTTTTTGTTGTTGAATATTCATCGTTATATTTCACTGTTTGTTTATTTGTACCTATTCCTATATAACATGTTGTTGGATCAATAAATACATAGGGTTTAACATTACTTTTTACTTGTGTTTGTTGACCTATTTCTTCGTATTGTCTTTGGTTATTTTCATATACAGGTTCTGTTTTGGGTACAGGATAACTAAAAATATTATTTAATAATGCTTCTTTCATTTGAATATGTATTTCTTCACCATGTTTAATAATTTTTACAATTGAAATGTAATATCCAATCTGGGTTTTATATGTACATAGTATAATCTGATTATGTTCAAGACATGGATAATATTTTTCTATATCACTCATTACTGTGAATGTTATACCTGGAATATCCATTTCACTACCACGCAAATTACATTTGGAAATTAACAAACCATTCCACTGTGGATGTAAACCAGAATAGATACAACGTAAAAATTCATGATCTTCTGTAGGACCATATTCCCATGTTGTTGTCTTTGTAGCAACATGTGCTTCTGCTTCTGTTAATGCATACTGTGCAGCTTTAGCATTTGTTAATGCTTGAGAAGCTATTCTTGATGATGCTTGTGCTGCTAATTGTGCATCTTGTAATTTTGCCTTCGCATAAGCATCGTTTGGAGCCTTTTCGCAAACTTCTCTTGCGAAATTATATAATGCTGTTTTTTCTTCAGAATCTTTTATAGCATTCTCTGCACTTTCTTGTGCCTCTGATGCAGAATCTTCTATAACATTTAAATAGCTGTTGTTATTCATTACTTGTGTTATGCTCTCTAATAACATTTGATATTCTTTTGAAAATGTAGTCAAATTGGTAACGTTTTGAGAAGTATAATTTTTTAAATTTATACCAGATGATATCATTATCCATTTAGTATTGTCTATTGGATTTTTTCTTAATAAATTAAAATAACATCTTATACCCTTTGTCCACATAGACAATCCTGAATAAATATATGTCTTTCCATATGCAGGTATTTTTTTAGACATTTCTACAATTCTATTATCAAGTAGTGAACCAATTGTTGTATATGATAAATCATCTATAGTATCTGTAGAAGCACTAGTCTTTATATTCAATACATTTAAACCATCAATCTCTTCATATTGCTTACAACTAAATAAAAGTCGACAATTATTTACCTCTTGTTGATTTCGTGCTAATTCTATTACTTCACAATAATTTGTTGCTTTTGTTTTATCATAATTTTCATGTAATGTTGAGAGTAAAACCGTGTTTATTGGATTATCATCACCCTCTTCATTTTTTTCTTGAATATCATTAAAATAATCATTTAATATAGTGTTTAAACTATATACATTGTTTATTGCTTCTTTATAATCTTCTAAACTTTCATAGACTTCATCTAAACTTATTTTATTATTTGTAATACTCTGATTATTATTTTTCAAATCACCTTGACTTTTACGAAAATTGGATGTTCCATATCTGGAATTTGTTGATAATTTTCCACCCATTAAATTGTAATAATATTTGACTAGAAATGTAAAATTAAATTTTTACATAAAATTGATTCTAATCCATAAATTATTTTTATACACATATTTCCAAAAGTTTTAAAATGCAAACTCGTTCTCAATCACGTAATACTAATCAAACTGAAATCTTTTCAGGACGTACTTATAGTACACGTCTTAAAAATAGAATTCAAAAACTAAAAGTAAATACTGATAATAATGATGTTAATAACAATCTTGGTCCAGCATATAACACTCGACTAGCACATAATGTACTTTCCCCAAAATCTTATTGTATTAAATCTGAAATTACACGGGAATATACACCAACAAATCATCGTTACAACACACGATATAGTTCTAATTTTAATAAAAAATATAATGTTGATATTGACTTTGATGATGCAAGTCGCGAATGGAATCGCAATAAACGTCGTGTTGGACTTATGTATGAATATACCTGTTAAACTCTACTAATTTAGTCTTTGTTTTGTTTGTTATATAAATCGATAATTAAATAATACGAATGTTTCGTATTTTTTACTGCATAATAGTATTCATAATATTTTTACACACAATTAAAAAATCTTCATCATCCAATATTTCTGGTTCTTCGTATTTATTTTTTAATAATGAAACCACTATATTTGTTAATTGTTCGTAATTTGCTTGTAACTTCTGTTTTTCACCTGTTCGTAAATTAAAAATATATACATCTCTTGGACTTTCTGGAAAAATAGTTCTCCATAACCAAGAATATATTACTACTTGCATCTGATGTTCTTGTGTTATTTTGCTAGTACATTTTAACTCCCAAATAGCATCCTGTGTTAATAAATCCAATCTACCACTAAAACGAAACTTCTTTTCATTTAAAAAATACGGATATAATGCCTTGTCAATAAGATCATGTAATGTTTCATTAGAATAATGTACTATTTGTTTTTCTACTTCTAACAAAGCATCTTTATTAAACTCATGTCCAAGATTTATATTTAATCTAGAAACACATTTTTCCTTTATTTCTGGTGTTATCCATGTATATTCATGTTTTGATATCTGTTTTAACTTGGAATATAACTTTTCTTGAGACGCAGAAAAGACATTCGCCAAATAAAGATAGTCTGAAGGTGTTTCACAATTATCTGGGATCGCATTTACCATTTCTTTTAAGTAAAGATGTTTATTTTCTTTTGTTTCTTGGACAATTGTCTTTATCATCTCTTTTAATACTTGTTCTCCGTCTTTTTTATGACCTTGAATTTCATCAAAATACATAGCAGGTAATGCTATACCATTTAAATCACTTACTTCTTCAAACAATCCACTCTCTGTTTGAATTATTCTTGGAATATCTATCTCATCTTCATCATCTTCTTCGTTTTTTTCTTGGACAAATATACGGTCTAAGATTGGTGTAATATATTCTATCACTCCTTCAGAGACAAATTTTATTAAATCGGTTGGAGTTACATAAAATGTTGGAATAATTACTATATTTTCGTCTGGTTCTGGTTCTTTGTATATAATACCTTGCGGCATCCCTTTAAAATCTATGTATGAACTCTGTTTCATATCAAATTGCGCCCTTTGTAAAAATTCTAATGGTTGTGAGCTTTCTTGTTGTAAAAGATATAGACCATGTGTTCCTCTTGTACAAGCGACATATAATGTGTTTGGACACTTATCTTTTGGTATATTTCTAGCTGTATAAAAATAGCCTTGGTCAAATCCTACTACAAATACATATTTTCTCTGTCTTCCTTTTACAGTATGAAATGTTGAAAATACTACTTTACCTTCTATTACACGTTCATCCATTATATCTGATTCGAGCATTGGTACATGACATGGTATATCTGCTTCAGTTAATACATTTTCCATATTTCTTATATGACTATTTGCCCCCTTTACAGAACTTCCTAATACAAATATATCTGATGGACTTTCTCCCTCAGCTAATAAACGTCTTATTTGATATACAACTATGTTTTCTATCTGAAACTTTGGACGTCTTATATAAACAACTGGACTTCCTTCTCTACATGCGTTTAATCGCGTTTCCCCTAACATATCTCTATTTACAAATTCCGCCATTTGATTTGTTACACGATAAGATGTTTTTAATACACACGCTTTAAACATATCATTTTCTAAAAATGGTAATTCTCTCCATATTTCGTGTGCTTTGGTTAAAAATCTTATATCTGCTCCTTTAAACTCATACAATCCTTGCATATAGTCACCTAATACTAGTAACTGAAATCTATGATCATCAGTTTTATTATAAGGGTTTTCTCTACTACACATATCCTTGGACATTTTTAAAATTAATTCAAAATATAATGTAGTCATATCTTGAGCTTCGTCCAAGACAACAATATCAAATAATTCTATTGGGCGTTTTGGAGATTCTATTTTATGTAACATTTGACGTATTCCTGTATCTGTATGTGCCGTAGCTGAATAATGTTTTACGGCAAAACTATGATATGTATGTACCTCTATGTTTTTTAATTTTAACTCTCTTACTTTTTCTTTTATTTCATGTCGTAACATTGAATTATAAGTAAATTGAATTATTTTTTTTCCAGTTAACTCTTTCGCAACTGATAAAATAGTTGTAGATTTTCCCGAACCAGCACATGCATCTACAACCACATTACTTCCTGAACGTATATAGTCTACAACCTTTCTTTGTTCATCGCTCATTGTATGCATTTTTCGATAAATTATAGTAGTTTATAGTTGAGTTTTTAATTATATTTACAACATAATTAAAAATTTATAACTCCAATAAACATTTACGAATAATGTTTAAGCTATTTTTCATTTCTATATCATTTATTACTAATGGTGGACACATTCTGATCGTTCCTTCTCGTGTAACTTTTGTTAATAAACCTCTAGACATCATTTTGCACACTAATGTATTCGCCATTTCTTCATCTTCTAACTCTATCGCATTCAATAAACCCTTTCCTCTTACATCTTTCAATGTTCCTAAGTCTACAAATAACTTTAATTCATCACGAAACATCTTTCCTTGTATTTCTGCATTTTCTAATAGTCCTTCTGATTCTATAATATCTACTGCATGGGGTACAATTGCCGTTCCTAATGGATTTCCTCCATATGTTGAACCATGTGTTCCTGAATCTATTAAATCCATCACTTTATTATCACCCAATACACACGATACCGGCATCATACCACCAGACAACGCCTTTCCTAATACTACCATGTCTGGTTTTATTGTATGAGAAGCCAACATTTTTCCTGTTCTACCTATACCTGTTTGAACTTCGTCACAAATCAATAGACAATTGTATTTTTCACAAAGCATTTTTGCTTTGACTAAATAATCATCGTCAGGAATTTTAATTCCGGCCTCTCCTTGTATAGGCTCAACCATAAATCCTACAACATTTGGACGTGTTTTTAAAACATTTTCTAATTCTACCAAATTATTGAAATCTACAAAATGAAATCCAGGTACAAATGGTCCAAAATTTGTAAAACAACTTGGATCAGTTGATGACGAACATGCTGCTATTGATCGACCCCAGAAATTATTACGCGCCATTATAAATTCTGCCTTATTTTGTGGAATTTCTTTTGTTTTATACCCCCATAAACGTGCTAATTTTACTGCTGTTTCACTTGCTTCTACACCCGTATTCATAGGCAATGATTTATCGTATCCAAACTTTTTATGCATATATTCGAAAAAATTACATAAATTCTCATTGTAAAATGCTCTACTACAAAGAGTTAGTTTTTCACACTGATCTTTCATTACATTTACCAATTTTGGATGACAGTGGCCCTGATTTACACTACTGTAAGAAGACAAAAAGTCATAATACTGTTTTCCTTCAATATCAAATACATGAACACCTTGACCTCTACTTAAAACAACCGGTAATGGTTTGTAATTTTGAGCTCCGTAAAGCTTATCTAATTTTAACAAACGTTTATACATTTATATATACTGCTAAAATCTTTTCGTTTTTATTTTTTTACTTAAATTTATAAATCTTTCTACTGTATAATAACTCATATACGGAACTCCATTGCAGAGACAATATACACATATTTGTTTATAGCAATTTGCTACTTTTGAAAAACACGATTTCAAATAAGGCTGATTGAAACAAAGAGCCAATTTTTCTTTTCTTGCTACCATAAACATGTACAATCCTCTATTATAAGTAAATGAATTTAAAAATTTATTATAATGTAATAGATAATATCCTATTTTGAGATCATAATCTTCAGAAATGTTTTTATAGAAATGTTTTTGTAGGAAGAAATCCATTTTTTTCAACTCACTATATGTTGTTGTAAATTTATCTAAGACACGTGTTTTAAACTCTCCTTTCCAATATATCTCCCATATTTTATCTTGTATTTCACTTGGTAACCTATTCATAATTAAAATACCAATATATTTTAATTATTAATCTATAACGTTATGAACATAATCTTGGAATATAAATAAATTTTTAAATTTGTTGAATAAGTTATAATTCCCTATTGCTAATAACAAAGCTATAATATTACGAGTATATGCGAATAAACCTAAAAATATTATTGTACCATACTTTTGAAAATAATTCGCATTTTTTAATGCTCGTGTACAATGTTTACAATCACGTGTATGTTGATTATAACGATCTAGTATTTCTTCACGTGTTAACTCTTGACCATTTTTAAAACTATGTTTATAAAAATAAGGTATTTTTGGTAGAGCCTTTTTTATCCATCGACGGTACACATTTATTGAACGATCACTTTCCGTAGGCATATAATAATTTTTTGTATTATGGTAAGAATCGTTATGTCTTTTCAAATATTTCTCTTGTTTATGTAATATTAATGTATCACTGTCCAAGAATCTATTTGTAAAAACATGTCTTAACCAAACCGGAATTAATGAAAACAGTTTTGTTTTTCTATTTTCGTTATTAAAATGATAACTTATAAATATTCTAGATCTGTCTTCTTGGACAGGTACTATAAATATATGTAATCCTTTCAATAAATTACTTATAGGACGTATCATTTGTAAATAATAATGAACGGGAAAATTAAAATTCATCATACCTACACGCATATCTTTATTTTTCTCAGTAAACAAAACAGAAATTTTACTTAGATCGTTTTCTTTACTCAACATCTCTATTTCTATAGGAGAACCCTTTTCACGAATAGATTGCAATTTATGATGTGCAAATGGTATATGTGCCGGGTCCAAGAAATTTTCTAATAAAATGTAAAAACTATACGGTAATTCTCGCATAAACACATTGTTATCCAAAGATAAATTATATAGCTGCTTTGGAGAATCTACTGTTGTAATATTACCAATATATCCCCATAATATGTTACCATGTTCTTTTGTTGGATAATTTTTAACACATGCACGTGTATATGCTTTTTGTTGGTTTTTTTCTAATTGAGGTATCATTGTACAATTACCCATTTCATTAAATTCCCATCCATGATATGCACATCGTAAATTGTTTGTTTCTCTATCTATATAACCTTCTGATAAAGGTGCACAACGATGAGGACAAACATCATCTTGTAAAATTATTTGGTTATCCTTTTTCCAAATTACAAAATCTTTTCCTAAGAGTCGTATTTGTTTTGGATGTTTAAAATTTGTACTACTTATTGGAACGATTGGAAACCAATTATTTAAATAATAACTTTCTACAATAGGTAGAAAAAATAATAAATACCACATTATTATTTTTTATGGTCTTTTTTTAAGTTCATTTTTTTCGTCTTGTTTTTTTTAACTTATCTCTGAACTTTTTATTAAACTCTATTCCACGTAATAATCTCATTTGACGTGTAGCTTTTGCTTTTGATGTGCATTTCGCCATTACACGCTTTGTTTTTTTATTTTTCACTGTATAACAACGACGTTTCGGAACTTTCCTCATAATATACGGCATTTATATTATCACGCTAAATTATTTTTAATGTTTTTTTTGAGGACAAGTATATGCGAATGGTTTATGTATTGGATATAATGGAAAGATTAACATACTATTTTTTTTTACACAGTTATTTACATGTTGAACACAACAATCTCCATCATTATTGCTACAATTTTTTAATTTATGTTCACATTTTTGCAATTTTTTGTTTGCTTTCTTTAATTTTTTTTCTTTTTTCTTTAAATCTTTCTCACATTCATCAATCTTTTTCTTATATTGTTTATTTTTCTTTTCACACTCTTTTCTTTTCTTTTCACTATTTTCTAATTCTTCTTCA
>MDTC01120148.1_pt1 | contig 10180 bp, 7 predicted proteins | sample 811181 | NCBI WGS metagenome assembly MDTC01 (sample SAMN05326644, study PRJNA326480) | marine metagenome | isolation source: seawater | place: Pacific Ocean: North | collected 2011
GCTGGCTCCGCAAGCCGGCGTGATATCCAAGCTACACTATAGGGCCTTGTAGTTCGGCCACTAACCAATCGGATATAAGCGCAACGGGTTGCTTTTTGCACCTTTTAATCGCTTGGAATACAAGCCTTCATGATGGCTAAGCATGTGGTCGGACTATGGCAGTTCATTTGGCACGTCGAGTCGACTATCCGATGTTGGATAATGCGAACATTGCCTATTTCCCGCGAATATATGATTTGTCTCACCGTTTCTTTGAGGAATGTTGGGAGCCAATGTGCGGCATCAGTTATCCTGAAATGATTGGCGTGCGAAGAATTGGTTTTCCTGTCGTTCATATTGAAACCGATTTCATTGCTCCACTGCGCTATGGCGATACCGTGCATGCAACCATTTGGCTTGAGAAAGTAGGTTCTAAATCCTGTACTTGGGGGTATGAATTTCATAATCAAAACGAAGAATTACTCTGGCGTTCAAAGCAGGTTACCGTGTGTGTTGATATTGATTCTCTCGAATCGCAACCGATTCCTACGGATGTCAAAGAAGGCCTACTTCAACACGTGAAGGAGTCATCATCATGAGTGATTCAAAATCAGCAAGCAACTCCATCAATGACAGTGTTGTTATGGGCGATGTTCATCAACATGTCACTGTTCATACCGACTCCAAAGTATCTGATGTCGACCTTGGGTTTTCGATGCGTATGAGTGAAAACCAGCCTGAATACATCCCCGATGCATTTCCTATTCGGCCTGATACAAAGGGTCCAAAATCCATTGGCATCCTCTTGATTTTTGGCGCCCTGTTCTTATTTTTCCAAGCGTATGGTGATGTTTCATTGCATCAAGCAGAAGACCTCTCGACTGCTGAGGTAGAGATGCTTTTGGTTACTCCAAACAGCCAGGGAGACGGTTCAGACAATGTTTCAGTTGAACAATACCAGGAATTCCATGATGCTGCAAGAGAATCTGGAGGGTATGCTTTGCGTGGTTATGGGCTTGGCGTTTCAAGCATCATGCTGTTAGTAGGCGGAACTCTTCTGTTCTTCCTCAATGGGTCGGGTGCCAAGTTATCCCTTGGTGGTGCTGTAACTGGAATGGTCACCGGAATTTGGGGCAGTTTGCTTGTCAAAGGTGCAGCTGATGCACATTTGGCTGGAGTATTGCTCCTTACTTATGAAATAGCAGGATATTTCTGTGGCGTATGTATGTTCATGTGTGCGGGAATGGCGGCCTTACCACTCATCAATGTGCGTGCAAGGCTCGCCCTCTATCCGGAACAGAAAGTACGTCTTGTCAACGATGCTGAAGAATGAGTCAATTCGAACTTGGTTGAGGCCATTTCTTAGAAAGCGCCTTTCTCAAGTCATCGTCCAGCGTAGCATTCCACCAATCACTTCCCTGCCAAATAGCATATCTTCCACGAATCCCACGTAGGTCCGCTCCAGCAAATTGACAATTCCTGAAGTTCGAGAGGTTTAAACGCGCTTTTCTTAAGTCAGTATTTCGAAAATCCGAGCCGTCAAAAGCCGATTTCATCAGATCCGCTTCATACATTGAGGCCCTTCGAAAATCACAGTTTGCAAAATCACCTTCGGTCAAATCTGCTTTGTCAAGAATGGCTCTGCGAAAGGTCGAACCTGCATGCCTGCCCTTACGGAGAATGGCTTCAGTATGGTTTTGAAAGGACCAATCCAACGGTACTGAAGTTTCGCCACTGGATTCCCGAGGGTCATCTTCGCCCCCACCTGACATGACCATTGTAATCCCTCACTTTTCAGAGCGCTTGTCCAGATGAGCTCTTCCTTCTTCACTCAAGATAGCGAATCGATTTTTATCTTCACTGCCCTCTGGGATGACTAAAAAATTCCGTTCACGCAGACGATTGAGATAGAGAGAGAGATTGCCAGGGGCCTGCATACCAGCATCTTCGAACAGTTGATTTATGGCTCGAGGCGGGCTATCCATGACGCCCTCTATTTCTCGCAAATAATGAATGGCACCGAGGACTTGTTCCGGTTTACGCTTTAATGAACAATTTTCAATCAATGCAGCAAAGTCTCCTCCTCTCAGAGATTCCCCTTTCGTGGCTGTTGCCGACTTATTGGATTCCATAGCTGTATTTTTAGCAACCCTTAACCGTTCGATCATGATGCTCCAAGAATCATCTTGGCGAAGCAGTGCTAACATTTCTCCTATAGCAGGAGCAGACCCCTCGTAATCAATTTCGACGTCACCTGCCGTTACTGAAATTTTGACCGTTCTGTCCATTGAATCAACCCAACTTATGCTTTGCTTTAAATCACTGCTCTTAACCCTTTAGCGACTTTATATGATGGATATTGAGTAGAGAATCGAACAAAGGCTTGAAAACCCGACCACGCCCCTTGTATTTTGTAAGGGGCTTGCCCCTTGAGCCGGTAGGGATGAATAGAATGAATCAAAATCGAGTCTCCGCACTCCTCGTACTTGCCTTGTTGATTTTTGCTCAATCAAACGCTCTTTTCCTTGGTAGTGCAAACACTCAACCGGGAACAATTAACACCTTTTCTAACGGATCTGCCTCTGTTGACATTTCTCTCACCGCTGATACTCTAGACACGAATTACGCTCTTGAAGTTCCTCGAAACGTAACATTCCAATCGGGCCAATTCATGGTGAATGCGAAAGACGAGGTTGCTTCTCCAGGGCAAGTATCTCTCGACATAGGGTTAGACGGAGTTTACGAATGGGCATTTGATGGGCTTGGTTTCGGGGATCTTGGACATCAGAATAAATTCATGAATAACGCTTCAAGTGATTCGATATATTCCAATGGTTCTGCCCAATCATCGCCGTTCTATCTGCCGCATAATTCAGTTATTGACAGTGGAACAATGGACATCTCTTACACCTCGCAAGTTCCTGCAGGTCTCATACCTATCGACAACATTACTGCCTATGAGACTGGAGACCTTGACAACGATACGCTTGATGAGGTTGTGGTGAAAGCCAATGTGCATCTTCCAGGGACTTCTGCAGGGCCAGCACTCACTTCTCTTGACTGGAGCGCATCGACAGGAATTACTCAGTCTACGTGGGTATCTACATGCAGAAACAGTGAAGAAATTGTTGTCATCGATATTGATGATGACAATCACTCGGACGTTGTTTCAATAGCCCCCAGTGAAGACATGGTCTGCATCCACAAAACAAACTCTACAACTGGGATGCTTACAAACGCAACACCAGTTCATCTTACTGCGGATTTGATTTCAGCTCAAGTCGGCGATGTTGATGGGGATGGTAATGCAGATATTCTTTCAATCCATCAAGGTGGAATTGTGTCCCTTCGTACCTACAACGACAAGACAGGTAATTTCAAGGCGAATACAACCCTCACCGTTAACGCTAATGGAACACTCATTCCAACGCAACTCACGGCCATGTATGCGGATCATTTTTACGGCCCACAAGGTGATTTTTCTGCGCTGGTTGTTGACTACACAGGCCATACAAGCCACGTGAAGTGGATGAACAACGCATTGGCCTTGGATATCTATTCGTTTGACGGTCTAGAAACCGAAATCACGGGCGCTGACATTGACCAAGACGGCGATATCGACTTGTTTTCATCAACCATGCAGGGATTCGTTCTTGCTGAAAATAATGGCACGAGTTGGAACACGACAAGCGTGGCTTCATCACGGGTTTTTGTCAATGTAACCATCGCAGACCATGACGGGGATGGCACGCTTTCGCTGCTTGCCCCACGGCTTGCTTCAGGCGATGGCAATGCTCAGACTATTGAGGGTAACATCAGTGTTTTCGATATTTCAACAACGAACATCACGGCAACCCAAACGGTTCTGGAACCTTGGTCTTGCCCGCAAGATTCGAGGTTTATCGATATGGATGCAGACGGCCTTCCTGAACACATTATCACGGCAGGTGAAGGGACAACTTTCGGACTGTTCATAGGGTCTTGGAACTCAATTTCAATGGATATCGATCAAAACGGCCAAGATGATTTGTTCGCTCTTGGATATGCTGGTGACGGCGTTGGTGGAACTGCGCCTTTAGCATTCTCAGATACGTTTGGTCTTCTTCCAACCCTCCTTTCTCCTATGACGGTTGGACAAGCATTTACAACGCATGATTATGATATCAAAATGAATACATTCACGTTCAGTTTCTCATCATCTGGAACTGGACACTTCAACCTCAGTAACATGGACATAGGTTACGATGTTGATTTCGTTGTGGAGAATAATCCAGCCGCAGTTGGCAACTTAACCAACATCATCAACCAGCAGCAAACAGCAGGTACTGGAGTAATCCTCATCGATTTACCGTTCCTATCGACAAAAACAGGAATCCTTTCTTTATCGAGTTTGAATGCCGATTACATCCCAGGTGCTCCAAATTTAGCTTTACCACCTACGCCACTACTGCAGGTGGACGAATTGACGGATGAGCGCGTGGCAATCTCTTGGCAGGATCTCAGTGACTTTGGAGACGATTTGGAACTCTTTGAAATCTTTAAGGTGCCACAAGGAGATGCTTTTGATCTTAACAGTGCAGCCTTTTCGACTCCTCTCAATTTCACCCTGGATGTGGATATTTCCCCCGGAGATTCTTATGATTATGCTGTCCGTTCACTCCATCCTTTTGGCGTGACCAGCCAACTCTCGAGTCGGCTTTCAATCACCATACCGTTCCCTTCACCACCGCTTCCTGTCCAAGGTCTCGTTGCTGCAGACACCGCAGATGACAACGGAAGTTCTCTCATAGTGAGTTGGAATGCCTCAGAAGAACTTGTTTCAGAATACAGAATCTTTGTCGAATCCGAAGAAATTCTTTCCCTTCAACCCTATACTTCGGTTGACACCATTTCTCCTTTCGTGGGCTCATTAACGACGAACGTAACGACTCAAGGAAACGGCGATGCGCTGGTTGATCGAACAGATTACTGGCTTGCAGTAGCGGCCTATGATTCCTATGGAAATACAAGTTCTAACTTTGCTTTGTTCGGCCCAGTACAATCGCAGAACAACTCATTACGTTCCACCGATATCATGTTTGATTTGGTCACAAGCGGATTTTCAGACGCAAGTTCATTTGAAATCAGCGCATTAGATTCACTGTATCTGAACATCTCACTTATGAGTGCAGGTGAAGGCATTCCTGCGCAGGATTTGGATCTGTATTTCATTGGCCCAGACAACTTTGAGCATGTGGTTTCTGGAGTAACCGATGAGAATGGAAATTGGAACGCAGTTCAAGTTGAGGATTTGACCGAACTGGCTAATTCCTTCTCCGATTTTATCGGAGAGGTCTCCTTGGTTGCTCAATACGCTGGAACTGCAGGTACTGCTGATATTCAGCCCGCTGACCTGGCAACAGTGACCTTGAACGGGTTGGGCTTGTTGCGAGCGACTGTAACAGCGCCTTCTGAACCGATACAACTCGACGTCTCCAGTCAGTACTCCGTGACTGCTTCGATAACTCCGGAGTTACCCGCACAGAGCGCACGTCTTGCCAACATCATTTACGATTGGCATTTGACAGACGCAGCAGGAAACATCACCGATTCAGGAACTGCTGAAATTAAGGGTGGTGAAATTACCCTTTCAGGCAGTGCCAGTTCGACGGACGTGTTGACGCTAACACCTTCAGTGAACCAGGATTGGTATTCACCTTCACCAGCAGCAACCCTTTCATTCACCTTCCTTGCAGGTCAAGTCGATGATACTGGTAATGAAACTGATAATGAAACTGGTAATGAAACCACTCTCCCATCTTTCCCTGAAGTAACACTTGCAGGCTCCCTTTCTTGCCAAGCAATAACGTATGCATGGGAGCAGAACTCTTCCGACGCACCGTTGACATGCACCATCACCAACCCGAACCCATTTGAGGTCCAAATTGTCTTTACTTGGGCAGTCATTCCGGCCACACCTCCACCACTTTCGTTTGAGCCCGACCCTCTGCCCAGTTCGGGGCCAACGCTTACAATGAACGCAAATGAAACGCTCGAGATCACGTTTACTCCGGTTAGAAATGGCCCATCCGATGGGTTATTACCCGGATTACAAGGTGTAGGATACACATTAGAACTAACCTGTATGGATGACGGCACAGGTCGCTGCTCAGCCATGTCCTCGCCTTCCGCTACAACCGAGGGAGAACTTCAGTGGACACTTGCTAACCAGTTAGAAGTCGATGAACCAGTAGATATGGATCCCGATGAAGCCAAAGGCGGCTCTGGTGCACTTGTTGGTGGAATCATCGCCTTACTCGTACTTGGCGGACTTGGTGCCGCATTTGTCTTATTGCGTCCTCGTGCTGAAGAGGACGATTGGTTCGAAGAGTTTGACGATGAAGAGGAGGAGGACTCCCCTCCGGCGACGAAACCAGGTCGCTCTCTTGATGAAATGAAGTCTGAAGACACAGGAGAAAAGGTTGACTTCACTCCACCGGAGCGCCGTCCATCTCTCTTTGACGAATTTGATGGTCGGGAAAACATTGAACAATTCCAAGATGAATTTGAGAACGAGGTTGAAACCCTCGATGATGAAACTGAATACGTCGCAGAAGAAACAGCTGAAGATGATGGCATCACGGTCGATGAACAAGGAACTGAATGGTGGGAAGACGAAGAAGGCGTTTGGTGGTATCGTGAGGAAGGATGGGAAGATTGGGCGGTATGGGAAGATTGACCCTACCGTATGACTTTTCATTGAACGCCTTCACGCTCAAATTAGGGGGAAGAGTATGGAACATGAATTCAAAGGTTACGCCCTCGTTCTTCAAGACGGTGCTGACCCGCGTACAACTGGTGGAGTTGCTGTTGCTGGATTCACTACTGCAGGCATGGTTGGCGTTATCGCCGCCTCACACATCATTCAAACTCTCAAACTGAAACAACTTGGTACGGTGCTGAATGCAGAGTTCCCTGCAGTGGCTTTGATTCACAATGAGGTTCCAAAACATCCTGTTCGCGTCTATCAAGGCGATGGAATTGGCGTCTTCACCTCGGAAATACAGTTCAAGGATGAACAAGACATCATGTTTGCATCAACTGTCTTAGAATGGTTCACTCGTGGTGGTTTTGACCGCTTGATCATCATTGACGGTTTGGTTCAATCCAGTAAAGATGTAGCGACAGGACAACTGTTTGGTGTCGGCTCATCCCAACTTGCTCGTGACCGCCTTCACCAAGTAGGCATCGAACCTATTCAGCAAGGAATCGTAGCAGGAATCACAGGATTTCTTCTCGGAGAAGGAGACCGGCTCGGGATTGATGTAACTGCTTTGTTGGCAGAAGCAAGCCCGATGTATCCTGACGCTCGTGCTGCAGCCTTAGCAGTGGAAGCGGTTGCCGAATTAACTGGAATTGAAATCCCACTTAGCGAGTTGCTTGAAAACGCTCAAAACATCGAAGACAGCGTCCGTGAAGTACTTGAAAATTCCCGCACGCTCTTACCAGGACCTGAATCAAATACGGTTGATAACGACCGTGACCTCGACCCTTCATTCGGATGAAGGTGATGTTTTTCTCACGTGTTCAAGCACGATATCAAACGCTGCATCTGTGACCAGCAAGGGTTCCAAATCAGGAAGCCGAGCGGCGCTATGACCGTCGTTTGATAAACTGGAAATCAACTTCTCCAATTTCGGAGCACCACCTACACCTGCCCATCGGGGTAATGAATCGAGATTAAGCAGCAAGTGTTCGCGACTCATCAAGTCAGCAGCATCGGAAATGTAACGGACACTGCGTTTCAATTCTCGAGCCGAATATTCAACGTCTTCATCACTCCACTCCAAGCCTTGTAACTTCATTTGTTCAAGTTCTTGTGCAGTGGGTTGGCATAATTCGAGCACCTTTTGCTCAGTCATGCGTCCGGCTATTTCCTTATCCCAAAGCGGCCCAATCCACATCGGACCACTTGCTCGCTCGACTTGCTCTGGAGTTGGATGTTGAACGAAACGGTAAGGGATATCTTGTTCACGAACCCTCCAACCAATCGAGTTGCTGATTTTACTCGCATTTTCTCTGCTTGTTTTGACCAGACACGAAATTCGAACGTGATGTCCATCGAAGAGAGCCATTAACGGTGTGATGGATTTATCCAATCGAGCAGCGCTGGTTGCAACTGTTGCAAGAAGCAGGCGCACAGCATCATCATGTGCATAGACGTCAACGATTCCTTTTGCACCGTATCTGCGGGCTTGGCTTGAGGCCGAAGAACCAGTAAGCGCAGCAGTATCGGTAGCAGTGATTTCCAAGACACCCGTTCTTGACAAACCTTGCAGAGCGGCATCAAGAAACTGAACTGGTGAGCCGAAAGGATCCAAATCAATCCATTGATAGCCCGATTCAATCATGGCAATTCGCGCATCTTTGTTACGGAAATCCAAGCCGTTATCAAAGGCCTGTTCTGACGTACCGCCATACCGGTCATCTTCCGGTTCATGTTCAATTGGCTGCGTAGGGGGGTGCATTGCATGCGATGCTTTGGCCCAGTCCAGCGCAAATTGGTCCAAGTCATTTGCAGTAATTCTCAAGCGTTGCTGAACTGATGAGGGAACTTCATTTCGCCATCTTCGAATACGGACGCCCGTAGCGCATAAGGCATCTAAGACCCGAATTGATTGGTCTTCTCTTACCAACCAATTGTGCTGCAATGCGTCGTTGAGGAGCAGAACACTACGCGTCCGAGCGGGGGCCATCGCCGGATTAAGAAATCCTGGCCCTGTTCTTTTTGCTGGTCCTCTTGGCATGTGTGTTGGACGAGTCTGCTCATCCAGTAAATGTACAAGTGTTCTTCCTTCTAACCACATTTGGCCAGGCCAGCCGGTTGGGGGCAATTGTCCCTGATTGTCACCGGCCATAACAGTCCGTAGAACTCCCCCTTGAAGACCGCACCGCTTGTTTTTCCGGTGAAAAGCCACAGTTCTAGATATCCACAGAAACACTTAGTTTCCGCACCAACTGTTATGTGCTATAAGTTGCCGTTGGGCATTTATGTCAATGATGACAATGAAAACGATGCTAGCAACAGGACTTGTATGTTTACTCCTCAGCGGAGGACTTTCAGTCCTTTCAACCGGAGGAGTAGAAGACGCAGTTCTTGAAGCGACAGAAACCAAACCATTGGACGATATTTGTGAAAACTCGGATTGTACAGATATCAATCCTGACTGGGCCACTTCAACGGCTGACCGAGACTTCTATGGATGGACCATCACCAACGTCGACGATGTAATGGCGAACGGCACTGCTCCAACGCATGAAAAGATTGGACCGGTCACCTACACCATTACTTCTGACCGAACCTTTACCTCCCACGATTCGGATGCTGGAACCATTACCTATCACGAGAACACATCGTATGCGTGCTCCGTTGATACCGTTGTTCCTTGTGATGTTCAAATCACGCAACTCAACATTGGTTTTACACCTCAAGTCATCGGTGCAACCGGAATGGCAATTAATGGAATCATGGACTTAACCAAGGTCGGATTCGCTGCTCAAATGATCAACCAAGACTTGAACACCACACAAGCAGGAACTGCCACAACCGGCGACCTCTGCACAATGGCCGGAGTTTCAATTCCGTGTGATGGAGCAATGGGAATGAACTGGGCGGCAGGTGCAGAAGGCCAATGGAAATCCTCTCCTACTGGACAAGATATTATTGCGGCAAATGGTAACTTCCCAGTTCTAAATACTTCAGGTGAGTGGCTATCAGGAGATTTGGACAATGCCATGATGAATACATTCCATCCTTTTGATGCGAACTTTAACATTTCATTGATGGAATCCCTCGGTCCTGTTGCTTTCATTGGAATGGGCGAGCCAGAAATGTTGGTCTCCCAGGTAATGCAAGACCCATCGAACTCCACAGTGATGGCCCGCGCCACTACCTATGGCTACCTTGCTATGGCGAATGCTACAATGCCAGATTTCGTGAAGACATTCGTTCGAGATTGGACTATGTATGCAGCAGTAGGAACAAGCTTCGCTGGCTACGGCGGCGGTTCTGACTTCAACGCAAGTAACAACGATGACATCACAAGCCGACTTCACAACCTCTTGGGTGTTGACTTTGATGGTGCAAACGGTGTTGCTCTCATGGTTGCAGGACACCTCACAGCCACTCCAACTGGTTTGATTGCAACCAACGCTGACGGAA
>MDTC01225621.1_pt1 | contig 10179 bp, 10 predicted proteins | sample 811181 | NCBI WGS metagenome assembly MDTC01 (sample SAMN05326644, study PRJNA326480) | marine metagenome | isolation source: seawater | place: Pacific Ocean: North | collected 2011
CCTTCTGGATCATCAATTCCTTCAACACTCATAGCCCCATGAATATCGAAGAATAGCCCATCATAAGGCATGTCTTTCTTGAGCATATTTAAGGTTTTACCCACTAAAGATTCATAAGCTTCTTTGGTTACAATTCCACCAGGAAGAGCATGTCCACGTATCGTAGGAACCCAAATTGCCCGTTGTCTGTTTAAAGAGTCAGGAGATAGAAATGGATAATAATCAAATACATCACTACCAATTCTAGCCTTGAAATCTTCTTCAACAGTTTTCGCAGGTGAAAAAGTGCTAGACTCAATGGCCAAACCTGCTATTGCAATTTTAGGTTTTTTTTCTAAGTTACATCCTAGAAAAAAGCACAAGCAGCCAATAAATATTAATTTTTTCAATCTGTTAATTTTAATTAAAAAACCCTGAAATGTCAGGGTTTTCATTTAAAAATAAGATTAAATTTTAGTTTTTTGATGATTCTAAAAAGTTATTTATTTGAACTTGCATTCCATTTACATCCATCCAGTCAGAAAAAGTAGCAATTTTATTGTCTGTGTTGAAATTTAATACACCATACCATTTATTATAGACTTCAGCCCCAGTTTCAGTGTGAATAGTTGACCAAGTACCGTATACCCTCATAACATCTGGTTCACTGTTGGTCTCTCCTTGTGAGTACAGTGAGCCTGCCCAATATGCATAATCAGATCCAATTAAGCCATCTCCAGGATTAAAAGTTATTTCATCAAAATTATCAAAGTAGTAAAGTACAGCATCTTTGAATTCTTCAAAGCCTAGTATCTTACCTCCATTGTATTCAGGTGGGCTCCATTGTACTGAGTCGGCAACAACGCTCATTAATAAATCAATATCCTCATTATAAAATCCAGTGGTGAACGTTTCAAATGCCTCAATTTGTTGTTCGAATTTAAGTTTATATTCATCTGTGACTCCGTTATTTTCAACTGAGCTATTGCACGAGATAATTAAACATATTGTAATAATTAAAATAATTTTTTTCATGGTTTAGAAATTTAATTACTTAAGTTAAAAATAAATTAAAAGAAACTTGTTTTTAAAATTCAAAATTTTAAATAAATCACTTTTTAATAATTTTAATAATCAATAATTTGAAATTTGATTTTTTTACCACTGTGTTTTTGAGAAAGTCTATTGATACTTTCTTCATTCAGTTGTAAAATTCTTGGATACCCACCACAAGTTTGATTATCTCTCATTAGTATAATCAATTTTCCCGATGGTGTAAGTTGAACAGTGCCTGTTAAAACAAGAGAGGTAATTATAGGTTTTATGTTGTTTTTTAATAATTCATTTAATTGATATGCCATTCTATTGTTAGAATTTGAAATCGTAAACTCCATGGATGTTAAGAATTTGATTTGTTCTTGACTTAATTTACAATATTCTGGTCCCTCGTAAGCAAAAATTATTTTTTGTTCAAAATGATTGTTGTAGTCGTAACTAAAATTTTGAATAAAATTTTCATCTTCATTAAAACTATCAATATAAATTTCATCTCCTTTTTTAATTTTTTGTTCATTTGTAACAGGATAAAACATGCTCCTACTTCCTAAAATTTTTTTTGTTAAAAAACCTCCTTTAACGGCAAGGTAGGATCTGTAACCAAAATTTAGTTTACCAAAGCTCAAGATGTCTCCTTTTTTTATCTTGTGGACGCTATCCATTTTAATATGATTTTCATTTATTTTAGGACTCATATCTGCTCCACTTATACATATGTAAGTATTAATTCTAAACTTTAGTTTAGGGCCAGTCATCGTAATTTCCATAACCCCGCAATTATCCTTGTTTTTTAAAATTCGATTACATAACAAGGCTGAAAATTTGTCCATATTTCCTGAACTAGGTACACCAAAACATTCATAATTATACCTTCCCAAATCTTGTATGGTAGAAAATAAACCTGAGCTTATAACATCAATCATATTTCATTTTTTTAAGTTTAAATTTATTCAATTCAATGTCCATTTTAATTTTAGAATGTTCTTCAATTGAAATTCTTTCAAAACAAACTTGATCCCCTGACTTTATAATACAAGGAGGTTTATTGTTGGGATCGAAAAGATTTATTGGTGAGTTCCCAATAATATTCCATCCTCCCGGGCTGTTTTGAGGATAAATACCTGTTTGAGACCCTCCAATACCTACAGAACCTTTTAGAACATTTTGTAGTGGAGATTCTTTTCTAGGACAATGAATTTTTTTGTTTAATCCACCTAGGTATAAAAATCCAGGTACAAATCCAATATTGTATACAATGTAATTAGATGAGTTATGAATAGAAATGATTTGATCTTTTTTTAATTCTAATTTTTTTTCTAATCTTTTTAAGTCAATTCCAAATTCTTCTTCATAACAAACAGGAATTGTCCATCTGTAAAAATTTGGTATTTCAGCAAATTTTTTATCAAAGTAAAGTTTTCTAAGGTTTTCTATCTTTTTATTAAAATTTTTTAAATCTTTAAATTCGATAAGTAATGAATTGTAAGAGCTTTTTAAAGATTCTACTTTATGGTTTTTTTCAATTGAACATTTAAATTGAATGATATCTACTAGTATTTTTTTTTGAATTGCTTCTGGCCATTCAACCAAAATCGAATTTTCACCAAACCTTAGGTACTTTAAAGAAAAATTCATCAATATTTTTTTATTTCAATTCCTTTTAATTTAAAATGTGAAGTGAGATTTTCGAGAATTTTGTTAGCATTTACATTGTCTCCATGAATGCACAATGTTTCGTATTTCACTTTTTTCACTTTATTATTAACAGTTATAATTTTGTTATTTAAAATATTTTCAAGCTGACAAATGATATCTTTTGTTTTAGTAATAATTGCATTTTTGTGATTTCTGTCAAGCAGTGAATAATCATCATTGTACTTTCTATCTAAAAATAATTCAGTCATTATTTCAACTCCTATTCCATCAGCAAGTTTTGAGATCAAGGAATTATAGGGAACATAAAGTTTAACATTAAACTTTTTAGCTATTTCTAAAATAAGTACTGCTGTATTTCTGTCATTTGCGGAGAAATTGTATAGAGCTCCGTGGGCTTTAATGTGATTAAGCTCTAGGTCTTCTTCATCCAATATTTCGACCAATTGCATTATTTGATTTTCGATAGAATCTCTTAGGCTATTATCAGAAATTTGTATTTTTTTTCTCCCAAAATTTTCTTTGTCTGGATAGGAGGGGTGAGCTCCAATATTTAAACCAAATTTTTGAGCCAGCAAAACAATTTTTTTCATTTCTTTTTTGTTTCCAGCATGACCTCCGCAAGCGATGTTACATGAAGAAATGTGTGGAAATAAATTTTCTTCATTATTTATTGCTTCACCAACATCACAATTTATGTCTAAAAATAATTTATGATTCATATCAAATTCAGTGTATTAAAAATACTTCTAGACCCTAAAAAAATGGTTAATAGTAAAATTAATAGTCCTGCTATGTTTTGAAAATTAGTGTTTTTATAATCTCCTAAGATTGATTCTTTGTTTGCGATCCAAATCAAAAAACCTGCGACAATGGGCAACAATAATCCATTGGATATTTGTGCAAATTTTATTATGTCAATTGATTTTAGACCGGAACTGGAAGAAATAACTCCAAAAAATAAAATAACAAACCAAACTAATTTAAATTTTAAATTTTTTGTCCCACCTGACCATCCCAAACAACCAGATGCTACATACGATGCAGCTAATGGAGCAGTGATGGCACTTGTTACACCTGCAGAAAAAAGGCCCAAACCTAAAATGTATTTTGAGCTGGAACCATAAATAGGTTCAACTCCCTTTGCAAGATCTATTGCACTGGTAATCTCTTGAATGTTCAATGAAGAACTGGAAATCACAATGCACATTGAAATAATTCCGCCAAGAATGATAGATACTGTTGTATCTTTTTTGGCATATTTTAGATCTGACTTTTTTTTCCACTTTTCTTTAGAAAGGGCTGCATGAAGAAATAAATTATAGGGGACAACTGTAGTTCCGATTAATCCAATAATAATTAAAGTACTCTGACTAGGAATTTGAGGAATAAGAATTCCATTAAAAAGATCAAAAATGTTTGGTTTTGATATCAAAGCTGTGATAGCAAAAGAAATACTCATTAATAAAACCAAAAAAATCAATGATTTTTCTAAAATATTATAATTTCCCGAGGCCAAAACAGCAAATGCAATCAAACCTGTTAAGAAACTGTATGTATTTAAATTAAAGTCAAATAAAATAAAATTAGAATTTCCAAAAATAGCTTCAAGTCCTAACACGCCTCCACTAATATTTCCTGCTTCATATGCTCCATTCCCAACCACAATCGCTGAAAGTATTAGAAAAATAGTTACTTTTCGAAGACCTGTGTTTTTGATCTCGGATCTAATTATGTTAGAAAGCCCTTTTCTTGAAACAATACCTAGTCGGGAGGCCATTTCTTGTAATATTATAGTAGAAAAAATAGATAAGGATAATGCCCACAACAGAGAATAACCAAACTCAAGTCCAGCTATACTACAAATAGTTACCGTACCAGGTCCAATGAATGCTGCTGCAACTAATGGTCCCGGTCCAATGTTTTTTTTAAAATTTTGAAAGGTCAATCTAAGAAAGGAACGATTCAAAAGTTAATATTATTACTTTCTCTTCCAAACTTCAGTAATTTCTCTACTACTTGCTCCATCGTCATCCTGCTCTGTATATTTGACAGTGAAGTAGTCAAAGTCTTTAGTGTAAGTAAGGTTAAAAACATTCATATTTTGGGAATTTACACCTACTTTAACTTGATCATTGGTTCCATTGTATGTCCATAATCCATCTTCAACATCAGTGCTCATAGGAGATCCATCAGTGTAACAAACAAAAGATGTGTAGCTATAGGTACCATAATTATCCTTTCCTCCATTTATTTTTAATAAATCATGAGGATTGTCATCACATTTTTTTTCACCATCTGAAAAGAATGTTGCATTGTCTGTATTATTAGTCCAGCTTTCCATTTTCCATTCACCAATTAATGGGCAACTTGGCCATGTTCCCCAGACAGGTTTTTTGTCAGTTTCACAAGCAGATCCAGTTGTAAAATCTGTGGGTTCAGTAGCAAGATTAACAACACACCAATTAGAAAGATCTTGGTTGAATTTAGCCGCAGACTTAAACATTTTATCCATATTAGTAACTTTATTTGTGTCCCACTTACTGATGTCTTTGTTAAAATTAGAGGCCCCTTCAAACATCCCTTCCATTGAAATTACATTACTACAATCCCATGAGGAAATATTATCATTAAATGATGATTTGCCTTTAAAAATTTCTTTCATATCAGTTACTAGTGTTGTGACAGCAGTAGACATATCCTTTTCAGCACTTATCCAACTTTTTAACATATCATTGTCAACGACCGTGTAGGTTATGCCATTGATTTCATATGTCGTTCCAGCAGCAGTATCAGGTTTTGCTTTTAAGGTAATACCATCATTATCAAGAACAATAGGAGCAAGAGATTTGTACTCAGCAATAACCGTCTTATCTGAATCAATGGTAACTTGTTGTGGGTTTACTGTGCCTGAAATTGCACCTGACCATTTATCAAAAGTCCAGCCTGCTAGTGGGGCAGCCGTAACTTCAACAATTGTCCCGGAGGAGTACTCATTTGCTGAACCAGATTTTACAATGGACGTGGACACGTTTCCTTGTCCATCGTTGACAATTGTTAGTTTATATTTTGCTTTGGATTTAAATTTAGCTGTGACTGTTTTGGCTTTGTCCAAGGTAATTTGTTGAGGATTACTACTTCCTACAACTGAACCACTCCATTCTTCAAATTCCCATCCCTCGGCAGCTGTTGCTGTGAGTTCAACAATTGTTCCCATGTCATACTTAGTAGCCAATCCAGCTTTAATAATCTTTTGTGAAACAGTTCCTTCTCCCGTAATGTTGACAGTAAGTTCGAATTGAATTTTTGCAAAATTTCCGACAACAGTTTTATCAGAGTCCATCACAATTTCAGTTTCTGCATCTCCAGTAGCACCAGTCCAACTTTCAAACAAATAACCCTCAGAGGGGGATGCAATTAATTTTGCAGTATCTCCGTCATTGTACTGTCTTGTTGAAGGTAACACCGTACCTGCATCCTCAGGGTCTGCAGAGGTGGTCAATAAAAATTTCGTGGTGTCATCTTGATCACATGAAATAAAAATTATTGTTGTCAACAAAAGGAGAATTTTTTTCATATTAGTTTGTATTGATCTTTAAAGATATAAAAACCTGAGAATTATCTACTTTTGGAACGTTTTTCAGCTTTTGAAAGAACCATTGTATGAATTAATGTAGTAGCAAGCTTTCCATCCAAATTGTATATTTTTCCAAGAACTGTTGCAATTGATTTCCCTTTCTTTAATATTTCTGCTGTTGCGATAACTCTACCCTTGAAAAGTGGTCTGTGATGAATACTATGTAGATTTGTTGAATTAGGATAGATACTTCCTTCACTTTCGTAGATTATAAGAAGACTGGTAACATCGTCGAGCATTGAATTCATCATCCCACCCTGAATAGAACCACCTGGATTTAAAGTTTGTTTGGGAAATTCCCCTTCCAATTTTAAAAATCCGTCATGATATTCTAAAAATTTAAATTTAAATAACTTTCCAGTTCCTCCATTATTCTTGTGAAAATCTAATATTTTTTTAAACAGCACATTCATTTTTTAATGTAAAATAAAAACATCTTTTACGGTATGTTTTTATTATATTTATTTCAAATTTAAAAAAAAACAAATATGAAAAAATATATACATAGTTTATTCTTTATACTATCATTCAACCTTTTAATTTCGCAGACACCAACATTCTCTGTTTATTATTTAGATGCAGTTCCAGGAACAGAAAATGTGATTGGTGAAATGTTTGATCAATTCTGGGGAGATGTGGAGTTCAAGTCTGGAGGAGCATATTTAGAGAGAATGGATAGAGGAAATGTTGATGGGACTCATCGTTTTGTTCGTTTTGGTGAATTGGAAAATTTTGGTTTAGTTACATCCAAAACATCTGAACAATGGCAGGCTCATAGAGATCGTTTAGATCCATATATAATTAAAAGAGGTCCAAAATATTCAGGAAGAATTATGGGTTCTAATGATGTTAACCCAGCTTCAAAGCCATATATTCAAATTCATGATTTAGAGGTTCAAGATCCAGCAAAATGGTCTGCAGCTATGGCTAAGTTAATTAACGATACAAACTCCAAGTCCAATGGTAATATGATTGTTTATGGATCATATGACATAGGTAGTCCTTTGGGTGCCTCTCATTGGGTTGCTTTGGGTTCAGATAATTTACAGTCATTAATCATGGCTATCGCTGATGGTCAAAAAAACGTAAAAGAATGGGCTACATATCACAAAACAAGTGGGGGTACAAAAGTTCTAAATAAATACAGTCTTAGAATCATTAAGGATTACGGAGAATTTTAATTCTAATTCTTTTTAAAACTCCTAAGAAATTAGGAGTTTTTTATTTTAAATTTGCTCTAATGATTACCACATTTTTTGAGGATATTTTAAATAAAGTAGAATCTACAGACCCGGTAGAATACAGTTACAACAGAAATTACATAGATGGATCAGTAAGTAGATTGTCTCCTTATATTTCAAGAGGAGTAATCTCCACTCGCTTTGTTTATGAAAAATTAATCTCGAAAGGTTATGATTTTGCTAAAATTGAAAAATTCATACAAGAATTGTGTTGGAGAGACTATTGGCAATTAATTTGGATTGAGAGGGGAGATGAGATCAATAAGGATTTAAAACAAGAGCAAACAAATGTAGAAAATTATAAGATGCCCGTTTCAATACTTAATGCTAAAACAGGTATTGACGCTATAGATCAATCGATAGATGAACTTTATGAAACAGGCTACATGCATAATCATCTTAGAATGTATGTGTCGTCTGTGACTTGTAATATTGGTCGCAGTCATTGGAAAAATCCTGCAAAGTGGATGTATTATTATTTGCTTGATGCTGATTGGGCATCAAATGCATTAAGTTGGCAATGGGTAGCTGGAAGTAATAGTAACAGGAAATATTATGCTAACCAAGAAAACATAAATAAATTTTGTTACACCAAACAAAAAAATACTTTTTTGGATGTTGAATATTCTGAATTTGAAGACATGCAAAAACCACAATCTCTATTTGAAACTATTGAATTTAGCTCATCAACAGTACTCCCAAAAAATAAATCATTGGATTTGGATGTTAACCTTCCAACATTGGTTTATAATTTTTACAATTTAGATCCACTTTGGCGAAAAGATTTGAATTCAAATAGAATATTACTACTAGAACCAGATATTTTCAAAAAATATCCTGTGTCAAGTAAAACAATAGAATTTGTGATTGAGCTATCCAAAAACATATCCAATATTCAGGTTTATACTGGTTCTTTTGCTGAACTTAAAAACGAATACAAACTAAAAAATATAATTTTTAAGGAACATCCACTGAACAAACACTATGAGGGAGAGAAAGATGAAAGAGAATGGATGTTTTACACTGACAATATGAAATCTTTTTTTAATTATTGGAAGAAATGCAGAAAATTTCTTTTGAGTAATTAATTTCCTCCCCAAGTTTCTTGAAAGAAAATTCCAACTGCGAGCTCTACCCACAAATACATAAAAATCAAAAACAACAAAATAATTACAGTTTTTTTATTTAATTTTTTCTTCAATTTTATCTAGTTTTTTTTCAATAGTTTCTAATCTTTTTAGAATTAGATTGAAGTAGTTTTTAGCTTCAGTTGGACAATTTTCTTTAAAATGTGAAAGATCAAAAAATTTCATAATTAATTTTAACTTGATTAATAATTTAAAATGTTTTCTTTTTAATAACTTACTAAAATTAAAAAGATTTTCTAGAGTTCGATTGAAAAAAGTAGATAATAGTAGGGGTAGTTTTATGGTTATTATATTGTTAATTCTCTCAGGTGAATTAGTTTTTATGCTTCCTTATGTTTTGGCCAGGATTTTTCGACCAACCTTTCTTGAGGTATTTGATTTAACAAATTTAGAACTAGGAAGTTTGTTCTCAATTTATGGCATTGTTGCATTGCTTTCTTATGTTTATGGTGGAGTATTATCTGATAAGTATGAACCCAAAAAACTGATATCATTATCACTTATATTCACTTCTTTTGGGGGGCTAGTTATGGCAACATATCCCCCATACTTATTAATGCAGATTCTTTATGGTTATTGGGGTTTTACCACTGTTTTTCTTTTCTGGGGAGCAATGATCAAAGCAACTAGAGTCTGGGGAGGTAATGAAAGTCAGGGACAGGCTTTTGGTCTTCTCGATGGAGGTAGAGGTTTAGTTGCAGCATCATTTGGAACTATAGGAGTCATAATTTTTTCTTTTTTTCTTTCTTCTGATATAAAAATTTCAACTTTAATTGAGAGAAGGGAGTCATTCAGATACGTAATAATTTTTTCTTCTTTGATGGTTTTTATAACAGGTTTAATGGTACATTTTTTCATGGATTCAAATAAATCAAAAGAGAAAATTTCATCTGAAAATCAAAATTCAATATCACAAATTAAAGAAGTATTAAAAATTAAATCTGTTTGGCTCATAATGTTGATTATCATTTCAGCCTACATGGGCTACAAGGTAACAGACGTATATTCTTTGTATGCCTCGGATGTGATGAATTTTGATCAGATCGAATCTGCTAATGTTGGTTCAATTCAACTCTACTTAAGACCAATTACATGCTTCATAATATCTGCTATTGTACTCAAATCAAGATATATTGATTTCATTATTATTGGATTTATGACAATGCTTTTGGGATCTATTCTGTTTGCATCGGGTCTGATAAAGATTGATATGAACTTGATTTTTTATTTTTCATTATTTATAGTTGCAACAGGTACCTATGCAATTAGAGCTTTATATTTTTCAATCATGCAAGAAGGAAAAATACCTTTGATTTACACAGGAACTGCTGTTGGATTAATTTCTGTCATTGGATATACCCCCGATATTTTTGCTACACCAATATTTGGCTACTTGCTGGATACATATCCAGGTATTAAAGGACATCAATTGGTTTTTTTAATATTAGTTTTTTTTTCGATTATA
>MDTC01250393.1_pt1 | contig 10179 bp, 9 predicted proteins | sample 811181 | NCBI WGS metagenome assembly MDTC01 (sample SAMN05326644, study PRJNA326480) | marine metagenome | isolation source: seawater | place: Pacific Ocean: North | collected 2011
AAGGCGCATGGTCGACATCCGCGTGGTATCACGTCGGAGTTCTTCAAGGACATCATTGATGAACGTATTGCCGTCTCGTTCATCGACGAAAGTGGGAAGGTAATCGACCTTGATGGTGTTGGACCCGAATGTCTCTGCGCCGATTCCAAGTTTGCGTAGGGTGGGGAGATTCTGACTGACAAGATCAAATTCTTTGGGCGTCATCTCCAAGATAGTGGGCATGAGGAGCTGTTGAGTTGGGACGCCTTCGTCTTCCATGCGCCTGCGCATTTGTTCAAATAGGACGCGCTCGTGGGCAGCGTGCTGATCCATAAGCACGAGGCCTTGGTCGTTCTCCATAAGCACGTATAGTTTGCCGAGGACGCCTAGGATTCGAAAGTCGGCTGGTTTGGGCACCTTGGAGGTAGGGCCCGTTGATTTTTCAGCATTGGGAAGGCCAGAAGAAGATGCGCTTGGCTCTGGTGGTGTGATGTCTGTGCGCGTTCTCTCTTGCTCAAGTTCTGGGGGCCAATCGCCGGTGGAGGTAGGGCTTTGATCGGCCCAGTCTTTTCGCAAAGAGCGTTGTTCGGCTTCAGGGACGAGGGTGGGCTGAACGTGCTGAGGCGCATCAGTGGTAGCCACTGTTGAGGAATCTTCCTCAACGGTGACGGTCCCAGTATTTCCCCAAGTTGAGGTGGCAGGTTTGATGAATGACTCTAACGTGTTGGCGATGACACTGACAAGTGTGGCGCGTAGGTTGTTGCCATCATGGAAGCGGACTTCGCGTTTGGCTGGATGTACGTTGATGTCAACCAAGCTGGGGTTCATTTCGATGAACAGAAAGGTGACGGGGTGCTGGCCTTTCATCAGGGCTGTGTGGTAGCCCTCACGCAAGGCGTATTGCAGAATAGCGCCTTCGATGGGTCGCCGATTCAAAAAGATCATCTGCAAGCTGCGGTTACTGCGGCTGAGCCCGGGTTCGCCAATGAAGCCATGGAAGCACAATCCATTGACGGTTTGATCGGGAATCTCTAACAGTCTGCTGGCAAGCTCATTGCCCGCTAAGCCGCGGATCCGTTCGAAGAGGCTTTCTGTGCCAGGTAGATGAAAGACGGTGCGATCATTGTGAACTAGACTGAACCGAATGTGAGGGTGGGCAATAGCGTGAATGCGGACCTGATGTTCGATATGGCTAAACTCGGTATTCTCAGTGCGCAGGAATTTGCGTCGTGCGGGGATGTTGAAAAATAGCGATCTGACTTCGATCTGAGTGCCTGGTGCCTCGCCTGCCTCTTTAACTGAGGCAAGCTTGCCTCCATTGACGAGGATTTCGGTGCCAGCGAGCGCGTTGGTCTCACGCGTGGTCATGCGGAACTTGGAGACGCTTGCGATACTCGGCATGGCTTCGCCGCGAAAGCCCATGGTGAGGATGCTGGCGAGGTCCTCAGTCTCACGAATCTTGCTGGTGGCGTGGCGCTCGAGCGACATGAGGGCATCGGTTTTATTCATTCCACAGCCATCGTCTGCAATCTGGATTGAAGAGATACCACCACGACGGATCTGGATCTCGATGTTGCGGGCACCGGCATCGATGCTGTTCTCTATCAGTTCTTTAACCACGGAGGCTGGCCGTTCCACGACTTCGCCTGCGGCGACCTGGCTCGCTAGGGTGTCGGAGAGGAGTTTGATTTTAGCCATACTCGGATAGGTTGACCAAAGCCAAGCTCGGTCTACTTTACAAGTCTATGATTCAAGTGACGGCACGAGCAGAACAGGAGCTAAAGGCGCTGCTGGGCGATGAGGGCAAGGCTTTGCGTCTATTGGTACAGAAAGGCGGCTGCGCGGGGCATCAGTATGGTATGAAAGTGGATGCACCGACCGAGGAGGACACAGTGGTGGAGACCTCAGGTGGGTCGGTGGTGGTGGATCCGGAAAGCCTAACATTTCTTGATGGGGCAATGCTGGACTTTGCTGATACCTTGTCGGATTCCGGGTTTAAGATCGTCAACCCGAACGCGGCACGAAGCTGTGGTTGTGGGACATCGTTTGAACCGGCAGTTGCTGGGGAAACGGCTTCGTACGATTCAGAGCTTGATGGCAGTGTGTGTGGCGGTGAAGAGAAGGCCTGATTGTTGTAGTGAGTGACTTTATCCGAGGCACGCGATCCCGAGCGCCCTATGGCTATTCTCGGCAGGGCACGCCCAACACTGGGCCACAGACGAACATGTTGGCTTGGACGTTGGCCATTTTGTTTTTATCGGCGATGGCGATTTTCTCGTGGTTGTTTCCGGCGTATGTATTTCGGAATCCTGAGGTGCCGTCTAACTACGCGCTCCTGCGTAAGCTTGGGAAGTTGGAGAATGTGAAAGCCTTTAGTCGCGAACGGCGTTTGGAGAATTCGGGTGATTTTTATGGAGCAGTGAAGCTATTCGAACGGGAATCGGGGCGTAGTGAAGGGTATTTGACGGGGTTCAATAACATTCAGAAACGCCTCTACGTGCAGAACTATGAACAGGGTAAGATGTTCGGCTATGTCACTGGTATGTTTGATGTGGTGACCGTCAGGGCATTAGGGGACGACGACTTCTTCGAAGGGGTCGCCATTCAAGCGACATCAGTGGATTTCCCGAATCTGGTACTGGAGTATTTGTTGCCGGTGAGTATGGAGTTGTTGCCGTTCAAGGCGGGCAGTAAGCTTAGGATTGGCAAAGGCGACGATAAGGCAGCGATCTTGCACATGGACCGTCTTTCTGGCGATCGTTTGAGCGTGTCTGTGGTACCTTTAACGTATCACGTGAAGCTTCCGGATGGTAGTTCGCTGGATGCGGCACCGCCCAAGGCCCTCAATCTTCGTAGCAAGTGGCCGGTGTTTGGCGAGGGAATGATTGCAGAGTCCTCTGGCTAACAAGCCACTCAAGTGTGAATCTATGGCAGGTCGAAGTGCTGTTGGCCTTCTTGATAGTCGATGGCCCATTTGTTTTGCAGCACATTATCGATGATGACGACATTGTCTGCATGAGGATCCCTAGGAAAACGAAGACTTAGGATAAAGTAGTCTGCTTTCTGGCCCTAATCTTTCAAGTTGTTGGTGAAAGTCTGGTCGATCTTGGAGTGTCTCTTTGTGTATCCGTAGAAGAAAGAATCGGCTTTTGGATGTGATAGGTGGCGGCAGAACCATTGCTTATCATCGATGAACTGAAAATTGTGATAGTTGTCATCAGTCGCGATGACCCGCATGTAAACGGTCTCTTGATGTTTGTTGTTCTTCAGGTTCTTCCGGTTCATGGATTGATAGCCAACAGCTGATTTCCAATCAACTTTCAAACCGTTCGTCGTGTCTTTGATTGCGACAGGTATTGGATCGTTTTAGTCTGGCAAAAGCACAAATTGAAGGTAGTAGCGAGAGTTGCAAAATTCTTTCATGCGGGATTCATCAAACTCTAACTGAGTAAGAGGAATCAGCGTGTGGCTCGCATACCAACGGTCCATCAATGGTTTGATGATATAGGGGTGACGTATCTTAGAAGTGACGTTTTCCACTGAAGTAGATGTAAAGAACTGGCGCACGACCATCTCGGACTGCTCTTTGCCAACCAGCAACGCTTGGCTGTCGCTCTTAATGGGCGCATCTGACTTCATATCTTTTCTTACAGAGTCAGCTTCTTTATTAGAAAAAGTTAGGCTCAAAGCGACGGCTGTTGTGACAGCCAAGGCGCTTGCTATCGAGGCGGCGAGAGTGCCGGTCGAACAGCCAAGAGGTGAAGGGCCAATGCACTGGTTTGCCGTGCATGGATTGGGCAAAATCGTTCTTGTCTAAGGCTCTTTCCAAGTGGGTTTCTTGGTGCTGAGACTCGAAGTTTTTTCAGAATTGTTGGCGCTTTGGGTTGTTGACATGTGTGCGCTACTCCAATCGAGCGTTGGGCAAAGTACCTGGAGCTTTGCCCGGGGGCGTCTGGTAGAATCTCTGGCATGGAAGCCAGGGTGGCCTCATACTCCGAACTTGCTACTAGCACTCTTACTTGTGGTGCTCGCTCTGGGGTTGGTGTCCCGCGTATTGCTTGATCGACATTGCTAGCCAACTCGCCCATGACCGTATCAAGCTCGGCATCTTCTGGCGAACGGGTGGTTTCTGGAGCGGGATCGAGATCCATGTGAACTAGGTCAGGCTTACGCCGTATGCAGACAATTGCCAACTTTTACGACGATTCCCGAATCCAAGTGAAAAAGCCCATGCTCTCCAATCGCAGTCGCAATTCCTCTATCTGCCCCCGATCAGGATCGACTTGTGGCAGACGGTGTGGGCCGCAATCGAGACCGATCAAATTCATCATTGGTTTCAAGCCCGGACGTCCGCCGCAGACGTGGGTTAAAGCGCGCACCATGGCAACGGAGCGCAGTTGCCAATCTTGCGCCGCTTGCAAATTACCCTCTGCCAGGGCGCGGGTGACTTCTTGATAAATCTTGGGTGCGAAATTGTAAGTCGACCCAACGGCGCTACGGCAACCAACTGTGAGTGCTCCTAGCAAAGATTCATCGCACCCGTAGAGGATGTCATATTGCCCGTCGGCTTCGTGAAGGCAAGCTAGTAGAGTGCTGAGATCGGTGTGTGAGTATTTGATGCCGGCTAAGGTAGGCAAACGGCGACTAGCGAGTTTCAGAAATTCACAGGCATCGATGGGGACTCCTGTGAGTGCGGGAATGTGATAATAGTAGAACGGTGTCTCTGGCGCGGCGTTGGTAAGGACTTCAAAGGAGTCTAGCAGATGGGTCATGGAGCTGGGTTTGAAGTAACATGGTGGTGTGGACGAAATGGCATCAACCTTCAATCCAACGGCGTGCTCAGTCATGGTCACTGCTTCGGCGGTGCTATCATGGCCAACTTGAACCAGAGTTTTCAATCGGCCTTGGGCCGCGCTGACGTAGGCTTCGACCATGGCGCAGCGTTCGGCGACGGTGAGCGACATACCTTCGCCCGTGGTGCCATTGATGTAGATGCCAGTGATGCCCTCGCTGATCAGATGCTCGGTGATGGTCGGCACGAAATCTGTATTGAGTGAACCATCTGGATGGAGAGGCGTGAAGGTAGCGGCGACGAGGCCTTCAAGGCGGAGCGGAGTCATTGTGAAGTACGGTATGGTGGACGCTTCCAGAGTCCAAGTCTCAAGTGCATTTGCGTTGAGCTTGTGACGGAGTTCTCTTATGGAAGAGGCTATGAACAAACGTCGATTGGGTCACAGCGGGCTGGTGGTGTCTGAGATTTGCATGGGAACCATGACCTTCGGAGAGCAATGCGATGAGGCGATGTCCTTCCGTATCATGGACAAGGCGTATGATCATGGCATTGACTTCTTCGATGCGGCGGAAATGTATCCTGTGCCACCGAGTGCTCAGAAGTTTGGTATCACCGAAGAGATTGTTGGGCGCTGGTTGAAGACCAAGCCGCGTGAGACGGTGATTGTGGCGTCCAAGATCACTGGGCCAGGACATGGCTGGTTTGTGCCGCCCGTACGCCACGGCATGACGACGCTGGACAGGCATCATATCATACGTGCGGCTGAAGCGAGCTTGAAACGGTTGCAGACAGATTATCTCGATCTCTATCAGACGCATTGGCCGGATCATGGCATGGCTTATGAGGAAGTGCTTACGGCATTGACAGAACTGGTGCAGGCCGGCAAGGTGCGTGTGCTAGGGTGTAGTAATGAAACAACCTGGGGGCTAACGAAGAGCTTATGGGCGGCCGATGTTCATGGGCTGAATCGTTACGAGACCGTGCAGAATAATTTCAGCTTGATCAATCGACGCTGTGAAAACGAATTGGCGCAGGCCTGTCGGCAAGAAAGAGTATCGCTTTTGCCCTACTCTCCCTTGGCTGGTGGTGTGTTGACGGGAAAGTACAATGGTGACATTTACCCTCCTGGTGCACGGTTCACCGCATACTTTGAGCAGGGCCAAGAACGGCAAAAGAAGATGGCGCAACGTTTCGTGAATGAGCGTTCGTTAGAAGCGACCAAACGGTATGCTACGATTGCCGAAGAGTTGGGAATGAGTGTGGCCACCTTGGCAACGGCCTGGAGTAAGCAGCACGATTATGTGGCGTCGACGATCATTGGTGCCACGCACATTGACCAAATGGCAGACACACTGAAGGCCGCGGATATTGTGTTGGATGAGGCAACCTTGGCGCTTATTGACGAAGTCGAGGGAGCCCTGCCCAATTCCTTTGGTGAAGATGGTCTACGTCAACTCTAGTTTTCATGCCGGATAGCGAATGGAACGTCATTTCGAAGCGCAAGCAAGCGTACCCGATCTCAGAGGACTTCAGAAACTACCTGACCAAGTATGGGCGTGAGGTCGATATTCCCAACATTTATCGTGATCTCTGTCACTTTCGTGAATCGTTTCCATGCCAGGATTTGCAGGGCAATGAGACCCTATGGCAGACCGTGGTGTATCCGTCCGTCGAGATGGATCACCTTAAACGGCGGCTCACCGCGATCTATGCGCAGCTGAAGATTGGCGGCAATCTTGCTTTGGCTGATCACTTGTCAATCGAGCGTATTGACTTTGGGCAGTTTGGCAATTCGCGCCCATTCCGCATTCGTGTGGTCAATCAGTTCAACGACAACCGAGATCATTATTACATCAAGACGGCAGACGCTTCGCGCATCTATGGATTGGAGTTGGAATACATTTTATCGCCGAATCGGATCAATTTTTTCACCAATGCCGACACCTTGGTCGAAGAGCACATCGCTGGTATTCCGGGAGATCGCTTCATCGATGACTATTTCCAGCGGCCGACTTTGAATCGCGTGCGCGTGGCCAAAGAATTTGTGAAGTTCAATATTCGCTGCTTTGTGCGCTTGTTAGGAGATATGCGCTCTGTGAACTATGTGGTCGATATCACGCCAGACTTTGAGGAAGTGCAGTATCGCGTTCGGCCCATTGATTTTGATTACCAGTCGTATGATGGACGACGCAACATGTATTTGAGCCAGTTCTTTCAAGACAACACGCCAGTGGTGAAGTTGGTGACCGAACTCCTCAATTGGCCCACCATTCAGCAGTATCAGAATGAGGAGAAAGCTCTCATTGTGGCGCGATTGCGTTTGGCAGAGCGCCGTTTTAAGGAACTATTGAATTGCATGTCACAGGAGCAGTTGGCTCCGGCTGAGAACCTGGTGCGACTGAAGGAAGAGCTTAATCAACACCATGAGACCACGGCATTTTCTCATTGCGCCTCAATGGGCGACATGGTGCGCACTCAGACGGAAGTGATGCTGCAGTTGTCTTAATTCCTTTCGAGTATCTTCTTTTCAGGATTTTGGTAGATCAGGCCTTTGAAATACTTTCAGTGACTTTCTCGACCAGGAGGTTGGCTCCGGCGACCCATTTGTCCATGGTGAGGCGGATTTTAAGCTCGATGTTCAAGGTCTCTGCTAGTTCAGAAAAGACGTTCTTTCCCACTGGGCCATTGACATGCAGGGCTTTGGGCAAGGCTTTGGCCTTTTCTGCGGCTTCAGCAAAGGCTCGGCGGTAATGTTCTCCGGCATCTTGGGTGGGCTTGTCCATGAGATAGCCGACGATGCCTCCAGATTGGGAGTCCACGGATAGTACGACACGAGGATAGCGCATCCTGCCTTCTGACAAGCCGGGCATGGGCATGTTGAGCGATGCTATTTGCCAGGTGGCTTCACCTGTGGGCAGTCCTTCGAACCTAGCAATGAGGCCTTCTTCTGGGATGGAAGTTGCGGCTTCCTCCTCAGGAGGTGCCTGTGGCATGGCTTCTTCGCTGCGTTCCCAATCCTCGATCGCCATTGCGTCGCCACCGGCTTTGAGCCGATAGGTCGGGATCTTCATGATGCCGCTCTCGTCCTTTGGGTAGTCGACCTTCTCTCCGCCCCCTTGTTCGGTGAAATACTTGGCCTGGAGTAGAGATAGGCGCAAGGCAAGTGTCAGTAGGCGAGCTTCGTCTTCTTCCAGAAACCAGGGCATGGCCTCTGGACGCATGGATCGGAATATGGGATAGGGGCGTCCTTTGTTGGGCAATTTTGGTAGGCCTAACTGATCGCGTACGCGATGATCCTCGGGATCCAAGCGGCCTTTGGCCTGGAACTCTGCGTCCAACATGTGGTTGTGCAACTGCAGTTGACTGTAGTTGGGTTTACCCGTTTTGAAGGTGTCGTTCCAGAACCGGATGCCTTCTGGCATGCGGTATAGCTGTACCCCACTGACTTTTTGTCCATGCCCTAACACGGATCCTAAACTGACGTCATTAGAGTCTGGGTGATGCATGGCGAAGAGGTCGCCATCGACCAGCACCTTCCAGGGTTGTATGCGGTGCACGGCCTCAGCGGCTTGAAACAAAGCGTGCCAAGTGGCTTCACTTACCTCTGGAATGATGGGCACTGCGCCTATTGGCTCTGAGAATTCATCGACGTCGTCTTGGCTCATAGGGTGTCCAACCTCGAAATGCAGCGCCTGTTGTCGAGTGAAAACTCAGGGTCGTTTGCGCAGCACCAGCACAATGTCCTCTTGGGAATCGTCCAAGTGGCGAGGATAACGGATGTCATGCTGGAAATCATAGCAGGCGACAAGCTCCAAGCTTGGCACCGTTCTAACAATTCGACGCATCAGAGTGGCGTCGTAGGTACGAAAGTGCCAACTGTAGTCATGGTGCATCCCCTCCCCGGTGTGCTTCTCGATCACTAGCCGATTGCGCACGCATTCGCCGCTCTGCAGGCCAGGTGTGGGTGTTGCAAATGACCTTGGTGCCGTCGTGCGCCGTCTCCCCCCAGCGTTTATGTTCTGGGAGATCACGTGCGTCATCCGTTGGGCGCGATACTAACGGATACAGTAAATCTGGTGGTAAGCGCGCGGCGAAACGCAGCAAATGGGCTTCTGTAGCCAGGTAATTAAACGAACTGATCAAACAGAAAACCAGGTCAAAGGCACCGCCGACACAGAAAAGCCCCATCTTAGCGCGTTTCAATGACAGGTCAACGCCTTCCTCATCGGCACGATTCTGGGCATGGGTCAGCATGGCTGTGCTCAGATCCAAGCCGGTCATACTTAGTCCGCGTTTAGCAAGGGTGATCATATTCGAGTGGTCCCGCAGGCGGGTTCTAACCAACGAGTGCCCTGACATTGACTATGTATGGCCTGCACTTTCTGTAGGAGTATGGCCTCTTCTTCTGAGTCTGCGTCAAAGATGATGTCGTAGTTTGCAGGTTAATCATAAAGATCGACTTCGGTAACCCGCTTCGGCATGCAACTAATTGGCCGCTAGGCGGTTGTTTCTGCAAGGGCGAGCGTTGCAAAGCTGTCTGAGGCCACCTAGAATCCAATCATGAGTTGGCTCCTGCGACCTGTCACCACTCTGCTTCTAAACATTGCAGTCGTGCCAGGTTTTCTCGTGTCTGGATGTAAGAAGGCTGAGGTTTTAGGCGAGAATCCTGTCAAAGTAGCACAGGGTTCCAAGCTGGAGAAATCAGCACTCACCTTAGGGGTTGTGGCCAATTGCCACGCAGCAACGATTTTGGTGTGCAACACGCGAGGTTCGTTGCAGGAAGAGCACCTCAAAGTATCACCGTACCTGGCCCAGGATTATGACGGCGTATTGGCAGGAATTGTGAATGGCACCTTTGACGGCGGCATGTTGCCTCCTGGACTAGTACTCACGGCTGTGGCTGGTCAAGAACAGGATCTGATCGTACCATTCGTGCTGTCGCGCAACGGGTCTTCTATTGTGTTGTCGCGTGCTACGTGGGCAGCGATGGCCGGGGAAACACTCACCACAGGCCAGGCAGAGACGCTACTACCGATGTCTGCCGATGCCCTGAATGTGCCGGCTCAAGCCGCTGCCATTGGTGGCAAAGCGCTCGCCTTTGGGGTTGAGTCTCCACATAGCTCGGCTAATTATTTGCTCCGCTATTGGCTCGCTGCCAGCAGTCTTTACCCAGGAGTTACGGAGGGCGCTAGTCAGGTATCCCCGATCCACCCCTCGTTGCATCATGCTACAGTCGACATTGTGAGCATGGATTCTAGCAAAATCAGAGCAAGCTTTGATGATTCGCTTGATAAATCTAGTAAATTCTTTGTTGAGTGCGTTCGTATGCTCCCAGCTTATGATCGAAATTCTGGCACATTTGGCGAGCTCACAGCAACAAGAAGCTTTGCAGATGCTTTGGTCTATAC
>MDTC01033749.1_pt1 | contig 10178 bp, 7 predicted proteins | sample 811181 | NCBI WGS metagenome assembly MDTC01 (sample SAMN05326644, study PRJNA326480) | marine metagenome | isolation source: seawater | place: Pacific Ocean: North | collected 2011
GTTGCCGGTGTAGATGAGGCTGGTCGCGGTTCGTGGGCAGGGCCGGTGGTAGCTGGAGCTGTTATTCTCGAAATTGAGGCCATGCCAGAGAGACTTCGTATGGAACTGGATGACTCAAAGAAACTAGCATCTCAAAAGCGCGAAGAGTTATTTCAGTTGTTACTTAACTGCGCTAGAATAGGTGTTGGTAAGTCCAGTGTGGAAGAAATTGACGACCGTAATATCCTGCAGGCTACCATGCTGGCCATGGAACGCGCGGTCGTTGACTTAGGCATAATGCCCGGCATGGTATTGGTCGATGGTGATCATCTGCCTAACTGGCCATATCCTTGTAAAGCCATTATAAAGGGCGATAAACGTTCCCCGTCCATTGCTGCTGCTTCGATTGTCGCCAAAGTCAGCCGGGATCATGCCATGGCTAATTTGGCTAGTGATTATCCTCAGTATGGTTGGGAGCAAAATGCGGGCTATGGAACTAAAGGGCATCAACAGGGCTTGGCTAAATTTGGCGTTTGCAAGCATCACAGACGAAGTTTTAAACCTATAAGAAATATTTTGGGTATCTAGATATTGAGTTTGGCTAGATTTTATTATCTATATATAGGTTAAAGAATCCTATCTAAGGCGCTGAATTCATTTACTTCTTGACCGCGAATCGCCGGTGAATCAGACTGCTTCCCTTATCTGGGAAGGGACATGCGGCGCTTGGTAAAGTTGTGTGATAAAGACAATGGCCACGAACGACCCCTCTGAGGAGGGTCTGATCCTACAAGGAAACTGTGTTGAATTAATGAACGACTTGCCTGAGGCATCCGTCGATCTTATCTTCGCCGATCCTCCTTATAATCTGCAATTGGAGGGGGATTTATTGCGTCCTAATAGTTCTAGGGTTGATGGGGTTGAAAACGACTGGGACCAATTTGATAGTTTTCAAGCATATGATGATTACACCCGAGATTGGCTAACTGCTGCGCGCCGGGTTCTTAAGCCCAATGGTGCACTCTGGGTCATCGGCAGTTATCATAACATATTTAGAGTTGGGGCTATTCTGCAGGATTTGGGCTACTGGATGCTCAATGATGTAGTCTGGCGTAAGACCAACCCAATGCCAAATTTTCGTGGGCGGCGCTTTACCAATGCTCATGAAACCCTCATCTGGTGTGCTAAATCAAAGGTGTCAAAATATTTATTTAATTATGAGGCCATGAAAAACCTCAATGAAGATTTGCAAATGCGATCTGATTGGGAATTGCCAATTTGTACTGGCCGCGAACGTCTTAAAAAAGATGGGCTGAAGGCGCATCCGACGCAAAAACCCGAAACCCTGCTCTATAGGATAATTCTGTCTTCCTCCGAGGTGGGTGATATGGTTCTTGATCCCTTTTTTGGCACCGGAACGACAGGTGCAGTTGCTAAAAAAATGGGCCGTAAGTTCATTGGTATTGAGCGTGAGGAAGAGTATATAAATATCGCACGCGAACGCATCAGCAAGGTACGAGAAATTTCTGAAGAAGAAAAAAAACTCTATTCGACCCCACCCAAGCGTAGCTTGCCGCGTATTCCTTTTGGGCGTTTAATAGAGCGTGGCTTGTTGACCCCGGGTACCGTACTATTTGATAATCGCAGACGCCATTCGGCTAAGGTGCGCGCTGATGGTTCACTGATCTCAGCTAATTTCCGTGGTTCTATCCATCAGGTTGGCGCGCACGTTCAAAAAGCTCCGGCCTGTAATGGTTGGCAGTTCTGGAATGTTGAAAAAGGTGGTGAGTTGGTATCTATTGATACATATAGACAAAAATTACGTGCTGAGTTGCATTAGTTTTTTTTCGAATAGGCTAAATACCATGAGTAAATGGGACGTGCGTTTTTTGCGCTTGGCGTTGGAAGTCTCTACTTGGTCGAAGGATCGATCGACCCAAGTCGGCGCGGTCATAGTTGGTGAGGATCGCTCTCCTGGTCCTTATGGTTATAATGGTTTTCCGCGCTTTATTGACGATGAAAAAGAAGAACGCCATACCCGGCCAACTAAGTACGATTGGACAGAGCACGCGGAGCGTAACGCTATTTACAACGCAGCACGCATGGGGATGGCCCTAAAAGGGAGTACCATTTACGTAACCCATGTTCCGTGTGCAGATTGCGCGCGGGCGATCATTCAGGTTGGCATCACCCGAGTAGTAACGGACGCTTCATGCATGGAGGGGGGATTTTGCGAACGCTGGTCAGAGGCAGCGGAAACTACGCGAGAAATGCTCGCCGAAGCAAATATTCCTATTGATCTTGTCGAAGTAAAGCAAGAAGAGTAGGAGCCTTGGTTCAATTTGCACCATTGACGTCAATTTTATCGGTTAGCTCCTGGTGTCCACAGTACGTCATGCTTTCCACCTTCATTAAGCAATCGAGCTAGTTGGAAAAGATGGTCTGATAATCGATTTATATAGCTTAAGGCCTGCGGATTGATGTTTTCTCTTTGAGAGAGTTCAGATACTAGTCGCTCTGCACGGCGTGTTACTGTCCGTGATAAATGCAAATGTGCTGAAGCATGCGAACCGCCGGGTAAAATAAAAGAGGTCAAGTCATCCAACTTCTCATTCATAGCATCAATTTCTACTTCTAAGCGGTTAACCTGAGTTGCGACAATTCTCATAGCTTTTTTTGCATTTGTACCCTCATCGGGACGGCACAGGTCCGCTCCAAGATCAAATAAGTCATTTTGGATTTGGGACAGCATTTGATCTGCTTCGCCAAGGGTATGAAGTCGGGCTAGACCGATTGTGGCATTTGCCTCGTCTACTGTGCCATAGGCAGCGACTCTCAAGTCATATTTCGGTGTTCGGCTGCCATCTCCAAGGGACGTCTCACCTTTATCGCCACCGCGGGTGTAAATTTTTGTCAGTTTGACCATTCGGATTACCTTGCTATCGTTTTTACGTTACCAACTAACATACTGCAGATGGATGATTGTTAGCGTGAACAAACTTAATACCATTTAAGAATTATGTGTTGTGAGAAAAATGATGTTGATTCATGGATATAATTTCTTATGCAACACACCGTAGCTTACAGCTTTAAAATGTAGCAATTGGTTAGCGTTTTTTAAACTAATTTCTCTTCTAATTGCTTAAGTGTGGCTCTTAATTAGTGTTTCTGATGGTGTGTTCATGTTTTTCGATTTTATTTTTAAGAAAAATATACGTTTTGCATTTACTTTTTGTTTTGGACTTAGTTCGCTTATGGCGGTTCCAGGTTCACAAGGAGTGGAAAGCTTCCAATATCCTCAGGTTTGGGAGGCTGTAAATCAACAGTCTTCTCAGGAAGATATTGTTGGAATTTCGGATGTTCAATTATTCTTTAAGGCCCAATTTAAGGTAGCCAAAGAATTTATGAAATCTAAAATTTGGATGCTGAAAAACTTATCGATGGAAAGTAATTATGATACACCGAATGTTGTTATGGAATTACCGCTTTCTACTCCTGTAATCTCAAAGGCAAAAAATACTCAGCATGGTGAAATGTCGAAATTCTCTTTTTGACGCAAGTAATTTTTTATAATCTTGTTAGTTTATGGCGCTACTTTTATAAACAGCCGCTTTGAAGAACTGTTGTGGTGATCAATGCTTTCCATAACCCCCTCCGCCAGGCGTTTTAATAACTAAGACATCGCCAGGAACAACATCAACCTGATCGATTTCAGCTAGTTCAAGTCTACTCCCATCCGCACGTTTAAGTAAATTTTTTCCACAGGCCCCACTTGCTCCCCCGGCTAAACCAAAGGGCGCAATGCGTCGATGACCGGATACAATCCCTGCTGACATGGCTTCGAGAAAACGTAAATTTCTAATCACGCCATTGCCGCCTGAATGCTTACCTTTGCCTCCACTTCCATGACGAATAGCGAAATTCTCCAGCAGTACAGGAAAACGCGACTCAAGTATTTCAGGGTCAGTCAGGCGGGAATTGGTCATGTGACTGTGAACGGCATCGGTACCATCAAAATTTGGTCCAGCGCCGGTTCCTCCACAAATAGTCTCGTAATATTGGTGCAGTTCATTACCGAAGGTCAAATTATTCATTGTGCCTTGTGAGGCCGCCACGATGTTAAGTGCACCATAAAGAGTATCGACTATTGCTTGAGACGTCTCCACGTTGCCAGCAACGACAGCAGCGGGGAACTTGGGGTTTAACATACAACCTTCGGGGACAATTATATCAATTGGCTTTAAAAAACCTTCATTCAAGGGGATGTCTTCATTTACTAAGGTCCGAAAAACGTATAAGATAGCTGATCGTGTAATTGCAATGGGCGCGTTGAAGTTATTCTTTTGCTGTGGGGATGTTCCACTGAAATCAATGCATGCTTGCCGTTCTTTTTTATTTATAGAGATCTTCACATTGATTGTAGCCCCACTATCCATTTCATAGGTAAAAGAGCTATTTTTTAACCTGTTTATAACTCGACGAACAGACGCCTCAGCATTGTCCTGAACATGGTGCATATAGTCCTGAATAACTTCTAGACCGTGATGCCTAATCATGCAGTGCAGTTCGTTCACCCCTTTTTCGTTGGCAGCAACTTGAGCCATTAAATCGGCAATATTCTGATCTGGATTGCGTGCTGGGTACGGACCTGTTGCTAGAAGATCGCGCATCTCCTTTTCACGAAATCGGCTATTTTCTACTATTAGGAAATTATCGATCAGCACCCCTTCTTCTTCGATGCTGGTGCTAAATGGTGGCATGGAACCTGGGGTAATGCCGCCGATATCCGCATGGTGTCCGCGCGAAGCCACAAAGAATAATGGGCACTTACTACCTTTATCGAAGACTGGGGTAACCAAAGTGATATCTGGCAGATGGGTGCCACCGTTATAGGGAGCATTGAGGACACTAACATCTCCAGGTCTCATGTTGATGCCACGTTCTTGAATAACTGTCTGTACACTTTCTCCCATCGAACCCAGATGCACAGGTATATGTGGAGCATTAGCGACCAAGCCACCGTACCTATCAAAAATGGCACATGAAAAATCTAGACGTTCCTTTATGTTAACAGAGCAAGCGGTATTAGCCAGTACCGTGCCCATTTGTTCGGCAATAGACATAAATAAGTTATTGAAGATTTCCAGCATGACCGGATCAACAACCTCTTTGTCCTTGATAGGGGTGCCTAATTCGTAGGCTATTTGCCGTGCTTGAATTCTGCTTAAGATTAGCTGCCCTTCATAGCCAGTCTTGGCCTCCCATTCTGGTTCAACAATGGTTGTTCCAGTGTTTTCTATAATAATTGCAGGCCCTCGTATTAAATTTCCGGGAATTAGAGTTTCGCGTTTATAAACCGAGGCCTCATGAAGCTTTTTTCCACTAAAAAACTCTGAGACTTCCAGTTGCGGAGGCATGGTCTCTTTAGGTGCTTTTTTTCGCCGTGGTTTGGGTATGATTTGGTTCGCCCCTATTGCTTCAACACAAAGGGTCTCGATAACAAGGCGTCGACCAGTCATGATAAAGCCAAAGCGTTTCTTGTGTGCTGCCTCGAAAGCTTTCGTTATTTTTACTTCATCCTCAAAATCAACACTGAGGGCAGTATCAGTTCCATCGTAACGAATTTGAATTTGGCAAACTAAGGATATGGAAATTTTATCTATTCCTTGGCTTTCGATCTCATTAGATATTTCCTGCTTCAACTTTGTTAGAATAGGGATTAAGAATTCAAGACCTTTCTGGTCAAGGGGGATTTCGCAAGGGTGCTCACGAATAGATCGTATTTCGGCTAGGCCCATGCCATATGCAGAAAGAACTCCCGCGAGCGGATGAATGAGTACAGTTTTCATCCCAAGAGCATCAGCAACAAGACAGGCATGTTGGCCACCAGCACCGCCAAAACAATTTAATACATATTCTGTGACGTCATAACCCCGTTGCACAGAGATATGTTTAATTGCGTTGGCCATGTTTTCGACAGCGATCGTCAAAAAACCCTCAGCCACCTCTTCCAAACTTTGCTTTTTGCCAGTGGCGAGTTCAATTTTATTGGCCATTTTGTTAAAAGATTCTTTGACTACATCATAATTCAGTGGTTGGGCCGCATCCTTGCCAAAGACGTTGGGAAAAAATTTACTCTTAATTTTTCCAAGCATTATATTGCAGTCCATAATTGTCAATGGCCCGCCGCGACGGTAACTGGATGGTCCCGGGACGGCACCTGCGGAATCAGGCCCAACTCGATAGCGCCCATTGTCAAAATGCAAAATAGATCCGCCTCCAGCAGCAACGGTGTGTATGCTCATCATAGGTGTGCGCATCCGAATACCTGCAACCTCGGTCTCAAAAGACCGCTCATAAATTCCGTCATAGTGTGATACGTCTGTCGAGGTTCCCCCCATATCAAAGCCAATGACTTTTTTGAAATTTTCTTCGCCAGCCGTATGGACCATTCCTATAACGCCACCGGCTGGACCGGATAAAATACTGTCCTTACCCTGAAACAAACTTGCGTCGGTCAACCCACCGTTGGATTGCATGAACATCAGTTGTGTTTTGCCAAGCTCCAGTCTCACCCTATCAATGTAAAGGCGCAGGATTGGTGTTAAATAGGCATCTACCACAGTGGTGTCACCCCGCGAAATCAATTTCACTAGTGGGGACAGCTTGTGGGAAACGGAGATTTGTCTGAAGCCGATTTCGTTGGCTATTTGGGCAACAACTTTTTCGTGCTCGGTAAAGCGGTATGCATGCATGAAGACAATAGCGATTGATTTTATAAGACCTTTATCAAAGACAGCCTTCAACTGTTGTCGGACTGTCGCTTCATCTAAGGGCAACAGAATGTCACCGTTTTTGGAAATTCTCTCATCAACTTCGATGACTTGAGTGTAAAGGCCTTTTGGCAATTGGATATGCTTATCAAACAGACGTGGACGGTTTTGATAACCGATGCGAAGGGCATCTTTAAAGCCTTTTGTAGTTACAAGTAATACTGCCTCACCCTTGCGCTCAAGGAGAGCATTGGTGGCAACTGTAGTTCCCATTTTGACAGATTTAATTAATTTCGATGGAATAGGATCGTTGCTTTTGATGCCAAGTAAATTGCGAACACCTTCAAGGGCTGCATCAGTGTAGCGCCCAGGATTTTCTGACAGTAATTTGTGTGAGACAATAGCACCATCTGGTTTGCGCGCTACGATATCTGTAAATGTGCCGCCACAGTCAATCCAAAATTGCCAGCCTGTAGATTCAGTGTGTTGACTTTGTTCAAGATTTGTCATTTTGCTAATTTCTTTGGCAATTTTAACTTAGTCCAGTTCAAATCCATCCTTATAATCAAATTTGAGGTTTTGGTCCTGAACGTCTTTTTTCAAGAAACAATTACCAATTACAAGGATATCAAGTTCTGTTCCCATTAGACATCTGAACGCATCTTCCGGTGTATTAACGATTGGTTCCCCGCGCACATTAAAGCTTGTGTTAACAACCACAGGACAGCCCGTTCTTTTTTTAAAAGCACTAATGAGGGAGTGATAACGTGGGTTGGTTTCTTTGTGTACTGTCTGAATACGAGCAGAATAATCAACATGGGTGACAGCAGGAATTTCGGAGCGAGGTACATTTAGTTTTTCAATGCCAAACAGTTTGTTTTCAGCTTCACTCATTTCAAGTTGTTTGTTTTTAACAACATCTGCCACTATTAGCATGTATGGGCTATCCTCTTTTATATCAAACCAATCAGAGGCATCTTCACATAGAACCGAGGGTGCAAAAGGGCGGAAAGATTCACGATATTTGACTTTTAAATTCAGCATTTTCTGCATTTTTGTGGACCGTGGATCTGCGATGATGGACCTTCCACCAAGTGCTCGTGGCCCAAACTCCATACGACCCTGCATCCAGCCTATTGCCTTTTCATCAGCCAGTGCTTCGGCAGTTGATGATATAAGAGCATGTTCATTGAGAACTTCAAAAACAGCCCCCACTTTCGTCAATCTCTGCTCAATTTCGTGTTGTTTAAATTCAGGCCCAAGATAAGAACCATCCATCAAATCCTTAAGACCATCAACTTTGCGTGCTTTGCCGAGATAGTGATGGTGAACTTTCAAAGCTGCTCCCAACGAACCACCAGCATCACCAGCAGCAGGCTGGACCCAAATATTTTTAAAGGCACCATCACGTAAAATTTTGCCATTGGAAACACAATTAAGTGCAACTCCTCCAGCTAAACATAGGTTGTCAATTTTATACTCTTTAGCTAGATCTCGAGTTAGGCGGAGAATAATCTCTTCTACTACTGCCTGGATTGAGGCGGCTATATCCATGTGAATTTGTTCTAGGTTTTTACCTTCACTTTTTCGTGTTGGCTGACCGAACAATTGTGCGAATTTATCATTCGTCATTGTGAGGCCAGTACAATAATTAAAATAGGTCATATCTAGGCGAAAAGAGCCATCTTTTTTTAAATGTATTAGTTTCTCAATTATTAGATTTTTAAAGCGTGGCTCTCCGTATGGAGCCAGCCCCATAACTTTATATTCCCCAGAATTTACTTTAAAGCCCAAGTAGTAGGTAAAAGCAGAATAAAGCAAACCCAAACTATGAGGAAAGTGGATTTCCTTGACAATTTCTAATTTGTTTCTTTGTCCTATGGCGATTGAGGTTGTAGTCCACTCACCGACGCCGTCCATGGTTAGCACTACAGCATCTTCAAAAGGAGAGGGATAAAAGGCGCTTGCGGCATGGCTTTGATGGTGTTCTGAAAAAAGAAGTTTATTTTTCCAGTCAAAATTTGGGGCGTGTTTTTGTAATTCTTGGCACAGTAATTTTTTTTGAAATAATTTATCTTTGAACCAAATAGGGATTGCTGTTCTGAAAGAATTGAAACCACTGGGTGCGTAAGCTAAATAGGTCTGCAAAAGGCGCATAAACTTCATAAGTGGCTTATCGTAGAAAGCTACATAATCAACTTGGTCAACGCGAATGCCAGCTTCATCTAAACAAAATGCAATCGCGTTTGAGGGGTAACCCGAGTCATGTTTTATTCTTGTAAACCTCTCTTCCTGAGCAGCAGCGACAATTTTTCCATCAACAACCAAGGTCGCAGCGCTGTCATGATAAAATGCAGAAATGCCAAGGATACGCATGAATTTTATTTTACTAGAATTGTTTTTTCATCATTTTAGAAGAGAGTGTGGCGGGATTTCTTTTTATCCAATAACTTCGGGCTTTTTCGTCAAATTTAAGCTTCAAGGGGTCTCTGTTAGAGAGTTTCAATAATAAACCTAGTGGCACCATGATAATAAAGTAAAGACATAACATAAAAAATGAATTTAAGAACTTTAACATAGGTGCTCTGTCTCAATTCGAATAAATATTATAATTACTTATATTACGGTCTTAGTACAAGCTTAATAAAAGTTGTGTTGGTGGCCAGCATCTTATGGGCTTCGGGAAAAAATATTTGTAATTGGCTGCCTTTCCCAGAATATATTTATGAGACTTGTCTAAACAGTTTATTGCAGCATACTTTAAACTTAGTCATTTGAAACTGAGATTGGAAAGTTAATGAGTGTTTGGGGTAAAGTTATTGGAGGTGTTGCTGGATTTGCACTTGGTGGTCCGTTAGGTGCACTAATTGGTGCGTACGCAGGCCATAAAATGGACAGAGCGCGTGAGGGTGAATCGGCTTACACTGACTCTAGTGGTACCAATCAGCAAACTCGCCAAGTGGCTTTTACTATGGCAGTAATTGTTCTTAGCGCTAAAATGGCAAAGGCTGATGGTGTCGTCACCCGGGAAGAAGTCGATGCCTTTAAGCGTGTTTTCCATATCCCTCCTGAAGAAATGAGTTGTGTGGGGAAGTTGTTTGACGAGGCTCGAGAAGATTCTCAAGGTTTTCAGCCTTATGCAGAACAGATTGCCCAAATGTTTGCCCGTGAACCAGCAGTTCTAGAAGAACTTCTGCATGGGCTATTTCATATAGCTCGGGCAGATGGTGTGGTGCATCCAGCTGAACTTGATTTTCTGGCAAGGGTATCAGTAATTTTTGGTTTTTCTGAACGGGATTTTGAACGTCTGCGCGCTAGTTATAGTACTCATCAAAAAGCCGATCCTTATGAAATTCTTGGTGTTCGTAATAATGCCTCAGATAGTGAAGTAAAAACAGCTTATCGTAAGTTAATAGTTGAAAATCA
>MDTC01184499.1_pt1 | contig 10178 bp, 12 predicted proteins | sample 811181 | NCBI WGS metagenome assembly MDTC01 (sample SAMN05326644, study PRJNA326480) | marine metagenome | isolation source: seawater | place: Pacific Ocean: North | collected 2011
AAGAGAAAATAAAATTGTATATGCACCTCTAATAATGTCTGCATATTTTGAAAAACTCATGCTAAGAAAACCAAGAGTTCTGGAAGTAAAATAATCAGTTCCAATAGTCCATAAACCAATAAAAGCATGAATGATGGATACAGCAGCTGCTAAGGAGGTCAAAACAAGGAAATCTAATTGATTAGTAAAAGCAGTCCATAAATTATATTCAAGTGGATTATTTGCAATAAGAAATGAGACTACCCAAATTGTATATGCCAATAAATAAACAGCAGAATAACGTTGAACATAAAATAGAGTAGAACCAATCATGTGAACAGTCTCGTAAAAACAAATACGAACAATAAAAACCATACACAAAAAACAAAATAAGAAGACAAACGAGAAGCCCTTAGTGATTCTCCAATATGAAGATCCTGAAGTAAATGACGTACGCCAGTTAAAATATGATACGCAAAAACTAAGTAGCTAAAAGCAACAAATGTCGATAAAAATATTGAGTTACTTAGATCATCATTCAGAATCATAAAGTCATTATAACTTTTTGTAGAAAAATATAGAAGATAAAGGGAAAGAGGAAGGGTAATAAAAAAAATATATATTCCTGCTAAGCGGTGGGTAATAGATGAAATAGCAGATACAGGCAGCCTTATCTGAAGAAGATTTATATAAACTGGTCTAATTTTGTTGTGGTTAGTAGACATATGTTCCCTTCGTACATCTAATTTTTATAGATTGTAACAATCATTTTAATAAATGCCCAATCATTAATATGTAGTGGCATTTGATTTTATGTGTGTTGAAATGTCAATATCTTACTTTATGCTTAATTTATAGTATTTAAGAGATAAAAAATATGTAGTTATGCTACAAATAAATAAATTACTTATTCTTTTTTGTATATTTTACTAAGCGTTGTTTCTTTTTTATTTGTCTTGGAGACAACTTGTTAACCTTGCCTTCAAATGGATTGTCACCTTTTTTAAAAATTATGTTTAATTCAACACTTTTTAAATTAAGCTCCTCTCTAAAAGAATTAATTAAATAGCGTTTATAATTTGAAGGAATTTTGCTTGAAATATTTGAATGTATAATAAATTTTGTTGGATGAATGCCACCAAAATGTACATATCTCATTTTAATTTGCCTGCCTGAAACGTTTGGAGTATTTGTAGAATTAGTAAACTTTGCAAGTAATTTATTTAACTTACCTGTGGAAAATTTGGTTTTTGCTACTTTATTTACTTTGGCAAGAGTATTGAAAAGTTTTTTAAAACCACGTTTTTGAAGCGCAGAGATATCAACTAAAATTAAGTCATTAAGGGCTGAGTTTTGAAATTTCTTGGTTTCTTTGAGCTCGCACAAGCGATTTTCTGAAAGCTCATCAATTTTGTTCAAAGCAACAATGACTGGCTTTCCGTAACCCCTGATCAAATTTAAAATCCTGAGATCCTGATCTACTATTCCATCTGACGCATCAATTAACATTAAAACAATATCTGACTCATCAACTGCATGCATTGCCCTGACATATGAAAAATATTCAACTGCATGGCTTTGCTTATATTTTTTTCTGATTCCTGCAGTATCGATAAAAATAAAATCTTCATCATCAAATACAAAAGGCACATGGATAGAATCTATAGTTGTTCCGGGCACATCAGAAACAATTAAACGGTCCTGCTTTGTAAATTGATTTATGAAAGTAGATTTACCTGCATTTGGTCTTCCAATAACAGCTATTTTGGTTCCTATAGGATCTTGACTAATACTTGTATTAATCTCAATGAATTGTTTTGAGATATAGGTTTGTAATTCTTTGATGCCTTTTGAATGCTCTGCGCTGATTTCAAGTATATCTCCACAACCCAGCTTCAAAAGATCTTCTTTTGCGTTTGATCTTTTCTTAATGTCAATTTTATTTAGAGCAATAAAAAAATTTTTATTCATTTTTCTGATTGCTTGCAACAGATCAATATCATCTGAAGTTAACTCTTCAGAAGCATCAATTAAAAGTAAAATTAGATTTGAGTCCTCCGCAGCTATGAGGGCCTGCTCAGTTATTGCTGCGCTAAATTCTGTAATCTCCGAACCTACTCCACCAGTATCAATGATTAAATATTGCTGTTCCTTGATTGAGGCATAACCAAAGTTTCTATCTTTAGTAAGCCCCGAAAAATCAGAAACGATTGCATTCCTGCTTTTGGTGAGCTTATTAAATAGAGAAGACTTGCCTACATTTGGTCGGCCAAGAATTGCGATTGAATTTAACATTTTGAATAGGCATTCTAGAGCTTGATTGCAACTACATTAGATTTATGATCAATAACATATGCAAAATCTCTGAAAGTAACAATCTTCATTATCTGATTACCAGATACTTTTTTTCTTCCAACTGTAATTCCTGTCATTGGATTAATAACATGGACATAGCCATCTAAATCTCCAATCAATACCAAATTTTTGTATGCTGCTCCACTAGATAACTCTCTTCTTAAATATTCCTCAGAAGTCCATGAAGGAGACAGATTGGCTAGAGAGAATGAGAGGATTGATCCATCATCTTGAATGACCATAATCATGTTATTAGCAACAATTGGAGAGTAAAAAGATGAGGCACTTGCATTCCAAACTGGCCTCTTTTGAGCTATGTCAAATGCTGTTAAATTGCCTTGATAATTTGTGGCAAAAATTAGTTGTTTAGCTAATATTGGAGCTGAATCAGCATCTATTAAATTCTCAAGTTCAGATGAGCCCTCTACAAATGAAATTGGAGCATCCCAAAGAAAGAAACCTGTTTCAAGCTGGAAGGCTCCAAGTCGCCCATTATCAAAAGTAGAAAAAACAATGCCGTTTTCAATGATAGATTCACCGGTTCCACGAACGGTCAATGCTGGTAATTGGGATCTAAAAGACCATTTTTTTTCTCCTGATGATGCACTTAAAGCAACTAATTCACCTACAGAATTTTTTACAAGAACTAATGAGGCGCTTAAGACGGCATTAGATAAGACTTCGCCACCAATATTTTTTTCCCAAATAATTTCTTGAGTATCAGAGTCAATTGCAATAACGAAACCATTGAGATCAGATACTATTAATTTACCAAAACCTGAAGCAACGCCAGCGGCTAACTCACGATTTAGATTAATTTTCCAATTCTCCTTTCCAGACTGGGGATTGATTGAAAGAATATTTCCTTCAGGATCAGCAACCAACATATTTCCCGAATAAAAAGAGGGTGTGAATGAGGCTAAGGTATTTTCTCCTTTAAACGATTTTTTCCATTCTATAGAAATAGGATATTCATTTTTAAAAGATTGAAGGGCAACAGGTTCAATAACCTCTTTATCAGCATCATCTTGCCAAAAGGCCAATGAAGAGCATGAAGAGGCAAGTATTAAAATAACACTTAGGAATATATTATTTTTCATTGATGCTAGTTATTAATTTTATTTATCTTCATTTTTAAAAGAGACTTGTGCGACTCATTCTGAGAATTCTCAAGAGCCATTGCGTATTGAGCTAGTGCTAAGTCATCTTTCATGAGTCCAGACAAAGCATCGCCTTTAACCTCATAAACAAGTGGATGCTCAGATTCTGAATTGAATGATTCTAAGACCTCTAATGCATTAGAATAGTTCTCTTTGCTTAGTTCAATTCTAGCGATATTTATTTTTGCAATTGAATTCAGCATATCATTTCCAAAAAAACCTGAAGACACATCTAAAAGTTCTTTGAAGTCGACTAATGCCGCATCAAGATCGCCCTCTCTAGCAAGAGATGAGCCCCTTATCATTTTTGCAAGCTGAGCATATCCAGTATTGGGATATTTTGCTTGAAGCTTATTAAAATTTTCTTTGTCATCTGCTGCGCTTGCTGACTCAGCAGAAAGATTTATATACCACGCATCATATATCTGAGCTGCTGCTAAATTCTGAGAAGTGTTATACGACTTATAACCTATTGAAGAAATAAGAGTTGATGCAAGAACCAAAAAACCAATCAATAGGGTATTTTTATGATCTTTAAAAAAATTAACAAAAGCTGAAAATCTTTCTTCATCCGAACTGTACTCTGCCATGATCTCTCCTAAAGATTAGTATATTTTTCTATGACCTCTTTCGAGGTAAGAAGTTCTTGCTCGCCACCTTCGCCAAGGTTCTTCCATATTACTTGATCATTTTCAAGCTCTTCTTCCCCAATAATAATTACATATTTACAATTGTTCTTATTAGCTCTTCTGAGCTGGGATTTTAGACTTCCTTCACTTAAAAATGTATCAAGGATAATACCACTATTAGCACTTCTTAAATCATCGGCTATTTTATATGTTTTTTTATCAGTCTGCTCTCCGGTAGTAATAAATCCAACTTTTAATGGTTTTATATTTTTAATGCTAAGAAGCTCTATTATTCTTTCAATTCCTATTGCAAAACCTATAGCATGCATATCTTTTCCACCCAATTGATTTGAGAGATTATCGTATCGACCTCCACCAAGGAATGCATCTTGAGCTCCAAGCTCTTGTGAAACAGTTTCAAATACTATCCCTGTGTAATAATCTAATCCTCTCACCAATGACTGATCAATTTGAATATCACAATGATCGCTAAAGGCATTTACAAGATTGTGCAAAAAGTTTTTAGAGGCATCAGAAATAAAATCTTGGAATTTAGGCCCTTCTTGCAGTAATGCCTGAGTAGATTTCTCTTTAGAGTCTAAAATCCTCAAAGGATTAGATTTTAATCTTGCTTGATCTTTTTCATGCAGTTCAGTGATATGAGGCTGAAGAAAATTAATAAGCGCATCACAAAAGCTTTCCTTGGCAAACTGATCGCCAAGATGGTTAATTTTAATTGTATAGTTTGTAATGCCGATTAATTTATTGATCTGCAAAACCATACTAATCAACTCATATTCTGATATTCCTTCTTTAAAACCAAGGTATTCGACTCCTACTTGGTGGAATTGTCTAAATCTTCCTTTTTGTGGTCTCTCATATCTAAACATTGGCCCTTGATACCATAATTTATGTTTTTCATGTTCTTGTTTTTTTTGAATAATTGCTCTGATAACGCTTGCTGATCCCTCAGGTCTAAGGCTAATACTTTCTTCATTACGATCTAAAAATGAATAGAGCTCTTTATTTACAATATCAGATGAATTTCCAACTGATCTTGAAAACAGCTCTGTAGACTCAAGCAATGGTGTGCGAATTTCATGGGTATCATAGGAATGCAAAACTTTAGATAGCTTTGATTCAAATATATGCCATCTCTCTAAATCTTCAGGAAATAGATCGGGCATACCTCTTAATGATTGAATCTTCAATTTTTTAACCTTTTGCAATTATGTCTAAAGAATTTTTCTTTTTGAGCTGTTCTTTTACTTGCTCTTCTATTGTATCAACAAGTTTCTCGTTAGAGATTTTTTTTGAAGGAGCGCCATTGACATAAAGTAAGTTACTTGGACCCCCGGTTAATCCAACATCAGCTGCCTTGGACTCTCCTGGGCCATTGACATAACAACCAATGATTGCAACCTCCAAATCCTCAGATATCCCCTCAAATCTTGTTTCAAGTTCATTAACCACCTCTATGACATTAAAATTTTGTCTGGAGCAACTTGGACATGCAACTATTCTAATGCCCCTACTTCTGAGATTTAGACTTTTTAAAATATCCCAACCAATCTTCACTTCGTCTACAGGATCTGAAGCTAGTGAGACTCTAATTGTATCGCCAATACCTTCAGATAAAAGCATGCCCAGACCAATAGAAGACTTAACCGATCCAGCTCTATAACTTCCAGACTCTGTAATGCCTAAATGTAAAGGTTGATCAAGTAATTTTGAAAATTTTCTATAACTATCAACAGTCATTTGAATGTTTGAGGCTTTTAAGCTTAATTTAAAATTAGAGAAATTGTATCTATCTAAAATATCAACATGCCTCAGGGCTGATTCAACCAATGCGTCTGAATTGGGCTCTCCATATTTTTTTTGAAGATCTTTCTCCAGTGAGCCAGCATTCACGCCGATCCTTATCGGTATTTCATTATCTTTGGCTGCTTGGATAATTTCTTGAACTTTATTTTCTTTTCCAATATTGCCTGGATTAATCCTGAGACAATCAGCTGAATCTGCAACTAATAAAGCAATCTTATAATCAAAATGAATGTCTGCAACAAGAGGAACTGATACTTGACTTTTAATTGCTTTAAATGCATTTGCGCAATCATTGTCTGGAACGGAGACTCTGACAATATCAGCTCCAGCTGCTTCTAATTCCTCAATTTGACTAACAGTAGATTTAATATCAGCCGTATTGGTATTTGTCATAGATTGAATAGATATAGGGTGATCGCCACCAACTCCAACATTCCCAACAAATATAGGGTTAGTTTTTTTTCTTTCTATCCAGGAATTATTCATGCTTCTGGTTCCAATAAATCAACAGTAACATCAGGCTGAATTGAATCAAGCTTATCTTGTATAAAAAAATCATTGATTTTGTAATGCAATTCACCAATGTCATTATTAAAGTTTGATTTAATATCTATTCTCATGGCATCTTCGTTGCTAAAAGAGTCTTGAGGGCTAATATCTGAAGCTTCACTATTATCATAACTCCGTTGAAAAATACAAATTAGTGAAACTAGGATAACCAAGCATATAAAAAAAATAATATTTTTTTTAAAAAATGATCTTTCAGGAAAATTAGAGTTAAGCTCTTTCTCGGCTGCGGCAACTACTTCAGCATTATAAATATCAAAGAAATTAATCTCTAAGTCCAGAAAATTTGCATATTTTTCAAAATATTGAACAGCAAACATTCTTGCTGGAAATATTGCGTAATTGCCTGACTCAATAGCCTTTATGTACTCAACATTTATTAAGGTTGCATCAGCAACCTCTTCACAAGTCATTGAGCGAATGATGCGGGCATTGATAAAAGCCTTTCCGATCTTTCCAGTATGTGCAGATTTCAAACTCATGAAGTATTAATAAGATTGATAGAATTTTTTTTGTTTTTACCTTTCACGCTTTGAGTGAGCTTACCAACAAGTTGGCCGCAAGCTCCATCAATTGCATCTCCTCTTGTTATTCTTAGTGTGGTTATTAGCCCCTTTTTAATCAGAAAATCCTTAAATTTTTGAATGGCAGTTTCTTGAGATCGAAGGTAATGACATCCATCAAATGGATTAAAAGGTATTAGATTGATTTTGCACGATAAGCCATCGAGAATCTTGGCTAAATCTTTCGCATGATCCAGCGAATCATTTACACCATCTATTAAAATATATTCAATAGTTATTGTTTTACGTTTACTTTGAGTCTTTAAATAATTTTTGCAGGAATCTAATAGTTCTTCCAAAGGATATTTTTTATTAATTGGAACTATTTCATCTCTAAGTATATTGTTTGCAGCATGTAAAGATATTGCTAATGAGACATCAGTCTTATCAGCTAGCTTATTGATTTCTGGGACTATCCCTGAGGTGCTGAGAGTGATCCTTCTTTTTGAAAGTCCGTATGCATTTTGGTGTTGCATTAAGCCAATAGAAGTCATCACTGGTTCAATATTAAGCAGAGGCTCACCCATTCCCATAAATACAACATTTGAAATAGGTTGGCTGGATTTATCATGAAAATTAGCCAGCCATAGCTGACCAATTATTTCTGCATTGGATAAATTTCTTTCAAAACCCTGTGCGCCTGTAGCACAAAAAGTGCACTGTAATGCACATCCTGCTTGTGATGATATACAAAGAGTTAGCCTTTTCTTTTCTGGAATCTTGACCATTTCGATCATTGAACCTGAATCTAGCTTTATTAAATATTTCTTTGTTCCCTCTGGAGATATTAAACATTCTTCTACTTTAGGCAGACTAACTTCAGCAATTTCAGAAAGCTCAGTTCTTAATGCAAGACTAAAATCAGTCATTTGCATAAAGTCAATCACACCCCTTTGATGAACCCATTTCATCAATTGGAGAGCTCTAAAACTTGGTTGTTCTATTGATTGAAAAAAATCTACTAATGATTCATGCGAGAATCCTAGCAAATTTACCCTTTCCTTATGCACTCAATTAAAAGATTTCACTATCATCAAAAAAATATGAGATTTCTCTTGCCGCGCTATCGGTTGAATCGGATCCATGAACAGCATTTGCGTCAATTGTCTCTGCAAAGTCTGCTCTAATTGTTCCAGGATCTGCTTCACTTGGATTTGTGGCACCCATTAACTCTCTATTTTTTAAAACAGCGTTATCTCCCTCAAGAACCTGAACAAATACAGGAGCTGATGTCATGTACTCAACAAGGTTTGGGAAAAAAGGTCTTCCCTCATGCTCGGCATAAAAACCTGCAGCTTTAATTTGGTCCATATGTATTAATTTACCCGCAACCACTTTGAGACCATTCTCTTCAAATCGATCTATTATTTTTCCAATAATGTTTTTTGATGTTGCATCAGGCTTAATAATTGAAAGTGTTCGTTGTATTGTCATAAAGTTACTCCTAAATTTGCGACATTATAGGTGAGTTAGTCTAATTCATCCATCCATGCCATTTGGATTGCTTCAAGAATTTTTTCATTAGAATTTTGCGGGTCATCTTCAAAGTTCTCCAGGCTACAAATCTTATGATGTAAATCTGGAAAACTGATCCACTGAGGGTCAATTTCGGGATAAGCTTCACTGAGATGTATTGCTATTTCTAAAATATCTGACCATGCAATCTTCATCAATGATCCTCTGATACCTGATTGATAGTATATTTTGGTAATTCAACTGTAAAATTGCCACTTTCAGGAATAGTTTGGCAACTTAAACGAGAGTTCGGTTCAAGCCCCCAAGCTTTATCAAGCAGGTCTTCCTCATCTTCAGATGCCTCATTTAGATCATCAAATCCATCTCGCACTATGATATGACAAGTGGTACATGCACATGACATTTCGCATGCATGTTCAATTTTAATACCTGATCTTAAAGCCGCTTCGCAGATAGACTCATCTTTCAGGGTTTCAAATTCAGCGCCATCAGGACATAACTCATAATGAGGTAATAACTTAATAAGGGCCATTTAAATAGTGAAGCTTTCACCGCAACCACATACGGCTTTAGCATTGGGGTTGTGAAATTTAATTCCTTGATTAAGGCCATCTTCAGAATAATCAACTAAACTACCTTTCAGGTAATTCAAACTTTCTTTATCAACAAAAATCTTGCACTCACCTTCATCAAAAATGAAGTCATTAATATTAGCTTGCTCAGTCTCAACAAACTCAAAAAAGTACTCAAAGCCAGAGCATCCAGCTTTTCTAACTCCAATTCTTACTCCATCACTTTTTCCGTTATTCTTGAGGCTTGTAGCAAAGTGCAATATTGCTTTTTCAGAAAATCGAAGTTCTAGTGGCGAAAATGTATCCATGATTATTTATTGTTTCTGCTCGTAGTCTTCGATTGCTTGTTTGATTGAATCTTCTGCTAGAACTGAGCAATGGATTTTAATGGGAGGCAACTCAAGAGCTTCAACAATATCGATATTTTTAATTTCCTTAGCTTCCTCTAGAGTTTTTCCAATTAACATCTCAACCAACTCACTCGATGAAGCGATTGCAGAACCGCATCCATAAGTCTTGAACTTAACATCCTTGATAACATGAGTATTCCCTTTGCTTTCACATTTGATCTGAAGTTTCATTACGTCGCCACATGCAGGAGCTCCAACCATTCCAGTACCTACATTCATTTCTTTTGGATCAAATCTTCCAACATTATATTTTGTAGGTTCATTGATAGTGTTTTCAAATTTATCTACAACTTTTTTGCTATATGCCATAAATACCTCCCAATATTTAGTGGGTTTGCCAGTCTACTGTATCAAGATCAATTCCATCTAAATACATTTCCCATAATGGAGATAGCTCTCTAAGTCTATCAACAGCATGGTTTATTAAGGTTAATGTGTAATCCACATCTTCCTCAGTGGTAAATCTTCCAAAGGAAAAGCGTATGGAGCTTGACGCAAGCTCATCTTTTCTTCCAAGCGCTCTTAAAACATAGGATGGCTCTAAACTAGCGGAAGTACAAGCTGATCCTGAGGAAACAGCAATATCTTTTAGAGCCATAATTAATGATTCTCCTTCAACATAAGCAAAGCTGATGTTTAG
>MDTC01039794.1_pt1 | contig 10177 bp, 5 predicted proteins | sample 811181 | NCBI WGS metagenome assembly MDTC01 (sample SAMN05326644, study PRJNA326480) | marine metagenome | isolation source: seawater | place: Pacific Ocean: North | collected 2011
CCAGTCTGTGACAGTGTTTCCATCATGCACCTCCCCAATCTTATGCATAAAACCAGTGTAAAAAAGAACACGCTCAGTAGTTGTGGTCTTACCAGCATCGATATGAGCAGCAATCCCTATATTCCGCGTGCGTTCTAGCGGAAACTCACGTTCCGGTGAGTTTATTTCTTTGTTATGTTCCAATGTGTCTGACATTTCTTATAATTAACACTCAAGAAACCAAATTAAATCCAAGCTATTTCAGAGAGCTTAACACCACATATAAACGGTAGTGCAACAGTAACCCTTGACTAAGAATTACAAAATTTCACCAACGAAAATGCGCGAAAGCCTTATTCGACTGAGCCATTTTGTGCATTTCGTCTCTCTTACGGATACAACTTCCTTGGCCATCACTCGCTTCTCGTATTTCGGTGGCCAATGCATCCATCATAAGCACACCTTTTCGAGCATGCGAAAAATCAACTAACCATCGAAGTGCTAACGCAACTTGACGATTTCCTCCAATCTCTAATGGCACTTGGTAAGTCGCTCCACCCACGCGGCGTGATTTGACTTCTAATCTTGGACGGGCATTTCCTACAGCTCTTTCCAATATTTCAAGAGGATTGGCTCCTTGGATCTCAGCAGCTATTTTATCAAATGCACCATAAACAATTTTTTCCGCCACACTTTTCTTTCCTTTACGCATGGTAAAATTGACTAAAAGTGTTACCAACTTACTACCATAACGGGCATCAGGTGCTACATCTCGTTTTTCTGCTCTTCGGCGGCGGGCCATATCTATTTTGTCTTCTTTCTAAAAATTATTTTTTGGCAGCCTTAGGTCTTTTGACCCCATATTTGGAACGACTGCGACGACGTTTCTCAACACCAGTTGCATCCAAAGCACCTCGAACCACGTGATACCGAACACCTGGAAGATCCTTCACACGCCCTCCTCGTACTAACACAATCGAGTGCTCCTGCAAGCTATGACCCTCATCCGGTATATAAGCAATAATCTCAAAGCCATTGGTAAGTCGGACTTTAGCAACCTTCCGCATAGCTGAGTTGGGCTTTTTAGGCGTACGAGTGTAAACCTGCAAACAAACACCACGTTTAAAAGGACAATTTTCCAGCGCTCTCGACGCTGACTTGCTCTTTACTCTTGCCCGTCCCTTACGGACCAGTTGGTTAATTGTAGGCATTAAAAATCTTGTAATCTAAAATTATATGGGCAAAAAGCCCTTTTCCCCACGGAGGGGCGGGGAGAGTAACAAAACCCATTTTCTATGCAATAAGTTTTTTTAAATTTTTCAATTAAGCACCGAATAAATCAATACTAACCCAAAAGTGGATTATCAAATATTGGCTCCTCTTTCTCTTCTTCCTTGGTCTCGGGTGCTTCAATTTCCTCAGCTAAAGGCTTAAGTTTTACATCTCGATGAAGGTCTGCACCTGTTCCTGCTGGCACAATATGACCCATAATCACGTTCTCCTTAAATCCTTTCAGATTATCTACTTTTCCAAGGGTGGCCGCATCAGTAAGAACCCTAGTCGTATCTTGAAACGAAGCAGCACTTAAGAAGCTCTCTGTTTCGAGTGAAGCCTTGGTAATTCCAAGTAAAACTGGCTGACCTTCAGCCGGTTGACCTCCCATTTTTTCAATCTCTTCGTTTTCTTTCTCAAATGTAAGCTTTTCAATTTGCTCACCCCATAAGAAAGAAGTATCTCCAGTTTCTGATATACGAACTTTACGCATCATCTGGCGTGCAATGATCTCTATGTGCTTATCATTAATCGTTACTCCTTGAAGCCGATAAACTTCTTGCACCTCATTAACTAAATGATCCTGCAATTCCTTAGGGCCGCTAACATCAAGTATCTCATGTGGATCCACAGGGCCTTCAGTCAACTGCTGACCTCTCTCTACCATGTCACCCTTGAATACAATCACATGCTTACCGATAGGAATTAGATGTTCTTCTTCTTCCCCTGATTCCACATCTCGAATAATAATGGAACGCTTACCTCTCACAGTTGGTCCAAAATCGACCAATCCATCAATTCGTGAGATTTCTGAAGCATCCTTTGGCTTACGAGCTTCAAATAATTCAGCTACACGAGGTAAACCACCAGTAATATCTTTTGTCTTAGAAGCTTTCCGAGGTGTTTTAGCCATCAAGCTGCCTGCTACAATTGTATCCCCTTCCTCAACTACAATATGAGCACCAGAAGGAATAGCATAATTGGCAATTGCTTCCCCTTTGCTGTTTTCTACTATTACTTGAGGATGTAAGTCCTCCTTATAATCAATAACCACCAATGATAACTGACCTGTTGCATCATCCATTTCCTGTTTAATGGTAACGCCATCAATAATGTCGTGAAACTTGATGGTCCCTGGTTTCTCCGAAATAATAGGCACATTGTAAGGATCCCACTGAACAAAAACTTCTTCTTTCTTGACCTTACCTCCATCTGGAACACTGATTACAGAACCAATAACAACATTATAACTTTCTAACTCGTCGCCCGTCTTTTCATCTAGAACAAATACCATTCCATTCTTATTGAGAACAATACTGTTGCCGTCCTCTAGATCGACTTTACGCAAATCCTTATATTTAAGAACACCATTATTACGCGCCAAAATTTGAGGCTGTTTAAAGACCGAGGATGCTGTTCCACCTATGTGGAATGTACGCATAGTCAGCTGTGTGCCAGGCTCACCAATTGATTGCGCAGCAATAATACCTACTGCTGTTCCCATTTCTGCGAGTTCACCAGTAGCTAAATTAATTCCATAACATTTCTGACAAACTCCTCGCTTCGATTCACATGTCAAAACTGAACGAATTCTTACTCGATTGATTCCAGCGTCATCTATTGCTTTAGCATGTACTTCATCAATCGTTTGAGCTGATTCACAGAGCAAAACCTCCGGGTTAGTTGGATCAGGTATATCTTCAACCGCAGTTCGGCCTTCAAGACGATCTTTAAGTTTGACAACTTCGTCTTCTCCTTCGTAGATAGCCTCTCTCCAAATACCATTGGTTGTTCCACAATCTAACTCAAAAATTATTAGATCCTGCGAGACATCAACTAACTTACGCGTTAGATATCCGGAGTCAGCTGTTTTTAATGCTGTATCAGCTAAGCCCTTGCGAGCACCATGCGTTGAAATAAAATAATCTAGTACAGTAAGCCCTTCACGGAAATTAGCTAAAATGGGTTTTTCAATAATATCTCCTGAGGGTTTCGCCATAAGGCCTCGTATGCCAGACAGCTGACGAACCTGCTGACGATTTCCGCGAGCGCCTGAATCGACCATTAGCCAAACCGGATTAAACTCGTCGCTTCCACCGTTGTGATCTAACACCTTGAGCATTACATCTGCAATCTGATCAGTACAATGTGTCCAGATATCAATCACTTTGTTGTAGCGCTCACCAGGAGTTATCACACCGTTGCGGTATTGCTTATCAACATCTGCAATTTGCTTATGCGCTTTGTCAATTTCCTTGGCCTTTTCCTTAGGAATAATCATATCCTCGAAACCCATAGAAATTCCCGCCTTAGTCGCCTCGGTAAAACCTAGTTTCTTAAGTTCATCTAGGACTCTGACGGTAACTTCATGACCGCAAAATTTATAACAATTTGAAATAATATCTCCCAAAGCACCTTTATTGACCACAATGTTTGGAAAGCCGATTTCTTCTGGCCAAATTTCACTGAATACAACCCTGCCAACAGTAGTTTCTATGATTTTACTTTTAGGGTCAGCATATGGAGCTTCCCTTCCAATGTCTGGATTTGATAACCGAACCACATCATGAATACCTAAAGCGCCGTCAGCAAATGCAAATAAAGCTTCTCCTTTAGTGCCAAATAAACTCACATGTTTTTGTTTCTGTCTAACAAATTTTCTTGGCGTAGCAGTTAGGTAATAGCAACCAAGGACTATGTCCTGAGAAGGGGTAATAATAGGCTTACCGCTTGAGGGCGAAAACAAGTTGTTAGGTGCCATCATCAACAACCGCGCCTCCATTTGAGCCTCAACCGACAATGGCACATGAACAGCCATTTGATCTCCATCAAAATCAGCGTTATAAGCACTACAGGTTAAAGGATGCAATCGAATTGCCTCACCCTCAATAAGTGTTGGCTCAAAGGCTTGAATTGATAAACGGTGCAAAGTTGGTGCACGATTAAGTAAAACGGGATGTTCTTTGGTTACTTCTTCAAGCACATCCCAAACCTCGATAGTTTGACGCTCGATCAGTTTCTTGGCTGAACGAACAGTATGAACATAGCCTAAATCTTTTAAACGACGGATTATGAATGGTTCAAAAAGAACTAAAGCCATTTTTTTTGGCAAACCACACTGATGAAGTTTCAAATCCGGACCTATCACGATAACAGATCGGCCAGAATAATCTACGCGCTTACCAAGAAGGTTTTGACGGAAACGACCGCTCTTACCCTTCAGCATATCACTTAACGACTTGAGGGCTCGATTGCCTGCACCAGTCACTGCCCGACCGTGTCTTCCGTTATCAAACAAAGCATCAACAGCCTCTTGTAACATTCGTTTCTCATTACGAATAATCACCTCAGGAGTCTTGAGAGCCAAAAGGTTTTTTAATCGATTATTCCTATTGATCACTCGCCGATAAAGATCGTTTAAATCAGAAGTAGCAAAACGCCCCCCTTCAAGAGGCACTAACGGCCGTAAATCTGGTGGAATAACGGGAAGCACAGTCAACACCATCCACTCGGGACGGCTTTTTGATTTAATAAAACCCTGAAAAACTTTAATACGCTTGGCTAGTTTCTTTCGTATTTGTTTACTACGCGTCTCAGTCATAGCTATCTGCAACTGATCAATACCGGCCTCCAAATCAATCAGCGCTGCAGCATCGTGAACCGCCTCAGCACCCATCTTTGCAATAAATGCATCTGGCCCATAAGTATCCTTAGCTTCTCGAAACTCTAACTCTGTAAGCAATTGATGCTTCTCAAGCGGAGTATCACCTGGATCAACAACGAGATAATCCTCATAATAAATTACCCTTTCTAGATTACGTGCTGTTACATCTAGCACCAAACCAATACGCGAAGGCATACACTTGAAAAACCAAATGTGAGTAACTGGCACAGCCAATTCTATATGCCCCATTCTCTCGCGTCTTACACGCGCCTGTGTTACTTCCACACCACAACGATCACAAACCACACCTCGATGCTTTATTCGTTTATATTTACCGCAAGAACACTCCCAATCTTTGACAGGGCCAAAGATACGCTCACAAAAAAGCCCTCCTTTTTCTGGTTTAAAAGTTCGGTAGTTGATTGTCTCAGGATTTTTCACTTCACCTTTAGACCAAGATCTAATGGACTCAGGTGACGCAACCGAAATGGCAACGTGATCCACATGGTTAACTTTTTCTAGACCGAGCAACTCGCGTGAGGATTCTACTCCGAGTAAATCGCTTGAAGATTCTGTATTAATCATTTTTTAACTTCGTATATGGTTTACTGCTGACTTTATTTACTCTCCTAAAAACGCCTGAGGCAAAACGCTCTCGACTTTAGCTTGTTGCACTGGATTATTATAGCCCACTGAAACATTCAGACCAAGAGACTGCATTTCCTTAACTAGAACATTGAAAGATTCGGGTATTCCAGCTTCGAGAGCATGGTCTCCTTTTACAATGCTTTCGTATATTCGAGTACGACCTTGAACATCATCAGACTTCACTGTTAATAATTCCTGCAACATATAAGCGGCGCCGTAAGCTTCCATTGCCCAAACCTCCATCTCTCCAAAACGCTGCCCTCCATACTGAGCCTTACCTCCGAGAGGTTGTTGAGTCACTAGAGAGTAAGGCCCTACTGCGCGAGCATGAATTTTATCTGCAACTAAATGCCCAAGCTTGAGCATGTAAGTGTATCCGACAACGACCTCTTGATCGATCCTTTCGCCTGAATGCCCATCATATAAATAAGCCTTACCATGAGCCGGCAATTTAGCTTCAATAAGATAGTCCCTGATTTTCCCCTCTCCAATTCCATCAAACACAGGGGTTGCAATCTTTATATCTAACTTTTGACAGGCCCAACCTAAATGGGTCTCAAACACCTGTCCTACGTTCATTCGAGAAGGGACTCCAAGTGGATTTAGGATCAAATCTATAGGTGTTCCATCCTCTAGGTATGGCATATCTTCTTCAGGGATGATCTTAGCCACAACACCTTTGTTTCCATGACGCCCAGCCATCTTATCTCCGACAGATAATTTTCGCTTAGAAGCGATAAAAACACGAACAGATTTGATAACGCCAGAATCAATTTCATCTCCAGCAGCTACTCGATTAGCCTGCTCTTTATGTTTCGTCTTAAGATCATCAAACCGTTTGGTAAAGCCACTAATAATCTCTAGAATCTTATTCTTAATAGGTGAAGGATCAATCGAGATTTGATCATAAACTTGCGAAAGCTTGCGAAGTAATGTCTTAGTTATTTTTCGGTTTGCGGGAATAATAACCTCACCAGAAATTGAATTGGTGACATCCAAAGGAATCTTCTCACCTAACAATATGTTACTTAAATTTTCGGTTAAATCCTCATGAAGATCACTCAACTCTTTCTTATACTCATCATTAAGTGCCTTTGCTTGTTTTTTAGCTTCATTTTCCTTGGATTTAGCGCCTTTATCATTCTCTTTTTTTGCAGAGACCTTTACATCCATTACCTTGCCGTAAACACCTGAAGGCACCTTGAGAGAAGAATCTTTTACGTCTGCGGCCTTCTCACCAAAAATAGCCCTTAACAAACGTTCCTCGGGAGCTAGCTCGGTTTCACTTTTAGGAGTAATCTTACCCACCAAAATATCACCAGGTTTAACCTCAGCACCTATCCTAACTACTCCATCCAAATCAAGGTTCTTTAGTGTCTCTTCACCTAAATTAGGAATATCTCGTGTGATTTCCTCAGGACCAAGCTTGGTATCTCTAGCAGCCACTTCGTACTCAGCAATATGAATAGATGTATAAACATCGTCCTTTACAATTCGCTCACTTATACAAATTGCATCCTCAAAGTTGTATCCATTCCAAGGCATATACGCGACTAATACATTACGACCAAGGGAGATTTCCCCTCCTTTTGTACTCGGCCCATCCGCAATCACATCACCTTTCTTTATTTTGTCACCAATTTTAACAAGTGCCTTTTGATTAATACATGTGCCAGCGTTAGATCGATGGAACTTTCGCATCGAATAAACCCAACAGCCCTCTTCAGGACGATGCTTTAATTTCCTACGACCTTCTGGAAGTTCTCCGTTTTTGGTTATGACAACTCGATCTGCAGTTACAGAAGCCACCACCCCATCAATTTCAGAAGAAACAACAGCGTAAGAATCTTTTGCAACTTTAGACTCCATCCCAGTTGCAACAAAAGGGGATTCTGGTTTTAACAATGGAACCGCTTGCCTCTGCATATTAGAACCCATCAGCGCACGATTGGCGTCATCATGCTCTAAAAACGGAATCATGCTTGCCGCTACTGAAACCAATTGCTTAGGTGACACATCCATATAGTCAACCTTATCTATAGAGCGGTCTATAAAGTCACCACGAAATCTGCAGGTTACCAAGTCAGTTGTAAAATTACCCTTTTCATCAATAGGCTGGTTAGCCTGAGCAACATAATACTTCTCTTCTAAATCACCAGTAAGGTAATCAACCTTGGATGTTACTCTTCCTTTAACAACTTTTCTATAGGGACTTTCAATAAAACCAAAATCATTAACTCGTGCAAAAGTAGCCAAACTTGCAATCAATCCAATATTTGGTCCTTCTGGAGTCTCCACTGGACAGATACGGCCATAATGAGATGGATGAACATCACGCACCTCAAATCCAGCTCGCTCGCGAGACAAGCCACCAGGACCGAGCGCTGAAAGCCTGCGCTTATGAGTCATTTCAGCCAATGGATTTATCTGATCCATAAACTGAGACAATTGACTTCGACCAAAGAAATCTCGAACCACAGCTGATAAAGCTTTTGGGTTAATCAACTTAGCAGGAGTCATAGTGTCCAACTCTTGATCAAACAAGGTCATCCGTTCCTTAACTAAGCGTTCAGTACGAGCTAATCCCACTCGACATTGGTTAGCAAGAAGCTCACCAACAGTTCGCACACGGCGACTTCCCAAATGATCAATATCATCAATGGTTCCATCACCTAATTTGAGTCGAAGCAAATACTTTGTAGCCTCAATCAAATCTTCCTTCATCAATGTACGAGAACCATCATCACCTTTGAGCCCTAATTTTTGGTTAATTTTGTATCTTCCTACACGACCTAAATCATAGCGTTTAGCATCAAAAAATAGACGTTTAACAAGAGCACGCGCATTGGCTGGTGTAGGTGGATCCCCAGGGCGAAGACGCCTATAAATCTCTTTCAAAGCCTCCTCTTCATTGTGAGTCGGGTCTTTAGCCATACAGCGAATAATTAACCCTTCATCACTGGAAACATCAACAATTTGAATTTTCTTTACTCCTAATTCGCTAATTCGCTTTATTACTGCTTTAGATAGTGGCTCAAATGCACGAGCAACAACAATACCCTTAGATGGCTCGACTAAATCACTAATGAGCACATTGTCTTCAAGATTATCCATCTGCTCAGCCTTCTTGGTGGTAATCTCCTTAATATCGTAAAAAGTATTCAGCAAAGAAGCATCACTGCTGGTATCATCACCTTCAAGGAAGTTAATCGCTCGTAGGAAGGTGGTAATTAAAAACTTTCGGCGACGCTTTTTTCTATCAAGATAAACATAAAGCATATCGCTAGTATCAAATTGAGCTTCAAACCATGAACCCCGATCTGGAATTATACGAAATGAGTTCAGAGTTTTACCGTTTGGATGTTTTGTTGCTTCAAAAGCTACACCTGGTGATCGATGTAACTGACTGACTATTACCCTCTCAGCACCATTTATAACAAAACTACCTTGTGGAGTAATGAGTGGAATCTCACCCATAAAAACACGTTCCTCTTTGGTGCCATTTTCATCTTTAAGTTGAAATATAACATGTAGGGGAGACCCATATGTTTGCCCATCATCAATACATTCCAGCCAAGTTAATTTGGGAGCACCAATTTCATAGTGGTCATACCTAAGCACAACTTTCTCGTCATAACTTTCAACAGGAAATATTTCATTAAACACAGCCTCCAAGCCAGTGTTTTGTCTTTTTTTAGGACTAACTTCCGCCTGAAGAAATTCATGGTAAGAATTTACCTGGATTTCTATTAGATTTGGCGGAGCAATGATTTCTTTAATCTTGCCAAAGTTTATACGCTCTTTTGATGAGGTAGGCATTTATATTTTAGGGTTGGGGTCCTAGTTCTTCGCTAGGAAGTTTATGCACAATAAAAAACGACGAACTATTTCCCTTATTATAATAAGAGTAAATCTTCATCGACGTCCGGCCAATTAAGGCTTTAAAAATTATATTATTTCCCAAAAGCAGGAATCGCAAAAAGCTTGGGGCTCATGAGCCCCAAGCCTAAATGCTAATTATTTAATCTCGATGGCGGCTCCAGCAGCCTCGAGTTTTGTTTTGGCGGCTTCAGCATCGTCTTTAGACGCGCCTTCTAATACCGCTATAGGGGCACCTTCAACCAAGCCTTTAGCTTCTGCTAAGCCCAAGCCGGATTTAACTTCACGCACAGCCTTGATAACCTGAATCTTTTTACCTCCATCACTGGTGAGGATAACATCAAATTCAGTCTTCTCTTCGGCTGGTGCAGCGTCGCCGCCTCCGCCTCCGCCTGCGGCCGCAACCGCAACCGGCGCAGCAGCGCTGACGCCCCATTTATCTTCTAATGCCTTGACTAGGTCAGCAGCCTCCAGGACCGTCAACCCACTCAACTCTTCTACTATTTTGTCTATGTCTGCCATTTTATCAACCTAGTTTCGTCGCTCTCAGAGCTCTGAGAATTTCAGCACACAGCCGCGCACCGACGAGTTACTCTTGTTGGTTTCTCTGTCTCGACACTCATCGAGAGAGAAAATTCAAAAAATCTTTACTTAACCCTCTGAAAACTTTGCTCGAATGACACGAGCCAAGCTGGAACTAGGCTCCGCCAAAGTACGAACCAATTTCCCGGAAGG
>MDTC01246611.1_pt1 | contig 10177 bp, 13 predicted proteins | sample 811181 | NCBI WGS metagenome assembly MDTC01 (sample SAMN05326644, study PRJNA326480) | marine metagenome | isolation source: seawater | place: Pacific Ocean: North | collected 2011
CTTACTGTCATTAACAAAGGTTTTATCGAGCTCCTGCTTTGAATACTCGTATTCTTCATCAGACAACCCGTGCAAAGAGCGCTCTTCTTCTAGCTCCGTTAAACGTTGCTCGTACCAGCGTTTATTTTCATCCTGTCTTTTTAGAATGCGTCGCTGTTTTCCTGTCGCTAACAGAATAAAAACGACAGCAACTAACAGCATCAACAACATTACGATGATTAAACTAGTCATTGTCGTTTTTCCTTAGCTGCTCTAACTGAGCGCGCTCTTCAGGGGTCAAAGCTGTTTGCTCTTTTTTCTTGCGTGTCAGCAAAACAGCAACACCAATACCGATAATCAAAATAACCACAGGGCCGAACCAAAGTACTGCTGTCGCGGCCGTAAACGGCGGTTTGTAATGCACAAAGTTACCGTATCGATCGACCATAAATTCGATGATTTCCTGCTTGGACTTACCCGCTTTCAGCATCTCGTAGCTTTTGTCTCGCATGTCTTCAGCAAGCTGAGCATTAGAGTCGGCTATATTTTGATTTTGACATTTCGGGCAGCGCAATTCTTTAATTAACTGTTGATACGTTTCGCGCTGTTGCTCATTTTCAAACGAACGCGACACCGCCTCTTCCGCTGCGGCACAAAACACAAAAGTACTCAGCAAAAAAAGTAGGGAAATGAACCGGCTCATTGCGCCTCCTGCTTGAGCTGCTCATAAATGGGTTTTAATGTGCTCTGCCAATTACGTGCGTTCACATCACCAACATGGCGATAACGTATAACACCCTGTTCATCAATAAAGTAAGTTTCCGGGGCTCCGTAAACACCAAACTCAAAGGCAACTTCGCCTTCTGGATCAAACAAGTTAATCGTGTATGGATCACCTAGCGTATTTAGCCAGTTAACCGCTTTCCCACGCGAGTCATCTTTATAATTTAAGCCAACAATAGGGATACCCTCTGACGCTAACTGGTTCAGAAACTCATGTTCTGCACGGCACGTCGGGCACCAAGTTGCCCAGACATTTAGCAGTATAGGTTTGCCTTTTAACACCGATTCGTCATAAACGATACTGGTGTCATAAAGATCGGCAGCCTCAAAGTTTGGTACCGGCTCATTAATTAACGCCGAATCCAGTTTCGTCGGGTCGCTTCCTAGCCCCTTCAACAAAAACACTGCTAGTAGCAGGAATAAAACCAATGGCGCAAATAAAACAAGCCAACGTAGGTTCTTATTCATTTTCCCCTCCGTTTTTGCGCTTACGATAGCGTTTATCGGCCATAGCAAAGACGCCGCCTATTGCCATAATAATCGCGCCAAGCCATATCCAGCGAACGAATGGTTTAACGTAAAAGCGTATCGCCCATGCGCCATCTTCCAGAGGTTCGCCCATGGCAATGTAGATATCTCTTAATAGGCTTGCATCGAGACCGACTTCCGTCATGCTGGTTCGCTGCACTCGATAAAAGCGCTTTTCACTGGTCACCTCAGTAACAAGCTCACCATTTTTTGTAACAGTGAACTCCCCCGCATCGGAGTCGTAGTTAGGCCCTTCACGGTGGTCTAAGGAATCAAAGCTGACGTTGTAGCCGATAATTTCAACCGACTGTCCCGGCGCCAAGGCAATGTCTCTTTCCTGTTCATAATGTGACACCAGAGTGATGCCAATTAAGGTTACTGCAAAACCTATATGCCCCAGCACCATGCCCCAGTGGCTTCCCGACAGGCGGGTAATACCCTGCCAGCCTTGTTTACGCTGCTTCACCGTCTGCTGCACTTCGGTTACTGTTGCCAGACCAACCCAGAACGCTAAGAACAAGCCTATAACCACCATTGCCGGCAACTCGTCAGCCCATATTTTTGGTAGCGCATAAGCCAGTACCACAGCAAGGCTAAGTGCCAATGCAATAGGCTTAAATAGGGGCTTAATTGCCTGTCGACGCCAGCGTATTAGAGGCCCCAGGCCAACCATCAGTGCGAATGGAATGACCAACCAACTGTAGACGCTGTTGAAGAAGGGCTCACCGACTGAAATGCTGCCCAAGCCAATTTCTTTATGCACTAACGGCAGCATAGTACCAAGGAAGACCACAACCATCGCAGCCATCAGCAAGACGTTGTTACCCAGCAGCATAACTTCGCGGGAAAATAGCTCGTATCGGCTGTAGCTCTGCATTTGTCCGGCACGCATGCCGTACAGTATTAAAGACCCACCAATAACCAATGCGAGTAAGACCAAAATAAATAAACCACGGGTTGGGTCTGACGCAAAGGCATGCACCGACACCAAGACCCCGGATCGAACCAGGAAAGTACCCAGCAGGCTCAAACTAAAGGCGGCTATTGCCAACAATACCGTCCAGGACTTGAAACTGCCCCGCTTTTCGGTAACCGCTAACGAATGCAGTAAAGCTGTTCCAACCAGCCACGGCATAAAACTGGCATTTTCGACCGGGTCCCAGAACCACCAGCCACCCCAACCAAGTTCGTAGTAGGCCCACCAACTGCCGATTGCGATACCCAGAGTCAGGAAAATCCAGGCCGCTAATGTCCATGGTCGTGACCACCGCGCCCAGGCTGCATCTAACTTCCCGGACATAAGCGCAGCAATGGCAAACGCAAAGGCCACCGAGAAGCCTACGTACCCCATATACAATAACGGAGGGTGAATGATCATGCCCGGGTCTTGTAACAGTGGGTTTAAGTCACGTCCGTCGATAGGAATTAACGGTAACGCGCGGTCAAACGGGTTGGACACCGTCAACATAAATAAGTAGAAGCCAATACTGATTAAACCAAGAATGGCTAAAACCCGTGCCACCATAGGCAAAGGCATGGAACGTGAAAACAGCGCAACGGCCGCTATCCAGCCTGCCTGCATCAGCATCCATAAAAGAAAAGAGCCCTCATGCGAGCCCCATACCGCTGTTACCCGATAGGCAACCGGTAAGTCTGAGTTAGAGTTTGCAGCAACATAGGCAATACTAAAGTCATTACTGACGAATCCCCAAACCAATAGTCCAAAAGCCACAGCGGTGAAGAAAAACTGGCCCAGGGCAAAAGGCCTTGCCAGTGACATCATGCCACCATGGCCTTTGGCTGCGCCCCAAAGGGGGTAGAACGCCAACAAACAAGAAAATGCCAGCGCTATGGCTATAGAGAGATGCCCTGCTTCCGCTATCATTGTTCACTACCCTCGTACGGTTTGTTCGGGTTAACGTGTTTAATACCTTTCATTTTCTCAGCCAGTTCCGGCGGCATATATTCCTCGTCGTGTTTAGCCAGCACTTCCGTTGCTTTCAAAACGGTAGGCTCTACCAACTCACCCTGAGCAACAATACCCTGCCCCTCACGGAATAAGTCCGGCAGAATACCTTGATAGAGCACCGTAATTTCAGGGCCCGTGTCGGTGATATTAAAAGACACTTCCAGGGTTTTCGGATCGCGTTTAACCGACCCCTCAACCACCATGCCGCCAACGCGCATACGCTGACCGACCTGTGGTTTTTGTTTGTCTTCGCCCTTACCTTCCACCAGCTCACTCGGCGTGTAAAACAAGTCAATACTTTGGCTTAATGCGTACAACATTAGCCCTGTCGCTACAGACACTCCGAACACTAAAATAAGCACCCAGGTAAGTCGTTGTTTACGTCTCGGATTCATACTTCTCTCCTACTGCGACACTGACCGTTGTCGCTTGGCTAAGCGCTGCTGACGATTCTGCAACTGCTGGCTTTTCTTCCGCAAGGACTTACGAGCGATAGCCGTTTCCAGCGCGACTAACGCAATCACGACAAAGCTCAAGAAAAAAGACAACCAAACATATAAGCCATAGCCGCCCATAATGATAAAGTCCTGAAAACTGTCGAATGGCATCAGTTTTTCTCCAGTTCCTGCTGCGCCCACGGGCGACCTAATTCATGTCGTAGTATCTCATTTTTTAACCGCATCATCACCAGTGAAATGGTTAAAAATAGGAAGCCTGCCAGGCATATTAATAATGGAATAAGCATACTGGTTGCTATCGACGGTCTCTCAAATTTGGTAATAGTCGCCCCCTGGTGCAGGGTATTCCACCACTCAACGGAGTAATGAATAACAGGCAGGTTAATAACCCCCACAAGCGAGAGTATGGCAGCGGCTTTAGCGCCTGTTCTGGCGTCGTCGAAAGCAAAATAAAGCGCCATAACGCCAATGTATAAGAATAAGAGAATCAGCTCGGAAGTAAGGCGTGCATCCCAAACCCACCAAGTGCCCCACATGGGTTTACCCCAAATGGCCCCGGTCAACAAGGCGACAACCGTCAACGCAGCTCCGACAGGGGCTATGGCCGGTATCGACCACTCCGCTGTTTTAATTTGCCAAATAAGTGCTATGCCACCCATTATTGCCATACCGGCATACGCGCCCATTGAAAAAATAGCCGCCGGTACATGCAAGAATATAATTCGGTAACTGTCGCCCTGTTGGTAGTCTGCCGGCGCGAATGCCAGCCCCCAAACCACACCGACGGCCAACGAAATAAAGGTTAATGCCGCAAACCACGGAAGTAACTTTTCGACAAGTCGATAGGTTGCTTCAGGCTTCGCGTAAGGGTGTAACCATCGCCACATATTAATTCACACTCATTTTTATGCCCGCAGCTATCGCCAGCGGAGACAATGTTATGGTCAAAACAGAAATAGCCGCAAGAATAGCCAATTGTCCGTGCACTGCAAGCCCCATAGAGGCATTTTCAACAGCGGCGGTGGCAAAAATCAGCAGCGGAATAAACAAAGGAATAAGGATAAGGCTAATTAGCGAGCTGCCGCGCTGAACCTGGAGGGTTAGCGCCGCTCCAATAGCGCCGAGTGCACTCAAAGCTGGTGTGCCAAGTAGCAAACTGAGCGCTAACGCCCACCAACCTTGCACCGGCAAGCTTAGCAGTAGCGCCAGCAGCGGCGACAATATGACTAAGGGCAGCCCCGTTAACAGCCAGTGAGCCATCACTTTGGCGGTTGTAGTGAACGCCAGCGGCTGTGGCAGTAAGCACAACTGCTCCAGCGTGCCGTCCTGAAAGTCATCTTTAAATAAACGCTCGAGCCCTAGCAGGCTGGCTAAAAGAGCAGCCACCCAAATAATGCCGGGTGCTATACGCGCCAGAATATCAGGCCCCGGACCGACGCCCAACGGAAACAGAGTGACGACCATCAGTAAAAACAATAGTGGGTTTAAGGCGTCACTGCGTCGACGCGCCGCAATGCGTAAGTCACGCTTGAGTACGGCCAGCCAAACCTGTCGCATGGAAGCGTTAATCATAAGCCGCCTCACTATGCACCTGGGCAGCTTGACTTAAATCGATAAGCTTGGGCGATAACTCGGACAAGGTCAGCGACTGATGCGAAGTAAAAATAATACAGCCACCGTCCGCTAAGTGTTCAGCAAAGCGCTTTTGCAGCAGAGCAACCCCTTGTACATCTAAGGAAGTAAAGGGTTCATCCAGAATCCACAGCTTTGCCTTATTCGCCCACAACCGGGTTAAAGCGACACGTCGCTGTTGGCCAGCTGATAGGCGACCTGTGAGCTCATCTTCTAACCCCAGCAAACCGAGTTTTTCCAATAAATCCCAGCCATCGGTATTAGGGCTTGCAGTAAGCTGCTGTTGCCAATAGAAGTTTTCTAATGCGGTAAGTTCGCCTTTTACAGCGGCTTTATGACCAATAAACAGCAGTTGCTGACAGTAGCTTTGCCAGTTGTCGTGTACGCTTGCGCCGTTAAACCGAATACGCCCTTCAGTAGGCTCTAACAGCCCGGCCAGTATTCTCAGCAACGTCGACTTGCCCGCCCCATTAGGGCCGGTCACCTGCCATAACTCACCAGGATGTAACTGGAAGCTCAGCTCATCAAACAGTACTCGACCACCACGCGTTGAGCTAAGCTGCTCGGCGTGCAATAGTGGCACTTTGGCGGTAGTTTCTTGTGTCATGCGGATTTTACAACTGAGCCCTTACTGGTAAGCTGACGCAAATGCCACCGAGTCTACCATAAAATTTGAGTAAAGCGCATGGCTGATATCACGCAACTGCTACAACAAATGCTGAACGCTCCAGAGCGCTCTATGGCTCGTATTGATAAGCAAAACGTAGCAACCCTTGCGCGCATTTTAACCGGCCCAAATACCGGTGCTGGAAATACTCCTTCCGGGCCACGTCAGCCAACGTTACAAATACCGGCAGCAGTGCTTATGCCGCAAGCCAGTGGGAATTCTGGCGGGAATACGCAACAAGCTCCCCAAATACAAGGGGCCGGGTGGCAATGGCCAAACCCACCGAAAGCCCTTATGGCACAGTTACCGCCAAAACTTTCACCGGGAACGCAATTACAGCTACAAATATCGATAGCACCGGGAAACAAGCCTATGGTGCAACTGGTTGTTACGCAAGCGCCAGGCAAACTGCCGTCCGGTGGCAATACTCAACAAGGTCAGCCGATACCTCAAACTCAGACGGGGCAACTTCAGTCGGCCTCACAGCAGGCTGGGACGCCAAAGACACAGCTTGCAAAGATCGATATACCAATAACACAGTTGCCACCCAAGCTCGTTAAAGCGTTGGTTGAAAGCTCTCAGGCGACACAACTGTTAAAAGCCAACGGCGCAAGTAAAGCAGCCTCCATACAGACACCTGCAGCTAACAGCCTGACACCACCGACTGAGAAAACTCTGCTTAACACAGGTAGCCCTGTTCAGTTCTCGCGGGGTATTGCTATTAAACAAGCGCACCAGTTAAGTCCGCAGCAATTTCAGCAAGCCTTGCAAACACTGGTCGCACAAATAAAAACACAACTTTCGGCGCAGCCGGCAGTGCCGCCCAATAATGCGGCAAATACTTCATTAAAAATTCCCGAGCTGTCTGCGCTTATCGCTAAAATAAACACCACCAACACGACGTCTGGGACTCAGACAACACAGGCGGCACAGACAGCCGCAACCTTAACTGCGGCGTTACGTTCCCCCTCTAATGCCATTGAGCAGTTAATTAAAGTCGTACTGCAACAACAACCTTCGGGCGAATCCATGCAACGCCCGGAAGCGCTACAACGTTGGGTGAGCGACTGGTTTTCTGCGCGTCCAGTCAGTGTTCAGTCAAACCAGCAAATGGGCTCCCTTGGTAAAATGCTGATGATGCTGCTGGGTTTGAACTTGCAGCAAAATAGTCAACAAAACAGCACGCAAGCTAATACACAACCTCTTCCTAAACAATTCACTCAAGCGCTGATACAGCAGGTGCTGAATCCGTCACCAGAAGTGGCTGGCGATGTACGCGAGCGCATTAATCAACTGCTGCTTCAGCTTCCGCAGCAACAATTGCAACGACTATTGCAGTTATTCACTGGCGTATTAAATTCAGCACAAAGCGCACAGGCCAGGCTTCAGGACTCGCCAATGCAGCAACCTGAATATTTCATTTTATTACCGTCAGACCCTCAAAAAAGTGGGCAAAATGAGTTGCTTATTCGCCCCGAGCGCGAGCCTGACACGCCCGCGCAAGAGGGTCGTACATTGTGGCTCTTCACCTTGCGCTTTGAGCTGGAAGCCACAGGCCCTCTGCTGGTAAAAGGCCGTTACCACCCGCAAGGGTCGTCAGTCGACTTTTACGCCGAGTCGCCTGCAGCGCAAAAAACCATCGAAAAGCATCTGGAGCAACTGGAAAAGCGATTGGCAGATCTAGAAGTCAATAGTGTGAAGTTCCGGGTTCAGCAAGGGCAAATTCCGGAGACATTAGCAACACAACAAAGCGGCATTATTCGGGTGAAAGTATGACAGAAAGAAAAGAAAAACAGGCCATTGGACTGTCTTACGACGGCTTTAACGCCCCTAAGGTTATTGCCCGCGGATTTGACGAGTTAGCGGAAGAGATTATTGCCGTTGCCAAAGAGCATGGAGTGTTAGTTCATGAAGACCCGCTGTTGTCGGACTCACTGGCGAAACTCAACGTGGGTGACGAGATTCCACGCGAACTTTATATCATTATTGCTGAAATTATTGCTTTTGCTTATCTACTGGATGGCAAGTTCCCACGGCAGTGGGAAGAAGGTTAACCTTTACGTTGATGCAGCGAGACTAGCAGCTCTGCTTCCGCCTGTGGTAATTCACATTCGTGCATGAGCTCTTCAACGGTTGCTCCACTTGCTACCAATTTACTCGCCCGGTGGTACAGCTTCGAGCCAGGATCCTGCTCAGCTAATTCCTGCAGTTTTTCCTGAAGTCGACGCTGCTCGTCATTAAGTGTTGAGACTTGCTGTTCTAACTGCGCCAACAGCTGCTTTTCCGCGAAGTTAGAATCAGGCTTAGGCTCATTCAATTGTTCTTTTAAAGAAAGCACTTCGGTCGCCGTTTCTGTGAGCATTAATAGTCGCTGCTGTTGGCGCTCAATAAGCTCGGCCTGACGCCGCGATGTCATAATAACCGCAACCAACGCAATCAGCGCCAGCCCAAGAGCCAGCGCTGATAAAGCAATAAGCCAAAGCGTCATGGTTAAACCACCTGCCCGCAATTAACCCAGACGAGAAATTTCATCCCACTCGTCATCGGTTAGCATTTTATCCAGATCAACCAGAATCAGCAGTTCGTCATCTCGGTTGCTCACGCCCTGAATGAAACGAGCACTCTCGTCTGTACCCACATTTGGCGCGCTGTCAATTTCAGAAGTTTTCAGGTAAACCACCTCGGCGACGCTGTCGACCAAAATACCAATAACCTGTTTTTCGGATTCAATGATAACAATACGTGTATTATCCGTTACTTCTGTAGGCTGCAGACCAAAGCGCAGACGAGTATCAATAACGGTGACAACGTTGCCACGCAAATTAATAATACCCAACACATAGTTCGGAGCTCCGGGTACGGGTGCTATTTCGCTGTAGCGAAGCACTTCCTGAACCTGCATGACATTAATGCCATAGGTTTCATCGTCAAGCTGAAACGTCACCCACTGTAGCACTTCGTCGTTACTGTCAGCGTCCGTCTCATTTTTTAGAGCGCGATTATCTTTACTCATGTTTCACTCCGCCATGCGTTATTAGTCTTGCTGGATATGTCCCAGACCGTTATCCAGAAGTGTAATCAATGCGTTTACATCGAGCAATGCACACATTCTGTCACGAACCACTCCAGCCAACCAGGGACGTTTATTGTTGCCTGCCTTGCGCCATTGAATGGCTTCTGGTTGCAGCGGTTCACTGGTTACCAATTCTTCACATAACAGTCCCCAGGGACTGTCATTTAAAGTTATAAGATACTGATAGTCCAACGACTCTTCCAGCTCTTCCGTGTACTTTTCCGGCATAACCCAGCGGGCAGTATCAACCACCTGTAGCTTGTCTTCCCGCTCTGTCATTATGCCTTTAAACCATTTCGGCTTACCCATCAGCGGGCTTATTTTCCCTACCTGATGAATACCACCTAAACTTTTCAGCGGCACAGCCAATGTCAACCCCGCCACCTTAAAGAACAGCGCCTGAAAGTCGTCCTCCATATACTCAGACATAGCGTCTGGCTGAGGCTCTTCTTCCGCTGGAGCCATTTCCTCAATATCTGTATGCGTCGCGACGTCGGTTTCATCGTCAACATCAACGCTCTCTTCAGTTTCTGCAACTTGTTCAGTGTCTACCTTAGGCTCAACCTTAGTATTCGTTTCAACTGCGGTCTCAGTCTTAGCAAGCGCTTCTCTAGTATCAGTATCGTCCGCTTTTACAGAAACTAAAGGTAATAAATCCTCATCTCGGTTCAGTGCCACCGACTCTTGCTGAGTCACTTGCTGTATTTTTGGGGCCGCCTGCTCTAGTAACTTCTTAACCGGCTCATTATCGAATTCAACCACTTCATCCTCGAGCAATAATGCATCGAGGTACTCCGTCATTGCCTGTTCACTATTGGAATGTTTGCTATTCATAGCTTAGCCTAACTCCAATTGTTGCAAGTGAATCAATAACGACTGATACGCCAACACACCACGTGACTTAGGCGCATAAAGCGACGGCGGGGTTTGCTCATTCGACGCATCCCGGAACTTAGTGTCGATAGGAATCATGCCGTTCCAAACGGATTTACCATAACGACCAACGAGCTTCTTATACGTCTGTAACGACGCATTGGTTCGTTTATCGTACAAGGTTGGAATAATAGTATATGGTCGCTCTTCGCCAC
>MDTC01267437.1_pt1 | contig 10177 bp, 5 predicted proteins | sample 811181 | NCBI WGS metagenome assembly MDTC01 (sample SAMN05326644, study PRJNA326480) | marine metagenome | isolation source: seawater | place: Pacific Ocean: North | collected 2011
GACCTCTAATATAAGCGCACAAATTGAAGAAATTGTTGTAACCTCAAGAAAAAAAGAGGAAACACTTCAAGACGTGCCACTTCAGGTGCAAACCCTAACTGAGGAATCTTTAGAAGCATCAGGTATAAATACCTTTGAGGATTATTTATTGCAACTGCCTGGCGTTACTGCAGGTGGATCAGGCCCTGGACAGAACACAATATATATTCGAGGACTGGCTTCAACAACGCCTAACCTTACAACCGCAGGAGTTGCTGGTTTAGCACCTAACGTCTCTTTCTACCTTGATGAGCAACCATTGGCTCAACCAGGAAGAAACTTAGATGTTTATGCTGCTGACATGGCTCGTATTGAGGTTCTCTCAGGACCACAAGGAACTCTTTTTGGAGCCAGCTCACAAGCAGGGGTAGTTAGAATGATTACTAACAAACCTAAAATGGGAGTCAGTGAAAGCAACTTTGAAGCAGAATACAGATTCACTCCGGAGGGAGACTCTGGACATAAAATAGAGGCTATGGCCAATATACCTCTTGGAGAAAGTACCGCACTAAGAGTCGTTGCATACAGAGATGAGAAAGGCGGCTACATCGATCAAGTTGCTGGTTCACTTGATGCCAGTGAATCTGCTCGTTTTAGACCTGCTGGCACTGTAAGGCAGAATGGCCTTCCTGTATCTTCATCAAGAGCTGGTTTTCAAGCCGGTGCAGATCTTTCAGGAGCGACGCTCATCCCAGCTGTTGCGATACAAGAGGAAGATGCAAATGGAGTTGAATACCAAGGCTTCAGAGCATCATTAGCTCAAGATATCAATGATCAATGGACTGCTAATCTGGTATTAGCAAATCAGACAGTTGATGCTGATGGCGTTTTCTTTGCCGATCCAACATTGGGCGATCTAGAGATACAAACATACACAGCGAATTCGATAGATGACGAGTATGACAACATGAGTTTAACTCTTGAAGGCATGGTAGGAGATCTCGAAGTAATTTATGCTGGTGCATACACAGATAGAGAAACAAATCAGATGGTTGATTACACTGACTATCTCTTTGTTGGTCAATATCTCCCATATTATATCTGTGACTATTATGTGACTTATACAAAGTTTGCACCGGGGAATGTTCCTACTGGAAGATGCGGTGCACCTAACTTGCTCGTTGATTCAACCACTAAAACTGAGGTTACAAGTCACGAGATTAGAATCAACACTGATATAAGTGACACAATGTCCCTTACAGCTGGCGTATTCATGAGTGAAACCGAGCTTAAGGAATTAAACTTGTTTACATATCCAAGCGCAGTCAATAATGACATAACCTATGCGTGTAACTATGCTCTTACCGATACATCTGTAACTGGTTCGATCAATAACGCATCTCCAGGATGGTTCTCAGCTGGACCATATTGTGAGCCGGTCATCTTCTTTAATGACATAAAGAGAACCGACGAACAAACAGGTTTCTTTGGTGAACTGAATATTGCATTGAGCGATACATCAGAACTTACTCTGGGTGCTCGATGGTATGATATTGAAGTTGATTTTGAGGGTAGTGCTAACTCTTCATTCTATAATGGGTTCGGTGCTCCAGATACTCAGCAATTCGGATCCAACTTATCAGCGCAATATGCTCCAGGAAATGCAAGCGGCTATCCAGACAAAGCATCTACAGATGGTGTAATTGGAAAGGTGACTTATTCTTGGAATCCGAGTGATGAGGTTATGTATTATCTAACTTGGTCCGAAGGGTTTAGACCAGGTCTTTTAAACAGACCAGTAGGCAGAACAAGCCCAGATGGTTCATACACAGTCCCTGCTGAAATTAAGTCGGATGAAATTACAAACTACGAGTTTGGTTGGAAAACAGTTCTTATGGACGGACAACTTAGGTTCAATGGTAGTGCTTTTTATGTAGATGTCGAAGGACTGCAAACAACTATATTTGATCCAAGCATTGTGAACTTGTTCTTTTCTGATAATGCAGCAGATGGTGAAATCACCGGAGTAGAGGGCGACTTTACTTACTATGCAGATAGAGAAGGACTCACTGTTTCTGGTGCCTTTTCAGTATTGGATACTGAAATCACCAAGAAACTAGTACCAACCAATGATGTGATTGTCGGAACTGAAATGGCATTTGCACCTGGTTTTCAGGCTAATTTAAGAGTGAGACAAGAATGGGAGATGGCAGATGGATATACGGGCCATGCTCAACTTCAAGTGACACATTCTGGCGACAGTTTTTCAGATGTGATGGAGCCAAACAAAGCCATTCAAGACCAATACAGCTTTATCGATCTTCGTTTAGGTATGACCAATGGGGAAAGCACTACTGAGCTTTACATTGATAATGTCACTGATGAAAGAGCTGAAATTAGCAATACATTTGTATTCGATAGACAGCGTGTGTCATACATTAGACCTATGACCATGGGTATAAGGTACAAAAGAAACTTTTAGTTTTTAAATAGGCTAAAAATTTAAAAAGGGAGCTTAGGCTCCCTTTTTAATTTGGTAAGAATATTTACTTATTTTTCGTTGATGCAATAAATGACACAACTAGACACATCCAAAGCGGCTGATGCTATAAAAAGAGGCGACAATATTGGAGCACTGAGGTTCTTGAAATCAAATCTGAAAAAAGATCCAAATCATATTGATAGTCTATATTTGGCTGCAGTCAGTTCAAGGTATTTAAAGAATTATGATGATTCAAAAACATATATTGAGAGCCTATTATCTAATGCCCCTGACATGGGTAGAGCTTATCAAGAGCTGGGTCATTTAAATAGAGACATTGGAAATGAAGAAGATTCAATCAGGCATTACAGGCAAGCTTGTGAATTGAATCCAGCTTTACCATCATCTTGGAAGTCTTTGTATTCTTATTTTAAAAAGAATCAAAATAAGCCAGCAGCAGATCATGCCTATATGCAAATGAACACCCTTGAGACAATGCCAACCACTTTGCTATTCATAAGTCAGATCCTTAATGAAGGGAAACTAGGTATTGCTGAAGAGAAATGCCGAGAATTTCTTAAACAGTATCCAACAAATACATATGCAATGTCTTTGCTATCAGATATTGCCGATCGTCTAGGTTATTTTGATGATGCAGAATTCCTGCTTGAAAGCGCCGTTAAATTGAGCCCCAAAGATGGGGAGCTTCGAATGAAGTACGCAATGATTCTTAGAAAAAAGCAGAAATTTGCAAAGACTATGGAGCAGGTAAATATACTCTGCGATCAATTTCCTGAAAATCTTTCATACCAAGCTCAGAAAGCAAGCGAGATCATGCAAAACGGTGACCATAAGGGAGCAATAGATTTATTCGATGAAATCCTTCGAAAGAACCCCTTTAACTTCAGTATTCTTACATCTAAGGGTCATGCACAGAAAACATTGGGAGAGTCAGATAAAGCAATTAAGAGTTATCAAACTGCATATCAAGTAAAGCAAGATCATGGTGAAGCTTTTTTCTCACTTGCAAACCTAAAAACATATGAATTTAGTAAGAATGAATTAAACATTATGAGAGAGCAGCTGAAAAGAGTTGATTTAACTATGCGAGATAAAGCCTATTTTCATTTCGCATTGGCGCAAGGTTCTGAAGCGGTTGGTGAATATGATGAAGCTTTTTTTCATCTTGATTGTGGAAATAGGATTAAAAACAAGCAAAGTAAATATTCCATTGAACGAATGGACAAGGAGTTACAGGCTCAGATTGACGTATGCGATGAATTATTTTTTGAAAATCATGGCGATGGCGGATATGAGACAAAAGATCCAATATTTATTCTGGGCCTTCCAAGAGCTGGTTCGACTCTAATTGAGCAAATATTAGCTTCTCATTCAATGGTTGATGGAACGCTTGAGCTTCCAAATATTCTCTCTATGGCGCAAAGCCTTAGAGGAGATGATATTTATGGTAAGGAAGGGAACTATCCAAGAAGCATGGAAAACTTATCTCTAGAAAAAAGAATAGAAATGGGGAAAAAGTTTATAAGTGATACAAGCATGCATCGAAATAAAGCACCAAGATTTACTGATAAAATGCCTAATAATTTCAGACATATTGGATTGATTCATTTAATCATGCCAAATGCAAAAATTATTGATGCGAGACGATATCCCTTGGATTGCTGTTTTAGTATGTTCAAGCAGTTATTTGCTCAAGGCCAAGAATTCACTTATGGACTGGCTGAAGCAGGCAGTTACTATAAGAGTTACATCAAATTAATGAACCACTGGGATCAGGTTTTTCCAAACAAGATTCTGAGAGTAAATAACGAAGACATCATTGATGATCTCGAAGGCGAAGTGGCGAGAATGTTAAGTTTTTTGGAATTGCCTTTTGAAGAATCTTGCATCACATTTTATGAAACCGATAGATCAGTTAGAACAGCAAGCTCAGAACAGGTGAGAAAACCAATCAATAAGGCCGGAATGGACAGATGGAAGCCATATGCAAAATATCTTGGGCCGTTATTAGATGGACTCGGATCAGAACTTTTAAAGCCAGAAGATCTTGAGCTAATCAAATCAAGTTGATAGCTTTAATATAATAATCATGGCAATTAGCGTATTTGATCTTTTTAAAATTGGTATTGGGCCATCCAGCTCACATACAGTAGGCCCTATGATCGCTGCAAGAAGATTCATACTCAGTATAGAAGAATCTAAGCAGCTTGAGAAAGTGAGCCGCATTAAATCTGAGATGTATGGCTCTCTAGGAGCTACAGGCAAGGCGCATGGAACCCCCAAAGCCATTATTTTGGGATTGGAAGGAGAGGAGCCAGATCAAGTTGATGCGACTTTAATCTCCAAACGAATTGAGGAAATCTATTCTGTGGGAAAAATCAATTTACTCGGAAAAAAAATGATTGATTATGATCATGAGGCAGACCTGAAGCTCTATCGCAGGAAGTCCCTACCTTTTCATCCTAATGGAATGACTTTCTCTGCTTATGATGAGAAAGACAGCGAGATATTGCAAAAAACTTATTATTCTGTTGGAGGCGGTTTCGTCGTTGATGATTCGAATGAAGAAGGCAATTACATTGCAGAAGATGAAACTGAGATCACTTATCCCTATGACAAAGCTACCGAGCTACTGGAATATTGTGAAAAACAATCCCTTAATATATCTGATGTCATGTTGGCAAATGAGAGTGCATGGCGACCAGAAAATAAGACTCGCGAAGGACTGCTAGATTTATGGTCTGTGATGCAAGAAGTTGTCAATCAAGGCATTAGCAATGAAGGAGTATTGCCTGGCGGTTTAAACGTTGAACGACGATCTAATAAGCTTTATCTGCAATTAACAAAAAAATCAGAAAAGAATTCTGATGATCCTTTGACAATACTTGACTGGGTGACTCTTTATGCATTGGCGACCAATGAAGAGAACGCTGCAGGAGGAAGAGTGGTTACTGCCCCTACAAACGGTGCTGCAGGAATCATCCCAGCTGTTTTACATTATTACATGCGTTTTATTCCTGAAGCAGACGACGATGGGGTAGTTAGATTTCTATTAACGGCTGCTGCAATTGGTATCCTCTATAAAAAAAATGCATCTATCAGTGGCGCTGAAGTTGGATGCCAAGGTGAAGTCGGTTCTGCTTGCTCAATGGCAGCTGGGGCATTGGCAGAAGTTCTTGGCGGCACACCGGCACAAGTTGAAAATGCGGCTGAAATTGCTATGGAGCATAATTTAGGGCTCACTTGTGATCCAATTGGGGGTTTAGTGCAGATACCTTGCATTGAACGCAATGCATCTGCATCAGTGAAAGCAATACATGCTGCTCGTATGGCCCTCCAAGGAGATGGAACTCACTTTGTTTCATTGGATAGAGTAATTCGTACAATGCGAAAAACTGGAGAAGACATGCATCTTCGATACAAAGAAACATCTCGCGGTGGGTTGGCTACGAATGTCTTAGAAGTGCCTGTAAATATTATTGAATGCTAGTATACTTCTGACCCCATGAGTTTATTTCAGAATTTAATCTCTTCAATCAAGAGCAGCCCATTAAGGAGTCGCTATTTTCGCTCGAAAGATTTTAATAACCTTCCAAAAGATGTTGATAAGGCTGTTGAATCAGTCATGTCAAAAAGTGGCGAAGTTTCGTCATTGGTATATGCGGAAAATCTTTTTAGCCTGATAGAAAGCCTTAGCGATAAACAATTCATCACTTTTTTTGATTCTCTATTAGAGAAATATGACATAGATTCAGATGCTTTATCAAAATCATCGATAGAATATACCAAGAATAAAACACAAGAAAATCTTGAAAAAATTACTCAATCCTCTGAGCCCCAATGGGTTGAACTTTTCAGAAGATTGAATACGGTTTCTGAAGGAACAAATAAATTGGTAAAGCTTAGAGAGAGAATCAGAGCTCTCAAGAAAAATCATCCAAACTTGGAATTCTTTGATTCAGCTCTTCTAAATCTATTTAAACATTGGTTTAACCCATCTTTTTTGGTTTTAAAAGAAATAGATTGGTCCACCCCAGCAAGTATCTTAGAAAAAATAATTGCATACGAGGCTGTGCATGAAATCAATTCATGGACTGAACTTAGGTCTAGATTAGAGCCAGAAGACAGAAGATGTTTCTCTTTCTTTCATCCACTCATAGCCAATGAGCCTCTTATCTTTGTTGAGGTTGCATTGACCAATAATATGCCAAAGAAAATTGATGAGGTGATAAAGGTTGATCGAAGCGTTATGTCTGAAGAAGATATCAATACTGCAGTTTTTTATTCTATTTCAAGCTGTCAAGATGGTTTGTCAGGTATTTCATTTGGTAATTTTCTGATTAAAGAAGTTGTCTATAAATTAAAACGTAAGAATGAAGCGCTAGAAAAATTTGTAACACTTTCTCCGGCTCCTGATTTTACAAAATGGCTTAAAGAACAATCTATTGATGAAGATCTAGACGATGATGGCCTTATGAAGCAAGCCATGGCATATCTTTTGTATTCGAATAGAGAAGATGAGTTTCCTAATGATCCTGTAGCCAGGTTTCATTTAGGTAATGGTGCTAGTTTAGAGAGGATAAATCTGAATGCTGATATGTCTCTAAAGGGTATTCATCAATCAAGAGGAGTCATGGTTAACTATCTATATGATCCTGATTCATTAGAAACGAATCATGAATTATTTTTCAAAACAAAGAAAGTAAAACATTCTGACCAAGTTGGAAGTCTTTTGAAAAAACTTCAAATTCAGTAGTTAATCAAATCAAATTCTATTATTGACTTTCGTTTAGGTCGGTCTGATAGGTTTCAGTTAAAGCCATAACAGAGAGCAAAGTGAGCAGTGCTGAGCATGACATATAGACCGAGACCCAGAAAATATCTAATTCAGTCCATAACTTTACAGCGATAGTTGGAGCAAAGGCTCCGCCAATGATTGCTCCAAATTGATAACCGAGTGTTGCTCCTGAATACCTAACTTCAGTGCTAAATAGTTCTGTAAAAAAAGCCGCTTGTGGCCCATACATCATGGCTAGAAAAATCATCCCCCCTGATACAGCCAAAGTGATTAACCAGAAATTTCCAGTATCCACTAAGGGAAAAATCATAAAGGCCCATAGACCCGATAATATTGCACCAAGCATGAAAATGCCTCTTCTTCCATGTCTATCAGAATATGAAGAAAATAAAAATTGCATTGGCACCATTATTGCTGATGCAATTAAAACTGCTGTAAGCATGTCATCTCTGGCCATCTTTGCGCTTTGCACTCCATAAGCCAATAGAAAAGCGATAAGGATATAAAAGGTAACCTGGATATTTATAAATGCTCCAGCAGCAAGCATGATTCTTTTAGGGAATTTTCTCACTGCGACAATGATGGGGGATTTCTGAATTGTTTTTTGACCATCACCCTGATTTTCACTTCTATGGACTGCTAATTCTTTAAATGCCTTGGTGTCTTCAAGATTCAATTGAATATACATACTGACAAGGATTAAAACAGCACTTGCCAGAAAAGGAATTCTCCAGCCCCAAGTATTGAAAAATTCATCTGAAACCAAAGCACTTGTAATAATGAGCGCTAAGTTGGCCAATATCACTCCAATTGGTGCACCGGCTTGCGCAAAAGCTCCGTAGTATCCTCTTTGGTTTGATGGAGCGCTTTCAGTTACTAAAAGCATAGCACCTCCCCACTGACCGCCAATAGCCAATCCTTGAGCAAACCTTAATGTGGTAAGAAGGATCGGTGCCAGACCACCGATCATTGCATATGTCGGGAGTAGGCCAATTAATGTAGAGGATATACCCATTAGCATTAGAGCACTGATGAGCGTTTTCTTTCTTCCTATTTTGTCACCGAAATGCCCAAAGATTATTCCGCCAATGGGTCTGGCTATAAATCCAGCAGCAAATGTTAATAATGAAAGTATCAATGCTGTATTAGGAGGAACCTCTCCGAAGAAAGCTGTTGGAAAAATAAGAGCTGCTGCTGCCCCATATAGAAAAAAGTCATACCACTCTATACTTGTTCCTGCTAAAGCCGTAAGAGCAACTTTTCTCATATTGGAATTAATATTATTTTTTTCTAAACTTTCATTATTCATGCTTTGTATTATAAATTATTGGTAGGAGGGTAAAAATGGATTTCGAAATTAATGAAACCTCATTAAGAATCATAAGCAATAATAATTCAGAGTATGATCTGCCGCATCTCTGGATGCGAGATAATTGTCCCTGCAATGATTGCAGAGTAAAGGAGACTCAAGAAAAGAGATTTATGCTTAATTCTATTCCTGCAGATCTAAAGCCCAAAAAAGTGGACGTAAATGAAAGCCATATTCATATAATCTGGCCTGATGATCATGAAACCTCTATAAGCTTTAAAGATATAGAATCTTTAGAGAAATCCAGAAAGCCTGAAAAAGTACTTTGGACGAATGATTTCATGCCAAACTACTTTGATTGGAATGACTTCCTTCGGATAAATGATACTGCCATAGATGCCATCTCTAATTTTATTACCAGTGGCGTAATAGTTATTAAGAATGCTCCTTCCGTTTCAAATTCACTTGAAGAGCTCTCTCCAAGACTTGGACCCATCAGGGAAGTGTTGTTTGAACGTATTCACAATGTATCTGTCGAAGGCCATGTTTATAACATTGCACACACTTCGCTAGAGCTTCCTCCTCATAATGATTTTGCAAGCTATACTTGGCCACCCAGTGTGCAGGCTCTTCATATGCTCGTAAATGAATGCCAGGGGGGAAGATCAACTATAGTTGATGGATATGCCGTGCTTAGAGATTTGAGAAACGATTGCTCTGAATATTTTGATGTTTTGAGCAGCTTTGCAGTTCCTTTTAGAGAATTTGATGAAGAAAATGAGACTTATGCAAATGAGCCAATGATCAGGATTAATTCTGAGAGAGAAATTACTGGGTTCAGATACTCAAATCAATTAATGCAAATGATAGATCCGAGGAAAAAAAATGTTGCCTCATTTTATAAGGCATATCATGAATTATGCAATAGAGTTAATAGCGAAAGATACAAATCAAAATTCAGACTTGAGTCGGGCCAAATTTTATTAGTTTCCGCTCATCGAGTTCTTCATGGCAGGGAAGAATTTAAACCAGATGGAAAGCGACATCTTCAAGACGCATACTATGAAATGGATAATATAGAAAATAATCTATATCTTTTGAAAAATTTAGGAAATTGAGTAAGTTGACAGAGAAAGTTAAATTCACGTCCATGGATCATGGAACCAAGGAAGATTATGATCTTATCGCAATTCATGATTCAGAAAATGAAAGGAGCTTGGCAAAGAGAGTCATAGAATGGCTTAAAATGATGGATGGAGACTCTCCTTATCAGATCAGCAGGCTTCAGCATTGCCTTCAAACTGCAACAAGGGCAGAAAATGATGGCGCAGACACAGAAACAATTGTGTGTGCACTACTGCATGACATAGGTGATGTTGTATCCCCGGTCAATCACTCCCAGGCCTCTGCAGCCATTTTAAGACCGTATATAAGTGAAAAAAACTATTGGATAGTTCTCAATCATGGATTATTTCAAGGTTACTACTGGATGCATCACTACGATGAGGACAGAAATCTAAGGGATCAACACAAAGACCATCCCTACTATCAGGATTGCATCGATTTTTGTGCAAAGTGGGATCAGAAA